>Ga0114962_10001880_pt1 | contig 17894 bp, 17 predicted proteins | sample C_130820_MF_Meta_FD_87017 | JGI IMG/M metagenome (GOLD analysis project Ga0114962, IMG submission 87017) | Freshwater microbial communities from Lake Croche, Canada to study carbon cycling - C_130820_MF_MetaG | ecosystem: Environmental > Aquatic > Freshwater > Lake | place: Lake Croche, Canada...
CTCACGCGCAATCAAGCCGTAGTCCACGTAGCTCAATCCTGCACCGCCGTATTGAGTCGGGATGGTGGGGCCGAGCAGCCCGAGCTCACCCATTTCTCTGAAAATACTGGCATCCATGCTCTCATGACGGAACGCTTGCGTCACACGAGGTTGCAATCGGTTTTGAGAATAGTCATGCGCGGCCTCCTTGATCATTCGCTCTTGATCGGTCAATTGATCGTTCATTAAAAAGGGATCTTGCCACTGAAATGGAACTCGTGCCATGTTGCTTTCCTATGGGTCTGTGTTGAAGATGAGAAATTTTTCTTGTTCTTGGTCGGGCACAATCATTGATACCCCGGGTGCTTTGTGGAGGGCGCCTTTTTGTCGCTGACAGCCTTGCTTGAAACACCAAGCCATTGCAGTTTACAACACCTCACCAGAATCTTGGTTTAGACGAGTGGCTTGGTGCGTTGTTCTTTGTTTTGGGAGAGCATTTTCTTGTTTTTCAAGCGCTTTTCTTTCGCGCTCCTAGGCGGTTTGGTGCGTTTTCTGATCGTTGGTTCCTCTTGCACACTTTCAATCAGCTCATAGAGTCGATTGAGTGCCAACATTCGATTCATGTCTTGGCTTCTTGTACTTTGAGATTTTAAAACAATCACGCCCTGGGCATTGATGCGCCGATCTGGTAAGGCCTTGAGCCTTGTCTTGAGGTCCTCGTCCAAGCCGGAAGCCTCGATATCAAAGCGCAAATGGATCGCACTCGAGACTTTGTTGACGTGTTGGCCTCCTGCGCCTTGTGCACGAATAGCGGTCATTTGAACTTCAGATTCTTTGACTAGTTTTGACACGTCTGCGGCCCAATGTTTACAGATAAGGAGTACACTGAATTCTCCATCACATCAGGAGAAGGTCATGGCCAAAGGACAACAAAAAACCAACAAAGAGCAAAAGAAACCCAAAAAAGATCAATCGGCACCCAAGGCCTTGACCACTGAGCCCATTCGAACCACGGTGGTGACCTCGATCATCCCCAAGGGTAAAATTAAAAAAATCGGCCAGTGAACTGCTGACCCGTCCAAGTCTTGCTGCGTGCAATGGTTGGCCATCTTGAATTGGCCGTCATCCACGTTTGAACAATAACACCCCAGTATTTGTATGGAACTTTGAGCCATGAGCTTTTGGAAAAAACCCCTTTCATTGAGTGAGCTCACTCGCATGAACAAAGGCACTGCTGCAGAGCACTTGGGCATTGAGTTTTTAGAAATCGGCGAAAAAACCATCTCGGCACGTTTGCCCGTTGATCACCGTACTCGCCAGCCCTTTGGTGTCATTCATGGCGGTGTGAATGTGGTTCTGGCCGAAACCTTAGGCTCTTGCGCGGCTTACCATGCGAGCGCTGTGGGGTTTCATTGCGTGGGTTTGGACATCAATGCCAACCATATCGCGTCGGTCAAGACGGGTTATGTCACCGGGGTCACCTATCCCTTGCACGTGGGTGGCTCAACCCATGTGTGGGCCATCGACCTCAAAGACGACAACGGTAAACTCACCTGTGTTTCGCGTTTGACCGTCGCCATTTTGCGCGATAAGGCTCCCAGTTAATTCTAGGCAGGTTGCGGTACAACTACTCTTGGCCTTTGCCACCTTTGAGTTGTTGTATCAAGGTGGTGATCTCCTCGATGGAGCCAAATTGAATGACCAATTCGCCCATTTCTTCCATCTTGCCGAAACGTTTTACACGTTTTTTGATGCGAATATCCACTTGGGCCGTGAGCAAATCCGACAACTCCTCCTCGACGCGTTTGAGGTCTCGGGACTTTTCTTTCTTGGGTTTGGTGGCCACCAATTCAAACTCAGCGCCAATTTTTTTAACCAGTTTTTCTGCTTCGCGCACGGATAGTTTTTTGCTGGCAATTTGATGTGCAGTGCTCACCTGGGTTGCGCGCTCCAAACTGAGCAAGGCTCTGGCATGTCCCATGTCCAGGTCCCCCGCCATCAAGAGTGCTTGCACGGGTTCGGCCAAGTTCAACAATCGCAACAAATTGGATGCGGCACTTCTTGAGCGCCCAACAGCTTGTGCTGCCTCTTCATGGGTGAGACCGAACTCCTTGACCAGACGCTGTAAACCATGGGCCTCTTCCAAGGGATTCAAGTCTTCGCGTTGAATATTCTCAATCAAGGCCATCGCGGCGGCGGCTTCATTGGCAACATCACGAACCAACACTGGCACACTTTGCAATCCGGCCAAGCCACTGGCCCTGAATCTTCTCTCGCCTGCAATGATTTCATACTTGCCAGCGTTGGCCCCTTCGTGCAACGGTCTCACCAAAATAGGCTGCATGACCCCCTGCGCTTTGATGCTTTCTGCCAACTCGTACAACGCACCCTCATCCATTCTCGTTCGAGGCTGATACATGCCAGGAACCAATTGGGTCAGGAGAAGTTGATTGGGAAGATCGTTCCCCCCCATGATGCCCTCAGCCGATGCACTTGAAGCAGTGGGCCCCAATAGAGATTCGAGCCCCCGGCCAAGGCGATTTGATTTTTTCGTAGCCATTTTTCTTGATTAATTTCGATTGTTATTTTGATCCACGCCCTGGCGTCCAACGCCAAACGCTGCTTTGATGTCTATGCAATGGTGTTGTGTTAGTTCTTTTGTATTATTTTTTGATCACAGCTTCTTGATGCGGTCGATCATCTCTTGCGCAAAACCGATGAATGCCACACTCCCCTTGGCAGCGGGATCATAAACCACGCCAGGCAAACCAAAACTGGGCGCCTCCGCCAAGCGAACATTTCTTGGGATCACGGCATTGAAAACCTTGTCAGAAAAATGCGCTTTCAACTGATCACTCACCTGAACTTGAAGACTGACCCGAGGATCAAACATGACACGAAGCAAACCAATGATCTTGAGTTCTTTGTTCAAATTGGCGTGGACTTGTTTGATGGTATTGACCAAGTCGGTGAGTCCTTCAAGTGCAAAATACTCACACTGCATTGGCACAATCACCCCGTTGGCACTGCACAAACCATTCAAAGTCAACAAAGACAAAGAGGGCGGGCAATCGATCAAAATAAAGTCATAGTCTTTTTCTACTGCGGACAAGGCTTCTTTGAGTCGCTTCTCTCGCCTGTCCATGTTGACCAACTCCAACTCCGCGCCGGCAAGCTCCCTTGATGCACCCAAGACATCATAGGTTGGGTGTTTTTGATATTGGTCACTGCCACCCCAAAAGCTGCGTGTTTTCGCCAAACCCACGTCAACAGACTCGAGTAAAACTTCATAAACACTCAACTCCATTTTTCTTTTGTCCACGCCCGAACCCATGGTGGCATTCCCCTGCGGGTCCAAGTCCACCAACAAGACACGTTGACCCAAACCAGCCAAACCCGCGCACAAATTGACGGTGGTCGTGGTTTTACCCACTCCACCCTTTTGATTCGCAACACAAAATATGTGAGCCATTTTTACTCTCTGTTAAAACCTCAATACGCAGGCCCAAGCGCTTGCAACATGATTGGCCCCGAAGCGACTTAATTTTTTACTGGCCAGTCCCAACCAGATTGTTCCACGCCTATTTGGCTTGGCAGCAACCATCAAAAATGCAAGCCTATGATCAACTCCGCAGGGCGCAACACAGGGAGGTAGAGTTTAACCGCATTCGTTCAACACAGCCAACATGGCGGCCCAAGTTTCACGTGAAACAACACCGCTTCAAAGTGATCACAAGGCCAGAGATGCTTACAAAGCTTGCATCCAAACAATGCAGCGTTTGGCATCCAGGCCAGGAACAGTCAAGGGTTCCACGTGAAACACGTTCGCCAAAGCTGCCGCCGACTTCAGCTCGTCATCTGAGACTTGTGCTTTCATGGCCAACCATTTCGTCTTCCCATGAGACAGTGCCTTGGAGCAGCGCACAAAATCTTCCAAGCTTGAAAAGGCGCGTGATGTGATCAGGTCAAAGGTGCCCGACATCGATTCCACCCTGGAGTGAACCGCCTTCAAGTTTGGCAGTCGCAAGGTAAGCGCCACCTGGTTCACAAAGGCCACCTTTTTACCGACAGCATCCACACAGGTAACCGTTAAATGCGGACACATCACTGCCAGCACAACGCCAGGAAGACCGGCACCCGACCCCACATCCAAGACCGACTCAACATCAGGACAAGACTGAAGCAATGGGCTGATGATCGACAAAGAGTCCAAAAGATGATGGGTCATCATCAAGCCGGGTTCTGTGATTGCGGTGATGTTATAGGTTTTATTCCATTTTTGGAGAAGCGCCAAATAAGCCATTAACCGCTCCAGGTTGTGGTGCTCTGCGGGCAAACCCAAAGCAAGCAAGCCCAAAGACAGTTCTTGAGTTGGCAATGAATGAATGTTCATGAGCGGGTTATTAATAGAGAAACGGGCTCAACTTTGCACGCGTTGCCAGGACAACAAGAAAAACGCTGTCGACTGCCATCTGATGATACAGCGGTAAATACCACTGACACGGGGGAAACTGATGTTCAAATGCCTGGCATTCAGGGGTTCACTGCATGAAGACTCTCAGAATCTCCGGGCATCTTGAGCCGTTGTTTTTTTAAATGGATTAACAAAAGAGATATGGCTGCAGGGGTGACGCCAGAAATTCGCGACGCCAAACCAAGTGTTTGTGGCTGATGTCGCTGCAGCTTTTGCCTCACCTCGTAACTCAATGCTTCAATCCCCATGTAGTCAAAGTTGCTGGGCAAGACCAAGCGTTCATAATGCTCAGCCCTTTTGACCTCTTCCTTTTGTCGATCGATATAGCCAGAATACTTGGCCGCAATGTCAATTTGTTCGATGACTTCGGCTTGTACACCCGCAGACAAATGGGCCAATGCATCGGTTTCGAATCGGGTCGAATCCAGTGAAAGCACGTCATGGTATCCCACCCCAGGTCTTCTCATGAGATCGGCAAGATTGTATTCGCGCTCAATTTCATGCCCTAAAACTGCGGCTGCTCGGTTTTGATCAATGTTTTTAGGGTTGACCCACAATGACTTCAATCGTTGTGTTTCACGTGAAACCGCTTCTTGCTTTTCTTGAAAGGCCACCCATCTCGCCTCATCAATGAGGCCCAGCTGATGGGCTTTTTCTGTCAGGCGTGCATCTGCATTGTCTTCTCGAAGTTGGAGCCTGAACTCGGCTCTGGACGTGAACATCCGATACGGCTCGGTGACGCCCTTGGTGATCAAGTCATCAATCAAGACACCCAAATAGGCTTGGTCTCGTCTTGGGGTCCAGGACTCTTGTTCTTTGGCTTTCAATGCCGCATTCACCCCGGCATAAAGTCCCTGCGCTGCCGCTTCCTCATAGCCATTGGTGCCGTTGATTTGTCCGGCGAAGAACAGTCCATCAATAGACCGAGTTTCAAAGCTTGTTTTGAGTTCACGCGGATCAAAATAATCGTATTCAATGGCATAGCCTGGACGAAGAATGTGGGCATTTTCCAGCCCCTTCATCGAGCGCACCAAATCGTATTGAATATCAAACGGCAAGCTCGTGCTGATACCGTTGGGATAAACCTCATGGGTGGTCAAACCTTCTGGTTCTAGGAAAATTTGATGGCTATCCTTGTCGGCAAAACGATTGATTTTGTCTTCAACGCTTGGACAATATCGGGGACCCACGCCTTCAATTTTTCCCGTGAACATGGGGCTTCGATCAAAGCCAGACCGAATGATGTCGTGGGTTTTCAAGTTGGTGTGTGTGATCCAACAAGAAATTTGCTGTGGATGGGGAACGTTGGCTCCCATGAAACTGAACACAGGAACGTGTGAGCCAGAGCCGCCGGGCATACCATCACCTGGCTGTTCAGTGCACAAGGCGTAGTTGATGGTTCGACCATCGATGCGTGGGGGGGTTCCAGTTTTGAGTCGATGTTGTGGCAACTTGAGCTCTTTGAGCCGAGCACTGAGAGAAACGGCCGGCGGGTCCCCTGCTCGCCCAGCAGAGTAATTGGACAAACCAACGTGTATCTTTCCATCCAAAAAAGTGCCCGCTGTGAGAACGACACAGGTCGCCATGAATCGAATTCCCGATTGCGTAACACATCCTGTAACACGCTCGCCCTGGACCATTAAGTCATCCACGGATTGTTGAAAAAGAAACAGGTTCTCTTGGTTTTCCAACCTTCGACGAATAGCGGCTTTGTACAAGATGCGATCCGCTTGGGCCCTGGTTGCCCTGACCGCAGGTCCTTTGGAGCTATTGAGAATACGAAACTGAATCGCACTCTCATCCGTGGCCAAAGCCATGGCACCACCCATCGCATCAACCTCTTTGACCAAATGACCTTTGCCAATGCCGCCGATGGAGGGATTGCAACTCATTTGGCCCAAAGTCTCGATATTGTGCGTAAGCAGCAAAGTAATGCAACCCATGCGCGCAGAGGCCAAAGCGGCCTCGGTCCCCGCATGACCCCCACCAACAACGATCACATCAAAATGTTTCGGGTATTGCATTGTCTACTCTACAGGTTAATGCACGCTGGACATTGATAAAGCCAAGCATTTTTTCACAATATGAAATTAAAGGTGCCGTTGATCAAAATTGTCATGTAACTTGATTTGCGCATCCAACCAAGATTTTAACGTCGAACACTAAGGCGTGCCTTCTTAATGTCTTTTGAAAATAAAATAGTAGAACAAACGAAACAAATTACAATGCGTTAACAATCAATACGTTTGCGCATGTCAAAAGAAACTTTTACGACTATATCCAATATCCTGGAGCAGAAATTTCACACTCCAGTGACTTTGCTCAAACACGAAACGGCCTTGAGTGATTTAGGACTTGATTCTCTAACCTTGATGGAATTTGTGTTTGCGGTTGAAGACGCCTTTGGGTTGAGAATCCCGGAAGAAAAACTGGATCCTCGTCAAGTGGGCATTACGCTGATCAATTTGTGCAATGTTATCGATGAAATCCAAGAAAACTCGGCCTCAGCACATTGAGCATGAAGTCAACTCACCAAGTTGAAATCGCTGGCTATGGTGTCATCTCTCCGATAGGTGATGACTTTGCAAGTTTTGATGATTCTTTATTTGATCATCATTCTGCCTTAGAAATTGAGAACATCAGCCTGACTGGGCAAGATCCTTTTTCTGTCGTATTGGCCCGTTGTTCATTACAGACACAAAACTACCTGACACCCTCAAAGCTATTTGCGGATCGAGCAACGGCACTGGCCTTGACAAGTGTTGATAAGGCATTACAACACAGTGGTATCGATCTCTCGAAAATTGACTGTGAGCGCTTAGGAGTGTTTTGGGGAAGCGGAATGGCAGGCGCCTCAAGCTTTGATGAAACAACCCGCACCATCTATAACGAAAACAAACGCATCAGGCCAACGAGTGTCATCTCCAGTATGCCAAGCACACCTGCTTCTGAAATTGCACTGAAACTCAAAGCGCAAGGCGCTTGCATCACTTACGCCAATGCGTGTGCCTCGTCGGGCATCGCGATTGGTGAAGGAATGAAAGCAATTCAAAGCGGTGACATCGATGTCGCCATTGTGGGTGGAAGCGAATCCATGCTAACGCCTGGTTTACTGGCAGCTTGGAATGCTCTTCGTGTCATGGCTCCAGTCAAGAATCAACAGATGGGATGCTTGACTCCATTTTCTGTTGGACGCAGCGGCTTTGCAATGGGAGAAGGGGCTGCAGCCTTGGTGATCATGAGTCGTGACGCATCAAAACTCTTGCGCTTATCCAACAAAACAAATCTCTTTCTTTCTGGTTATGCCAACAATAGCGATGGGCATCACATCACCAACCCCAATCCTGTATCACAAGCCAGGGTCATGAAACTGGCTTTGAGAAATGCAGGACTCGAACCACAGGATATCAGTTACATCAATGCGCATGGGACGGGTACACAATTGGGGGATGCAAGCGAAGCCAACGCAATCTTCAATGTATATGGAGCAGCCATGCCCTGGGTTGGCTCTACAAAAGGACTTCATGGCCATTTGCTTGGTGCGAGTGGTGCAGTAGAAATGATCGCTACCATTCGCGCGTTGACCTTGAACAAGATTCCAGCAAATTCAGTCAATGCTGACATTGATCCTGATCTAAAGCTGCATGTGATAAACGAAAAAAATATCTCTATACCCAATTTCTCACATGCCATGAGCAACTCATTTGCGTTTGGTGGCACCAACGCTTGTTTAATCGTCTCAAAAGATCATGTCCTTTAGAACACTAGAACGAAGAGTACAAGGACAAAAAACGTCCGATGGCGACGGGGTCAAACTGACACGTGTACTTACCCATGATTTACAAAAGAGGCTCGATCCATTTTTGATGTTGGATGCATTTGGCTCAGACGAGTCTAAAGACTACGTGGGAGGCTTTCCGGACCATCCTCACCGTGGCTTTGAAACCATCACCTACATGCTTGAAGGACGCATGCGACACAAAGACAACGCGGGTCACGAGGGATTGTTGTGTTCTGGTGGGGTGCAGTGGATGACGGCTGGTAAAGGTGTCATCCATAGCGAAATGCCAGAGCAAGAAAATGGACGAATGGAAGGGTTTCAATTGTGGCTCAATTTACCTTCTCAACAAAAAATGTGCTTGCCTGCCTATCAAGAATTTGAGGCTCACGACATTCCACAAGTGATCACAAAAGAAGACGTTACCGTCAAAGTAATAGCGGGTGAATTTTTGGACACTCCTGGTGCCGTTCAACGACCATCAACCACCCCAGTTTATTTAGACCTCCATTTTCCTATCGCATTGGTCAACAGCTTTGAGTTGAAGATACCCAAGCACTTGAATGCTTTTATTTATGTATATGAAGGGAGCTTGACCCTTGTTCAAGAAAGCGCAACAGAAACAATTGCTCAAGGAGAAATGGGCATCCTTAAAAACGACGGGGATCATCTGTGTTTGCGGTCATGTTCAAAAGCTAAAGCCATTGTGATCGCAGGGCAACCTTTGAATGAACCCATCGCGCAATATGGACCTTTCGTGATGAACACTCAACAAGAGTTGATGCAAGCGGTTAGAGATTTTCAACAAGGTCTTTTCTAAAAGCGTTTTTCAAGTGTAATACTTGGATGTTGTTCAACTAAACTGTTGAATGACCATAAAAAAAGTGACTTCAAATATCAATATTGGCCGCTCTTAAGGCATTTGCTTCAATGAAGTCACGCCGCGGTTCTACCTCATCACCCATGAGCATGGTAAATACACGATCAGCCTCTATAGCATCGTCAATTTGAACGCGCAAAAGGCGACGAACCGTAGGATCCATTGTCGTTTCCCATAACTGAGACGGATTCATTTCACCCAAACCCTTGTAGCGTTGACGTGCAGTAACATTTTCAGCTTGAGATATCAACCATTTCATGGCTTGCCTAAAATCGGTGACTTTTTCTTCCTTCATGCGCTCACCTTCTCCCCGACTAATTTTGCCCGACTCCGACAACAAGGTCTTGAAAGTTTGTGCAGCATCGGCCAAGGTTGCATAATCAGCACCATGTACAAAATCTTGTGTGATAACGCTACTTTTTACATTTCCATGGTGCTGACGACTGATACGGAGCAAAGGCTTATCAGTTCTGACATCCATCTCGCCAGAAACGACTGAACCACTGCCAAGTTCACGCAATTTAAGCTCAAGAATTGCAGCGCATTGCTGCGCTTGATCAAGAGTTTCTAATTCAATTGAAACACCGTCGGCAATACCTCGTAAAGCTTCAGCATCCATAAAGCCACTCAAACGATTAATGACTGCTTCAGCAACTTGATGCTTACTGGCGAGTGCCGCTAAAGTTTCACCCGTGATGATCTGTGGATCGTTTCCACCTGTATTCAATGCAGCATCTTTGAGGGCAACTTTGAGCAAAAAAGAATCGAGAGCAGGGGCATCTTTAAGGTATTGCTCTTCTTTGCCAACTTTGACTTTGTACAAAGGTGGTTGGGCAATGTAAATATGACCGCGTTCAACAAGTTCTGGCATTTGTCGATAAAAGAATGTCAATAAAAGTGTTCGAATATGCGCACCATCAACGTCTGCATCGGTCATGATAATAATTCGATGGTATCTAAGCTTATCAATGGTGAAGTCATCCGTGCCTGATTTACCAGAATCTGAACTTGCTTTTCCAATGCCTGTTCCAAGGGCCGTGATCAAGGTCAAAATTTCGTTGCTAGTGAGTAACTTTTCGTAACGTGCCTTCTCAACGTTTAAGATTTTTCCCCTCAATGGCAAAATGGCTTGAAATTTACGATCCCGCCCTTGCTTGGCAGAGCCACCAGCAGAATCTCCCTCAACGATGTAGATTTCACAAAGAGCTGGATCTTTTTCTTGACAATCTGCCAATTTACCCGGCAGACCCATCCCGTCAAGAACTCCTTTTCGGCGTGTCATCTCACGTGCTTTTCGCGCGGCTTCACGGGCTCTTGCAGCATCAATGATCTTTCCACAAATGATTTTGGCATCATTTGGACGCTCTTGAAGATAGTCAGACAATGCTTTGGCGACAATGTCCTCTACGGGCGCTCTGACTTCACTAGAAACCAATTTATCCTTGGTTTGACTACTGAATTTAGGTTCAGGTACTTTGACAGACAAAACACAACATAAACCTTCGCGCATATCATCACCGGTGACCTCGACTTTCGCTTTTTTAGCCATCTCTGACTCGTCGATGTACTTGTTGATCACACGAGTCATTGCTGCTCGCAGTCCAGTCAAATGTGTACCACCATCCCGCTGAGGAATATTGTTGGTAAAGCACAAAACACTCTCACTGTAGCCATCGTTCCATTGCATAGCCACTTCTACACCAATATGCGTACCAGCAATACCACCATAAGTCTCAGCAGGACGTTCTCCGTTGGAATAGAAAATATTGGGGTGCAGTACTTTTTTCCCTACATTGATGAATTCAACAAAACCTTTTACACCACCGGCACCAGAGAAATCATCTTCTTTACCAAAACGCTCGTCCATCAAGCGAATACGAACACCATTGTTCAAGAAAGATAATTCACGAAGTCTTTTGCTCAATATTTCATAATGGAAATCTGTATTTTGAACAAAAATATCAGTATCCGGTAAAAAATGTACTTCAGTTCCTCTTTTATCAGTAGCACCCACAATCTTCATGGGGGATATTTCTACACCATTTTGAATTTCTAACAACCGATCTTGTACAAAACCCTTTGCAAATTCCAATGAATAAATTTGGCCGTCACGGCGAACTGTTAGCTTTAACCACTTAGATAAAGCATTCACACAAGATACACCTACACCATGCAAACCGCCGGATACCTTGTACGAATTTTGATTGAATTTACCCCCGGCGTGCAATTCTGTCAGAGCAATTTCTGCAGCACTTCGCTTAGGTTCATGTTTGTCATCTAGCTTAACGCCTGTTGGTATACCTCGACCGTTATCAAAAACACTGATTGAATTATCAGAGTGAATGGTAACGACAATATCATCACAGTGACCTGCCAATGCCTCATCGATCGAATTGTCAACCACTTCAAATACCAAATGATGCAAACCCGTCCCGTCAGAAGTATCGCCAATATACATTCCTGGTCTTTTTCTGACAGCTTCTAAGCCTTCAAGAATTTGTATCGATCCTTCACCATAGCTATCGATATTGGCTGCTGTTTCTTTATTTTCTGTATTCACAATTGGTTCAGTCATAGGTTACTCAAGTCGGATAAATATGGAATTAAAAAATAATTTAAATTCTCATTGGCATCACGACATACTTAAAGGAAGAATTTTCAGGGATCGTAATCAATGCAGAGCTGGTTGAATCAGGTAAATCAAAAGAAATATTTTCTTGAGTCATATTCAATAAAACATCGATCAAATAAGTCACATTAAAACCAATTTCAATATTTTGGCCACTGTATTCAATGTCAATCTCATCCATGGCTTCTTCTTGCTCTGCATTGCTGGAGGAAACTTTCAAGACATTAGGTTCAATATTGATCCTTACACCTTTGAATTTATCACTCGTCAAGATAGCTGTTCTTTGTAAACACGCCAATAACTTCACTCGATTGATCAATACAGTATTGTTTTGCTTTTTTGGAATAACTCGGTTGTAGTCAGGAAATTTGCCCTCTACCAATTTAGTAACAAATTCCATCTCGTTAAAATTAAAGCGAGCTTGATTGCTAGCAAAACAGATCTCAATATCTCCACCTTGGTCACTCAAAAGTCTAGAGAGTTCAAGAACTGTTTTTCGCGGTAATATGACTTCTTGCTTAGAAACTGAATGATCAAGTGTTGCACTTGCATAGGCAAGTCGATGTCCATCAGTTGCAACAATTCTTACGTCTTGATCTTCTGCAACAAATAAAATGCCATTCAAATAATATCGTATGTCATGAACAGCCATGGAAAAAGAAACTTGATTGAGCAACTGCTTAAATGTTTTTTGAGGCAATTTAAAACTTGCACCAAAAGTGCTTGCTTCCTTGACTTTTGGAAAGTCTTCAGCAGCCATGGTTTGCAAAGTAAAACGACTTTTACCAGCTTTTAAAATTACACGATTTTGACTCGATTCAAGAGTGACCGTTTGCTCAGGCGGTATGGACCGAAGCACATCAATGATTTTTCGAGCACCAATGGTGGTTGAAAATTCCCCATCATCTCCATTGAGAGTACAAGTGGTTTGAATTTGAATTTCCAAGTCACTGGTCACAAACTGAATATTTCTACCTGATTTGTGAAGCAATATATTGGACAAAATGGGCATCGTGTGGCGTTTTTCCACAATTCCGCTCACTGATAAAAGAACGGATAAAACTTTTTCTTGAGTTTCTTTTAAGATGATCACATTAACCTCTTAATGTATTAATTAAATTAGTAGTAGTAGATAAGCATTGATAAAATCTGTGTATAAGTCTCATATACGTTGATAAATCAATAGCTTGCGGATTGTTTAACACAGTGGAACGAAAGGAAATTGAAAGGGAGAAATAATGAACAACTTTTCAAACTGACACAGTCTTGTTGATAACTTGGTGGTTATTCTTTTTTTATACACAACTTTATCCTTTTAAGGTTTGCTCTAAAACGTGCAACTGTTGATTGAGATCGTTGAGTTGAAGGCGCTCAGCACTGATTTTTCGTACAGCATGCAAGACCGTTGTGTGATCTCTTCCACCAAACAACTCGCCAATTTCGGGTAAGCTTTTTTGTGTTAGTTCTTTTGCCAAATACATTGCAATTTGGCGTGGTTTGGCAATTGAAGCAGGGCGTTTTTTTGAATACATGTCTGCCACTTTGATTTTGTAGTAATCGGCGACAGTTTTTTGGATATTTTCTACTGAGATCTGACGATTTTGAATCGATAAAAGATCTCTCAAAGCATCTCGCGCCAATTGAATATTGATTTCTTTTTGGTTAAAGCGTGAGTAAGCCAAAATTTTACGAAGCGCTCCTTCAAGTTCTCTTACATTTGAGCGAACATTTTTCGCAACAAAGAAAGCAACCTCTTCTGGCATCTCAGTTCCCTCAGCACGGGATTTACTAATTAAAATGGCCACTCTCATTTCAAGTTCTGGCGGCTCAATAGCAACGGTTAATCCAGAGTCAAATCGTGAAACCAAACGTTCGTGGATGTCTGCCAACCCTTTAGGATAAGTATCGCTTGTCATCACAATATGTGACTTTTTTGCAAGTAAGGCTTCAAAGGCATTGAAAAATTCTTCTTGCGTTCGGTCTTTGTTAGCAAAAAATTGAACATCATCAATTAAAAGCAGATCCAAAGAGTGATAGTGATGCTTGAACTCGTCGAAAGTTTTTCGCTGATACGCTTTAACAACATCAGAAACAAATTGCTCTGCGTGTATGTATAAAACTTTTGCATCTGGTTTATCCGCCAGCAATTTATTGCCAACAGCATGGATCAAATGTGTTTTACCAAGTCCAACTCCACCATAAATAAACAAGGGGTTATAGAGATAACCGGGCGTAGTTGCTACATGCATGGCAGCTGCTCTTGCCATGCGATTGGCCGTTCCTTCAACCAAATTTTCAAATGTCAACGCTGTGTTGAGCCTGGATTTGTGGCCGTTGAGTAAAGGATCCTCCATCGGGATGGTGACGTTACCAATGAATTCTGACTCCAGTTGCTTGTTTGTATTGAAAGAAGGCTGTTGGAGCTCTTTCGCGATCAGGGCCAGTTCTAATTTGATTGGTTGGCCATTGAATTTTTCAAGCAACAAAGTCAGGTGTTGTAAATATTGAGCTCGAATCCAATCAAGTTTGAAACGATTGGCAATCCAGATGATGACCTTTGAGCCATCCAATGCGACATCAACTTTGAGTGGTTTTATCCAAGTATTGAATTGTTGCTCCGGTAATTCTTGAGCCAATTGTTGAAGGCACAGCAACCACAACGATGAGTTGTGGTCAAAAGCAATATCGTTGCTCTTGAATGGTGGTGTCGTGCCGAGAGTCATTGTTTATTATTCTGTGGATAGCTTGTAGTTTACCTTGGTTTTTTAATGGTTTATTAAAAAATTATCCACAGGAAAAAATGCGAACAAATGAAAATAGAAATCGATGAAATAGACGCCAAACGAACAAAAAGAGAACTTTTTAATTATACGCGTTGGAAATGGGTAATTGTGAGAAAAAGCCAGTACAAAGGCGTTAATTTTTGCGATAATGTTAGGTTTCCCTAATGATGGGAAAGAGTCCAATTTGAATAGGAAATATCATGAAAAGAACATACCAACCCTCAAAAACACGCAGAGCGAGAACGCACGGATTTTTAGTCCGCATGAAGACCAGAGGTGGGCGTGCTGTGATCAACGCCAGACGTGCTAAGGGACGCAAGCGTTTGGCTGTCTAAAGGTTCGTGACGCATCCTTCAAATGAATCATCTGGGTTCATGGGAAGAGTTCAAAGTAGTTATGGACTTGGGTTATGCAAAGCATTCCAATTGGTTTGTATTACACCAAGTGTCTTTAAAAACCCTCTTGACGCAAACCAATCCTACACCAGCAATGTTGAATGTAGGGCGGGGTTTGATCGGCAGTCATAAATTAGGCGCTTTGGTACCTAAACGTTGGGCAAAGCGAGCCGTGACGAGAAATACAGTCAAGAGACAAATCTTTAATGTATTTTCTAAGTTTCAACCAAAACTTCAAATTGAACACGCCATGGTGATACGTTTGCGCAGAGAAATTAAAAAAACCGATTTTAAAAGCGCAAGGTCAACTGAGCTGGTAAAAAAAATACAGGATGAGCTCCACGAATTGCTGGCCAAGGCCAAAGCACAGTGATGAAATTCTTTCTCTTAGGCGTGGTGCAATTTTATCGCTTATGTTTGCGACCATTTTTGTCACCTGCTTGCCGTTTTTATCCTTCTTGTTCCCAGTATGGTCTAGAAGCTATACAAAACCATGGAGCATGGAAGGGATCTTATTTAACCTTTCGGCGCGTTTGTCGTTGCCAACCTTTTTGCGCGGGGGGGATAGATCTTGTCCCTAGCAAAAAAATTAATGAAATGAATTGATCAATGAACGATATCAAGCGAACGGTTTTGTGGGTGATTTTTGGTTTTTCAATGGTTTTGCTATGGGATAAATGGCAAGTCCACAATGGCAACAAGCCCTTGTTTTTTCCTTCAAATGCACCCACAGTTGAAAAAACGGCTTTAAAAAGTGGCTCAACTGTGCCAATGTCGGGAAATGGATTACCGCAGCAAGCCAATGCCCCAGCAGCATCTTTGATTGAAGGAAAAGAGATTGCCCAATCAAAAGAAAGGGAATCACAAATCCAACTCTACATCTTGAAAAATGATGTGCTCGAACTCACGATCAGCTCAGAAGGCGCAACAATTGTCAAAGCAAAATTCTTAAAACAAGCAGACGAAGAGCGTTCTGGCAATGTTGTGACTTTGCTGGATCAAAATGCAACAAGAGTTTATTTGGCCCAAAGTGGACTGATTGGTGCTTCACCTGCAAGTAGTTATCCCAACCACAAGACAGTGATGCAACTCGTATCACAAACAGAGTCGACCCAGGCCAATGAACCATCAAGAATTACTTTTGAGACCAAGGAGCAAGGCGTCAAACTGACCAAGTCATATGTACTGTATCCCGGTCAATATGATGTTGTTTTAAACAACGTGATTTCTAATCAGTCGGCACAGGCTGTACATCCAAAACTTTATGTACAAATCGTCAGAGATGGCAATAAACCAGACGGGGAATCTTCTTTTTACTCCACCTTTACCGGCCCAGCTGTTTATACGGCTGAGAAAAAATATGAAAAGGTTGAGTTTAAAGATATCGAAAATAACAAACTATCAATACAAGATCATTCAGATGCAGGTTATGTCGCTATGGTTCAGCATTACTATGCAAGTGCATGGTTTTTTGAGGATAAAAGAGCTCGCGAGATTTTTGCCAAGAAAATTGACAACAACCTTTATTCGGTTGGAATGATCAGCGATGTGAGTGATATTGCACCTGGTCAAGAAGTACAAACCCAAGCGCATTTTTATACCGGCCCACAAGAGGAAAAAAGATTAGAGAATTTGTATCCCGGCCTTGAGTTGGTAAAAGACTATGGTTGGTTGACCATTTTGGCAAAACCTTTGTATTGGTTGCTTTACGAAATAAACACCTATTTGGGCAATTGGGGTTGGTCTATTGTGGCTTTGGTAATTTTATTGAAGGCCGCATTTTTCTGGCTTAACGCACAGGCATACAAGAGCATGGCGAAAATGAAAGCCATCAATCCTAAAATCATGGAAATGAGAGAGCGACTGAAAGACAAGCCGCAACAAATACAAATGGAAATGATGAGAATTTACAAGGAAGAAAAAGTAAATCCCATGGGCGGCTGTTTGCCGATCGTCGTTCAAATTCCAGTGTTTATTGCGTTGTATTGGGTATTGTTATCGACCGTTGAAATGAGAAATACACCCTGGATTGGCTGGATTCATGATCTTTCAGCACCAGATCCGTTTTACATATTGCCCTTATTGATGACGGCATCCTCTTTGGTGCAAACCATGCTCAATCCGACGCCACCTGACCCCATCCAGGCGAAAATGATGTGGATCATGCCATTGGCTTTTAGTGTGATGTTTTTCTTCTTTCCTTCGGGCCTTGTCTTGTACTGGCTAACCAATAATATATTGTCAATCACACAACAATGGCTAATCAATAAAAAGCTTGGCGTGACAAGTTAAATGAGAAACTCATGCAAGCTCTCTCAGACCCTATCATTGCAGTTTCCACTGCGCCAGGTCGCGGAGCTGTTGGCATTGTCCGAATTAGCGGCAAAAAGTTAGGCCAATTTGCAAAAGCACTGCTAGGGAAAAACCTCAATCCACGACAAGTGCAATTTTTGCGATTAAAAGATGCAGGCCAAGAACTCATAGATGAGGTCTTGGCTTTGTATTTTCAGGGTCCTGAAAGCTTTACCGGCGAAGATGTTTTAGAGCTTCAAGGGCATGGAGGACAGCAAGTTCTTCAGCGGATGATCAAACGGTGTTTTGAAGTGTCCGCGCAAAATGTACCGACCGAGGAAAACAAAAATCAATACAACAGCTTGACAGTGTTGCCACACCTTCGTTTGGCCAATCCTGGCGAGTTTACTCAGCGGGCATTTTTAAATAGCAAAATCGATTTATTGCAAGCGGAGTCCATCATGGACTTGATTGATGCGAGTACAGAGATGGCGGCCAAAAGTGCATCTAGATCTTTGTCTGGAGTATTTTCTAAAGAAATTGATCATCTATTGCAACAAGTGATATTGGCGCGAGTCATGATTGAAGCTCAAATTGATTTTCCTGAGGAGGAAATCGAGGAATTACAAGTAAGAGAGCAAGAAAAAACCATAACAGAAATTGAAGGAATCATTGAACAAACCC
>Ga0114962_10001882_pt1 | contig 17881 bp, 13 predicted proteins | sample C_130820_MF_Meta_FD_87017 | JGI IMG/M metagenome (GOLD analysis project Ga0114962, IMG submission 87017) | Freshwater microbial communities from Lake Croche, Canada to study carbon cycling - C_130820_MF_MetaG | ecosystem: Environmental > Aquatic > Freshwater > Lake | place: Lake Croche, Canada...
GCTTTACGATATGAATAGATAAGTTTATCTTGCCTTATTTTTTGTAAAAGCGGATTTGAAACGCTACTTTTGTATTGCAAATTCTATTCTATTTGCCCAGATGGCGGAATTGGTAGACGCGCTGGTCTCAAACACCCGTGGGTGCAAGCCCGTGCCGGTTCGACTCCGGCTCTGGGTACAGCCTCTCAAGTAATTGAGAGGCTTTGCCTTTTATAACATTTTTGAAAGTTCTATTTTCCATTTCTCATAATATTCAACCGTTTTATTTTTGTTTTGATCAGGCAAAATTTCTGATAGGACTTTAATTGAATTTATACCTTCTTGAACTGAATTATAATATTTGGCACCAATCCCTGCTCCAAGAGCAGCTCCATATGCTCCATCAGAATCTAAAAGCTGAATAGGTACATTAGAAGCATTAACAATCGTAGATGAAAAAATAGAACTTAAATACATGTTTGAAAATCCAGCTTTTATCTTTTGGGGAATTATACCCGAAGAACTTAATAACTCTAAGCCATAAACCATTGAAAAGGCTATTCCTTCCTGAACCGATCTAGAAATCTCATTTCTCTGGTGTCTATTAAAATCTAAATTCCTAAAACTTCCGCCAATCATTTTATTATTGAAAATTCTTTCGGCACCATTTCCATAAGGAAAGCAAAGCAAACCATTGGATCCTATATTGGAATTTGAAGCAAAATTATTTAAGTCAGAATAACTATGGTTTGGAAAAAAATTATCTTTTAACCATCGATTCAAAATACCTGTTCCATTGATACACATCAATACACCTATTCTACGTAATTCCTTTGAGTAATTTACATGTGCAAATGAATTTACCCTGCAATTAGGATCATATTTTAACTCTGAACTAATTCCATAAATAACACCCGAGGTGCCAGCCGTTGTAGCTATTTCGCCAGGTTCTACTACTCCAAGTGATAATGCATTATTAGGTTGGTCTCCAGCTTTGTAGCTTATGTAGACTTTAGGAGATAAGCCTAATTCGGCAGCTATTTCTTCACTTATTTGACCATGATTTTCGAAAACTTGCCTAATTTCAGGAAATAAAGAAATGTCAAATTTGTAATAAGCCAACAAATCTTTAGAAATTTCATTGTTTTGAAAATCCCAAAATATCCCTTCTGATAAAGCTGAAATTGTAGTCGTTAATTCTTGTGTGAATTTATAAGAAATGTAATCACCTGGTAACAGGACATGATTTATTTGTTCATAAATATGAGGCTCATGTTCTTTTACCCAAGCTAACTTTGAAGCGGTGAAGTTCCCAGGAGAATTTAATAGATTATTTAATGTTTTTTCTTTTCCTAAAATTTCAAATGCATGATCGCCTATACTAGATGCTCTAGAATCACACCATATTATTGATGGTCGTAAAACTTGTTTATCTTTATCTAAAATAACTAGGCCATGCATTTGATAAGAAATACCAATAGCTAAAATGTCTAATGGATTATATTTTTGTGTAGCATTAGCCATTTTGATTACTTGCTTAACACAATACCACCAATGTTCAGGATTCTGCTCTGCAAAACCAGGAGAAACAGAAATAATTTCATTCTCATTTTCAGGAAAAGAGCAAGTATGAATTATTTTTTTTGTAGATGCATTTACGACACTTAATTTTATAGATGAGGTGCCAACATCAATGCCACATAAAAGCATAATTAGATATGTTAAAAATTAGAATTAAAAATCATCAGGTTAATAACCACTTTCAATTGTCTAATATAAGAATAAATGTTTTACCAGGGGAAATATTTGCATTAATTGGAAAAAGTGGAAGCGGCAAAAGTACTATAGCGAAACTGGCTGTAGGTTTATTGCCCAATGAATATTATAGCATTATTATTAATGGTAAAGAATTGAATGATCATAATGAAAGGTTAATTCCTCAATTTTTCAAAGCAGGGTACTTGCCGCAAAACTTACATTTAAAACCTTTTCATACAGTACTTGATTTTTTGAATATTATTTTTCAAAAATCTATTTCTCCTCAAAAAGAAATTAAAAAATATGTAAAGATTTTTCATTTGGAAAAAATAATACATACTCAAGTTATTAATTTATCAGGTGGCGAAAAACAAAAATTAGGTATATTGAACGCAATTAGTGAACCCATTGAATATTTGGTATTGGATGAACCATTTAGTCAATTAGATACCGAACAAAAATTAGAATTTTCTTCTATCATCAAAGCGATTATAGAATTTAAAAATATTCCTTGTTTATTAATAACGCATGATTTGTCAGATGTATTAAAACTAAGTCATTTGATAGGAATTATTAACCAAGGTAAAATCATATTAAATGGAGATTTACAAAAATTTATTAAGAGCGAAAATAAAACCGTTATTAATTTAAAAAATGCCTTGTTTCAATGGCAAGAATCGAATCAATTGATCATTGAAAATTTGAAAATGCTTTAAATTTTAGTGCGTTATTCGTTGTAATTTTCACGAATTCGTCCACATGGATCTCAAATAAATCAGCAAGTTTTTGAGCGATTAATCTTAAGTATTGTGGATGGTTTGGTTTTCCTCTAAATGGGACAGGTGTTAAGTAAGGTGAATCTGTTTCTAATACTATATAGCTTAAGTCGATGTGCCTTATGCTTTCAAATAGATTTGTGTTTTTGTACGTAATAACTCCACCAATACCCAGCGCATAGCCTAATTGAGTCAGTTTTGAAGCTTCAGATGCATCACCTGAAAAGCAATGAATTATACCTGTTAAATCATTGAATTCTTTCATAGATAGAATCGAAATCAAATCGGCATATGCTTTCCTACAATGTATGTCGACCCAAATATTCTCATTTAACGCCCAATGGCATTGTGTTTTGAAAGCTTCTATTTGTTCATTTTTGTAGGTAATATCCCAATAATAATCTAGGCCAATTTCACCAACAGCTAAAAATTTCGAGTATCCTAAATATGATTTTAAGTTGGCCAATTGATCTAAATAATCTGTCCTAACGTACGTTGGATGTAGACCTATCATAGGTTTACAAAGCAAAGGGTATGATGTTGATAATTTCAAAAGTGAATCAAACGTTTCTACATCACAATTAGGTAACCAAACTTCTTTTATTCCCGCGTCAATTATTTGTTTTATATTGGATTCTATATCTACAGTAAATATTTCGTCGTAGAGATGAGCGTGCGTGTCTATCATAAAGTTTTAAATTCAAAATTGTTTTGTGTACAATATTCTAAAATTGGTTCTAGGATGTTACTTAATATCGGAAATGCTTTTTTACTATCATGAAAAATTAAAATGGAACCATTTTTGATATTTTTCTTTGCAGATTTTATAATCGAATTTGGATTATTATTTCGGTTATAATCGCCCGAAATGAAAGTCCACATATAGATCTTGGTATAGTTGATTAATTTAGTATAAATAAAATAGTTAATTCTGCCATATGGTGGTCTAAAACCGATGGAACTTGTACCAAGTTGTTTAATTACATTTTCGCATTGCAAATATTCATTGAAGTATTCATTTGAATTAACATGCCAAGAATTTACATGATTCATCGTATGATTGCCAACTTTATGCCCGTCCAACAAAATTAGCTTGGCTAATTCTGGATTTGCTATTAAATTTTTTCCAATACAAAAAAAAGTAGCTTTTGCCTTATATTTGGTAAGAAGAACTAACACATAATTGGTAATTTCGGGGGTAGGCCCATCATCAAAAGTTAAATAAATTGTTTTTCTGATTTCTAAATCATTATTTTTCCAAATGAGTTTAGGAAAAACAAACTGTAAAAATCTTGAGATTTTATTAATAAACATGAATTAGATTTATATGTCGCAAATTACTAGTTCCACTTCAGAAAAAATAATTTTAGGTATTGATCCTGGAACAAGGTTTTTGGGATATGGGTTGATAAAAATTAACAAAGAAAAAATTACTATTTTACAATATGGAATTTTGAATCTGACCAAATACACTACACAGGGAGCTAAGTTTCTTAAAATTCATGAAAAAGTACTTGGTATTTTAGAGGAATTTTTACCTGATGAAATTGCGATTGAAGCTCCTTTTTTTGGAAAGAATGTACAGTCCATGTTAAAACTAGGTAGAGTCCAAGGTATGGTCATGTCATTAGCGTTTTCTAAGAATATTCCTGTCTCAGAATATGAGCCAAAAAAAATTAAGCAGTCTGTTACAGGAAATGGTAATTCATCCAAGGAACAGGTGGCTAAAATGGTTGAGGTCATTGGAAATATTAAATTAGATTCAAAGCTCTTTGATGCAACCGACGCTCTAGGAATTGCCATTTGTCATCATTTTCATAATAACAATCTAACTTCTACCCTAAAAGGAACAAAAAAAGGTTGGGGCGCATTTGTCACTGAAAATCCTTTGAGAGTTAAATAACAGACTTCATTTGTAATCGTAATTCATCTATCGTATTGGTAGGAGAATAGCAAGTTTCCCCAATACATAAATAAAAATTATTAGAGTCATCATTCAGCAAAGGTGTGAAATTTAACATCATTTTATCTATTGGAAATTCAATTTGCTTGAGCTGCTCGTAAGCAATAAAATTCGAATTATATTTTACCCATGCTTTAGGGTATTCAATGAAATCAGAATAAATTTTCAGCCAATTGCAGAAATATAATGGATTGTTTATGGCTGAATCCATGATATTTTCAAGCATTTCATTCGCTTTTAATGTGTATTCGGGGATTTGCTTAATAAACCCTATTTTGAATAAGCATTCGCATAAAATAGAATTAGACGATGGCATAACAGAGTCATTTAATTCATATTTTTCAGCTATAAGCTCTTCTGATAAATTGGAATAAAAATTAAAAAAAACAGATTTTGATTTTTTTGACTTAAAATTATCAAGAATTTCAGCTAAGCATTGTTGGGCCTTAGTCATATAAATTACCTCGCCGCTTACCTCATACAAATCGATATAAGCTTTTGATAAAAAAGCCATGTCATCTAAAAATGCCATGATTGGTTTGCTTGAATATTTAACCTGATGTAAGTAGGTGCCATTTACAAAACAATATTTTTCAATTTGCTTGATTAATGATTTTGCTAATTCAAAATATGTTTGATTATCGACTGATAAATAGGCTTGAATCAAAGAGGAAACTAAAATAGCATTCCAAGATAAAATTTGTTTTGTATCTGTATTCGGTTGTACCCGATTGGATTTGAAATTTTTCAATAATTGCAATGGCTCACTAAATGATTTATTGCTTATGGGGGAAATTTTGTAAAGTATATTTTTATTATTTTCCCAGTTTCCAGTAGTTGTGATTGAAAAGTGATGATAAAATTCTTGGTGAAATTTATAAGGTACGATTGAATTTAGTTCTTTAAATTCCCAGGTATAATATTTGCCTTCTTCGCCTTCACTATCGGCGTCAATGGAAGAATAAAAGAGTCCATTTTCTCCTCTTAGTTGAGCATTTAAAAAATCAATAGTTTCTGAAACAACTTCTTTATATAATTCTAATTGGGTTTTAGAATAAGCCAACGAATACGTATTTATTAATTGGACATTATCATACAGCATTTTTTCGAAATGCGGGCAGAACCATTCAGAATCTACAGAATACCTTGAAAATCCACCTTCAACTTGATCATAAATGCCACCCTGAGCCATTTTTTGTAAATACACATGATAGAGTTCGCTAACACCTAATTTTAAATATTCACTATTGGGAAGATTAATTAAAAAATCAATTAAGCAAGGTAAAGGGAATTTAGGAGCTTGATTAATTCCACCAAAAACAGGGTCTAATGAATGTTTGATTTTTTGAAATACGTTGGCCAAATAGTTTTGATTAGAACTTAACTTAAATTTGTTGAAATCTAAATTATTTTCATTTAGGCTAACTGCAAACCCATGGGCTGATTTTTCTAACTCGTTTCTGTTATTTTTAAAGGCTTCATCAATTGATTTTAAAATAGATATCCAATTTTTTTTTGGGAAATAGGTTCCTCCATAAAATGGTTTCTTATTAGGCATTAAAAACACATTTAATGGCCATCCTCCTCTTATGCCCATTTTTTGAACAGCTTCCATATAAATCATATCAAGGTCAGGACGCTCTTCTCGGTCAATTTTTATATTAATAAAATGATTATTCATTAGATTAGCTACTTCATGATCTTCAAACGATTCATGTTCCATTACATGACACCAATGACATGCTGCATATCCAATGCTAATAATAATAGGTTTATCTTCTACTATTGATCGATTCAATGCCTCAATGTTCCATGCCTCCCAATTTACAGGATTGTCTTTATGTTGTAGTAAGTAGGTACTTACTTCATTTTTCAGTTTATTCATTAGTATAAAAATGTATTTGTATTTTTGAACAAATTTTAAATATGTTAGAAAGTAGAGATTTTGTAATTAATCCAGAAATAGCTTATTCCCCAGAACAATTACATCTATTCTTATTGTCAGAATTGGGTGCAAATCTATTGAATAATAGTCAATATCGAATTGAAAAAATTTCATTAGATGCAAGAAATAAAAATATAAAGGCGCTTGTAAAAATTGGATTTTATGATAAAAACTATGATTTTGCATCAGAACTTGGATCAGTTTTACCTACTTTAAAAAATACTAGCAAAAGGGTTATCATCATTGGAAGTGGACCTGCTGGATTGTTTGCCGCAATTAAATTAATCGAATTAGGATTAAAGCCCATTATTATCGAACGAGGTAAAAATGTTCGTGATCGAAGGCGAGATATTGCAGCCATTAATCGTTTCAACTTGGTCGATACTAATAGTAATTATTGTTTTGGTGAGGGCGGCGCTGGCACTTATTCGGATGGTAAATTATATACTAGAAGTAAAAAACGAGGAGATATTAATTATGTTCTAAAGAAATTTGTTAGTCATGGGGCTGATGCAAATATTTTATATGAAGCGCATCCACATATAGGTACGAATAAGTTGCCTATGATCATTTCTTCCATGCGAAATGCCATCATCGAGGCAGGAGGGGAGTTCCATTTTCATCATCGAGTTACAGATTTACTTATCCACAATAATTCTATTGTAGGTTGTCAAACCAATTTTCAAGATGATTTTTTGGGTGAAGCAACGCTATTGGCCACTGGTCATTCTGCTAGGGATATTTTTACCTTGTTACAATCTAAAAATATTTTTATAGAGCCTAAGCCTTTTGCTTTGGGAGTTCGCATTGAACATTTGCAAAGTTTTATTGATAAAAGCCAATATAAATTTAAAGATAGACCTTCCTTTTTACCGCCTGCATCATTTAGTTTGGTTGCAAAAACTATTTACAAAGGAAAGGAAAGAGGTGTTTTTTCATTTTGTATGTGTCCGGGTGGGTTTATTGTGCCGTCTGCCACGAGTCAAAATCAAGTGGTCGTTAATGGTATGTCTCCTTCCAGACGGGATTCTAAATTTGCCAATTCAGGAATAGTCGTTAGTATTTTACCTTCTGACATTTCATCCTTTTCCCAACATGGTGCTTTAGCAGGAATGCAATTTCAGGAGGAATTAGAGAATAAGGCTAATGAATTGTCTGGTAGAACTCAAAAAGCTATTTCCCAGCTTACTAGTGATTTTATAAAATCCAATGCTAGTAAAGAAGATTTAGATACCTCGTATATTCCTGGTCTAATTCCTGGTGATATTCGAGAGTTCTTACCGGAATTCATTTCAGAACCACTATCATTAGGGCTTCAAGATTTTAATCGAAAAATACCTGGATTTTCTAGTCATATTGGTCAATTGATCGGGCTAGAAAGTAGAACGTCCTCTCCTGTCAAAATACCTAGAGATTCACAATCATTGGAACATATTGAAATTAAAAATTTATATCCTTGCGGTGAGGGTGCGGGTTTTGCGGGTGGAATTATGTCTGCTGCATTAGATGGTATTAATTGTGCGATTGCCATAGCTCATAAATTAAGCTAATACATGCATAAAGAATTAGATCAATTATGGCAATTAAACGATCAAGTTTCAGAGGATTTATCTGTTAAAAATAATGCAATATTAGCGGCTGTTGTAGCGATTATTTACCAACAAAATAATGGTGAAAGACTACTTTATTTAATTGAACGTAATACGTATGACGGTCACCACAGTGGGCAAATGGCATTTCCAGGAGGAAAGATGGATCCAGGGGAATCCAACTTAAAAGAAACGGCTATTCGTGAGGTGAATGAAGAATTAGGTATTCACTTAGATTTAGATACATTATTTCCTTTAAAACCTCAATGGGTTCATGTTTCAAACCATTGGGTACAACCTTTTTATGTAATTGTTTACGAAAAGCCAATTTTTACTTTAAATAAAAGAGAAATAAATTGTATTTTTGAAATACCAATTTCATTGTTTAGGGATTCCCAAATATTAACTTTTCACGAGTTAATTATTTTAGGCCAAAAAGTTTTTTCTCCTAAATTCCATAGTGTTGGTAAAGAAATTTGGGGAGCTACGGCTATTATTATATATCAGTTATTGCTACGAAATGAGACGAAAATTAATTTTGATTAACATATGAATGATTCATTAGAAGGTGCTTTGCAGGATCAAATTGCGGTTGCGGGGATGTATGAAAATTGGTTCTTGGAATATGCTTCTTATGTTATTTTGGAAAGGGCGGTACCTGCCATTGAAGATGGCTTAAAACCAGTTCAACGCCGGATTTTACATGCATTAAACGAAATGGATGATGGTCGTTTTAATAAAGTAGCAAACGTTATTGGACAAACGATGCAATATCATCCGCATGGGGATGCTTCCATTAATGATGCTATTGTAAATTTGGGCCAGAAAGAATTACTTTTTGATTGCCAAGGGAATTGGGGAGATGTAAGAACTGGGGATAGTGCTGCCGCAGCAAGATATATAGAGGTCCGTTTGTCTAAATTTGCTAATGATGTGGTTTTCAATAATCAAACCACGCATTGGCAATTGTCATATGATGGTCGCAAAAAGGAACCCATCACCTTACCTATAAAATTCCCATTACTATTGGCTCAAGGTGTAGAAGGAATTGCTGTAGGTTTGGCTACAAAAATTATGCCTCATAATTTTTGTGAATTACTACAGGCTTCAATTGATTTACTTTCTAATAAACAAGTTAATTTATTTCCTGATTTTTTAACAGGAGGAATGATGGATGCAAGTTCCTATAATGATGGATTGCGTGGAGGAAAAATTAGAATAAGAGCTCGAATAGAAGAGTTTGATAAAAAAACTTTATTAATCAAGGAAATTCCTTTTAGCACGACAACTACCTCATTAATTGATTCCATCATTAAAGCTAATGATTCAGGTAAGATAAAAATCAAAAAGGTCATTGACAACACTGCAAAGGATGTTGAAATTCAGGTACAGCTAGCACCGGGAATATCTCCGGATGTTACAATTGATGCTTTATATGCGTTTACTGATTGTGAAATATCAATTTCTCCAAATGCCTGTGTGATTATTAAAGACAAACCCCATTTTGTAGGTATCGCTGAAATTTTAAGAGTTAGCACAAATCAAACTGTCGAATTATTAAGAGAAGAGTTAGAAATAAGGAAAAGTGAATTAATGGAAAAACTTCTTTTTAGTTCACTGGAAAAAATATTTATTGAAAATCGCATCTATCGAAAAATTGAAGAGTGTGAAACTTTTGAGTTAGTTATATCTACTGTAGATGAAGGTTTGGATCCATTTAAAAAGGATTTTTATAGGGAAATAACGGAGGAAGATATTTTAAGATTATTAGAAATACGCATTAAAAGGATTTCGAAATTTGACAGTTTTAAGGCTGATGAATCCATGCGGCGATTGGAAGAAGAGTTAAAAGAAGTCGAGGAAAACCTAGCTAATTTAATTAGATATGCCATTGATTATTTTAAGAATTTATTGCAGAAATACGGAAAAGGGAAAGAGCGCAAAACTGAAATAACAAATTTCAACACGATATCAGCTACAGTAGTGGCAGCAGCAAATCAAAAATTGTATGTTAATATGGTAGATGGTTTTATCGGATATGGTCTTAAAAAAGATGAATATGTGATGGATTGCTCAGACATAGATGATATAATAGTGATTAGATTAGATGGGACGTGTATCGTGACGAAAGTTCAGGAAAAGGTGTTTGTGGGCAAGGATATTCTTTATTGTAGCGTTTTTAAGAAAAACGATGATCGAAAAGTATTTAACATTTGTTATGCGGATGGAAAAACAGGAATAAGCTATGTCAAACGATTTAAAGTGACTTCCATTACGCGAGATAGAGAATATAAATTAGTAGGTAATCAGGCCAAATCTAAAATTACCTATTTTTCAGCCAATGAAAATGGGGAAGCTGAGGTTATTCAAATTAATTTAACGGCCAATTGCACAGCCAAAATTAAACAGTTCGATTATGATTTTGCAAAGTTAGCTATAAAAGGAAGGGAATCATTGGGGAATATGCTGACTAAATATCCGGTAAGGAAAATAATTCAAAAATCAGCGGGTATATCGACATTAGGGGGTGTAGATATTTGGTATGATCACACGATAGGTAGATTAAATAGAGATCAGCATGGTAATCACATAGGTAATTTTGAGCCGAATGATTTCATTTTAGCAATCTATGCTAATGGGCATTATGAGCTAACTAATTTCGAATTAACGAATCGCTTTCCAGCGGAAGAAATTTTATATTTGAAGAGATTTATTCCTAAAAAGGTTATTTCAGCAATTTATTTTGATGGAAACAATAAAACTACTTACATCAAACGATTTAAATTAGAGACGACCACGATTGATAAAAAGTTCTTGTTTATCTCTGATTCAAAAAATTCTAAACTAATTGCAGTAACAGACAATTATTTACCCAATATTCAAATCAAACATAAATCTGATGGCAAAACTAATGAAACAAATATTATACCGATTTCAAGTATTGTAGAAGTTAGGGGATGGAAAGCAATTGGCAGTAAATTAAACTATTCAAAAATTGTTGATATTCAGTTTATTGATACGGAGGAAAATGATCCTTTAGAAAATGATGAACAAATAGTTATTGACGAACAAATTTTGTCTAACATAGAAGAAAATAGTTCTTTGAATACTACCAATAGCTTAATAGGAGTAAAAATTGGTATGGATTTAATGGGTGAATTAACGGATTCAAAAGATGAAGTACCTTTCGAAATAGTAAACTTGGATAAATTTGAAGACAAAGTTGTGGAGACCAATGAATCTGCCGAGTCAGAAGAATCTAAAAGTAAAAATGATCAAGATAATATACCATTTAACATCAATACAAGTAAGAATGAAACAGAAATTCCTTTGATTATAAAATCAAAAAATGAAGAAGATTTGGCAAATGATCAAAATAATGGAGCTCAATTAGGTTTGTTTTAATGGGAAATGTTCAAAATAATAAGAAAATACAAAATGCTTGGGCATTTTATGATTGGGCTAATTCTGTACATTCGTTAACTATTACCTCGGCCATTTTTCCTATCTATTTTCCAATTGCTGCCATAGTAGTGGGATCTGTTACGCCCAATTTAATTCCAATATTTGGAAATTTATTATTACCCAATACGGTCGTTTATTCCTATACTATATCTTTTGCGTTTTTAATTTTAGCGATATTGGTTCCTTTCGTTTCGGGTATCGCTGATTATTTAGGTAATAAAAAAGCCTTTATGCGTTTTTTTTGCTATATGGGTTCTTTCAGCTGTGTAGCTTTGTATTTTTTTACAAAAGGAAGCTATTGGGTGGGCACAATAGGATTTTTATTTTCAATTATTGGGTGGGGAGGGAGTATTGTATTTTACAATAGTTTTTTGCCTGAAATAGCAACTAAAGATGAATATGACCAATTAAGTGCTAAGGGATTCGCTTTAGGATATATTGGTAGTGTCATATTATTACTTCAAAATTTGTCTATGTTATTATTACCAAACTTATACGGTAACATATCAAGTGAATTAGCCAGTAGAATTTCATTTTTATCAGTCGGTATTTGGTGGTTTGTATTTGCACAAATATCATTTCATTTTTTACCAGATAATCATAATATGCTTAAATTAGGTAGGAGCTATTTAGCTGGTGGATATAAAGAATTGAAAAATGTTTTTTTAAAAATTCGTCATATAGAATCTGTTAAATTGTTTTTGGTATCATTTTTTTTATACAATCTTGGAGCCCAAACAGTTATGTATTTAGGTGCATTATTTGGCAGTCAAGAGTTGCATTTACCAACAGAGGCGCTCATAATTACTATTCTTTTAATTCAAATTGTAGCGATCCCCGGAGCATTTGTTTGTTCTTCAATTTCACAAAAATTGGGTAATATTTTTGCACTTATTTTAATTGTATCTATCTGGATATTGATATGTTGTTTTGCTTATTTTGTTTATGGCCAAATTCAATTTTATGTTTTAGCAATATCCATAGGATTTGTGATGGGAGGGATACAAAGCAATAGCAGATCTACTTATGCGAAATTATGTCCCAATGATGAGAAAGATTTAGCTTCATTCTTTAGCTTTTATGATGTATGTGATCGATTAAGTACTGTTTTAGGTACATTTTTGTTTGGCATCATTATCCAAATTACTGGGAATATGCGGATTGGGATATTAATTTTAACTTTATTTTTTTCAATTAGTTTGCTGTTTTTATATCGATTATATAAACTGAGTAAATTAAATTTTTAAGGGTATCACTGATTTGTTATAGGATGAAATCCAATCTAATGGAATTACTGATAATATTTCCCCCTTTAATGCGTCAATGACGCCTTTTCTGTTGTAATTTTCAGAATATACTAATGCTATTTCTCTGACAGGGGTATTAAGGGGTATTTTGAATATTTTCTTTTTAGTCGATTCATTTAAATAGTCAACGAGCATGTGAGGAATTATAGTTTGACCTTTCCCATTTTCAGCTAATCTTATCATAGTTTCTAAACTACCTGTTTTGTATATTATTTGATTCTCTGAATTAGTCTTATTTCTTAAGTTACAAATTGAGGCAATCTGATTACTTAAACAGTGACCTTCTTCTAAAATCCATAATTTTTCAGGTATTATCGTTGGGTTGATCTCCCCGTTTTCTAATAATACGTTAGAGTATAGAAATAATTCTTCAAAAAATAGTGGCAAACAAGCCATTTCTTGATTAATTATAGGAACCAGTATTCCAATATCTAATTTACCTTCATTAATTTCATTATAAATATTTTCAGTGGTCGTTTCAAAAATATGTAGTTTAAGATAAGGAAATTTAGTTTTAAAGGAAGTCAGAAATTTTGGAATCAAATAGGGGGCAATAGTAGGGATAATTCCTATGGATACTTTGCCAATTACATCTTTATGATATCCCTTGGCAAAAAGCTGAATTGCTGTTTTTTCTTGAATAATTTTTCTAGCATGACTAATTATTTGTAATCCTTCAATAGTAGGTTTTATCGGTTTGATTTTTCGATTAAAAATGATGAGATTAAGTTCATCTTCTAGCTTTTGAATTTGCATACTTAAGCTAGGCTGCGTTACGCAACAATATTTTGCGGCTTTTGAGAAACTTTTAAATTCAAATAATGCTACAATGTATTCCAATTGAGTAATAGTCATTACTATAGTTTTTAGTTATACTAATATAATAAATATAGATTTGATTTATATAATTTTTGTATGGATATTTGATATCATATAAAAAAAATATTTTGATTTTTTAAACAATCAATTGCTATGGATAATTCTAATCAAGGCGAAGAAGCCAAATGTCCTTACACGGGAGCGGAATCAATGGTTAAACAACCTAGTGCTGGAAGTGGTACAAGAAATACGGATTGGTGGCCACATCAATTACGGCTAAATATTTTAAGACAACATTCTCGGTTATCAAATCCGATGGAGGAATCTTTCAATTATGCAAAAGAGTTTTCTACGCTTGATTTAAAGGTTGTAAAGGAAGACATTATCAAATCATTAACGACTTCACAAGATTGGTGGCCAGCAGATTATGGTCATTATGGTCCATTTATTATTCGGATGGCTTGGCATAGTGCAGGTACCTATCGTACTACTGATGGTCGTGGTGGCGGAGGTGCTGGAATGCAAAGATTTGCTCCATTAAATAGTTGGCCTGATAACACCAACTTAGATAAAGCACGTTTATTGTTATGGCCGATCAAGAAAAAATATGGTCGTAAATTATCGTGGGCTGATCTAATGATTTTGTCTGGTAATTGTGCATTGGAGTCAATGGGTTTCAAGACATTTGGTTTTTCTGGCGGTAGGGAGGATGTATGGGAGCCTCAAGAGGACATATATTGGGGTAATGAACGTGTGTGGTTAGATGATAAAAGATATACAGGGGATCGTGATTTAGAAAACCCATTAGCTGCTGTTCAGATGGGTTTGATTTATGTTAACCCTGAAGGTCCCAATGGAAATCCTGATCCAATTGCCTCTGCGAGGGATATACGTGAAACCTTTGCTAGAATGGCCATGAATGATGAAGAAACGGTTGCATTAATAGCCGGTGGTCATACTTTTGGTAAAACCCACGGTGCTGCAGATCCTGGAAAGTATGTTGGAAAAGAACCAGCTGCTGCAAGCATTGAGGAGCAAGGTTTAGGTTGGAAAAACTCTTTAGGTTCAGGAAATGGAATTAATACCATTACTTCAGGATTGGAAGGTGCTTGGACAACGACACCAACTCAATGGAGCAATAATTATTTTGAAAATTTATTTGGTTTTGATTGGGAACTAACAAAGAGTCCTGCAGGAGCAAACCAATGGAAACCTAAAGGCGGAGCGGGTTCTGGTTCAGTACCTGATGCACATGATGCTTCCATTACACATGCTCCTACGATGTTAACAACTGACTTAGCATTAAAGGTAGATCCGGCATATGCAAAGGTTTCAAAAAGATTTTACGAAAATCCGGATTTATTTGCGGATGCATTTGCAAGAGCGTGGTTCAAATTGACGCATCGAGATATGGGACCTCGTTCAAGATATGTAGGTGCTGAAGTTCCAGAAGAAATATTAATTTGGCAAGATCCAATTCCAGCGGCAAAGTTTAAACCAATTGATTCTTCTGATATTCTTGCATTAAAAAATAAAATTCTTTCTTCAGGATTAACTGTTAGTGAATTAGTATCTACCGCTTGGTCGTCTGCTTCTACATTTCGTGGTTCAGATAAACGTGGTGGGGCTAATGGTGGACGTATTCGATTAGCACCACAAAAATTTTGGGCGGTAAACAATCCATCTCAATTATCAAGGGTATTGGATGTTTTAGAAAATATTCAAAAGGAATTTAATTCAGCGAATCAAGATAAAGAAGTTTCATTAGCTGATTTGGTTGTTTTAGGTGGTTCGGTCGCTGTTGAAAAAGCTGCTAAAGATGGAGGAATAGAAATTTCAGTTCCTTTTGTCGCTGGTCGTACAGATGCAACTCAAGATGATACTGATGTAGAATCATTTGGTGTATTAGAACCGATAGCCGATGGCTTTAGAAACTATATTAAACCACGTACATTACTATCTGCTGAGGATATGTTAATTGATAAAGCGCAATTATTAACGTTGAGTGCACCTGAATTAACTGTATTAATAGGTGGATTGCGCGTTTTAAATACAAATTTTGATGGATCAAACCATGGAGTATTAACAAAAAAACCGGGTGTTTTAACGAATGACTTCTTTGTTAATCTAATTGATCTTAGCACGACTTGGAAAGCAGTAGATGCTCATCAATATGTATTTGAAGGTTCTGATCGCTCGACAGGCCAAATTCATTGGTCCGGTACACGGGTTGATTTAATTTTTGGATCTAATTCAGAGTTACGCGCCATATCAGAAGTTTATGCTAGTGAAGATTCTCAACTTAAATTTGTAACTGACTTTGTCGCGGCATGGACTAAAGTTATGAATCTTGATCGATTTGATCTAGTGTAAATTTAAAATTATATTTTAGGCTCTATTTAGTATGAATACTAGATAGAGCCTTTTTTTATTTTAATATTTTAACTATGTACTGATTTAAATTAATCCGAAATAATATTAATTCTTTCAAACTTTGCCAACAAACCTGAAGTAATTTCATGTGCCTTATCGATACTTCTCCAGTTTCTCTCTCCTTGTGAATAACTGGTATATTAAATAATTTTTGATTTGCTTTTTTAGCCAAAACTGATAAGAATATATTGGGAGCAAAAGGAACCGGATTAGGTAAAACTGTAAGCAATTTCTTCAAAAATGACGTTTTATATAACCTGAAGGGTATATTTGCATCGTTTATATATGTACCGTAAATAAATAGTAGTGAAAATTTTAATATCTTAGTTATCAGTAAGCGAAATGGGTCATCATGACGAATTTGCCTAAATCCTAAAATAAAATCTGATTGATCTTTTAAGTCCCAAAAATGTTTGAAATCATCAGGTATAAATTGATCATCTGAATCAGTTTGAAAGACAAATTCTGGATTCATTTCTACTGCAAATTTATATCCATTTACAACTGCATTACCATGACCTCCATTAAGCTGGTGCTTGGCTATTAAAAAATTATTTTTCGAAGCAATATGATCTAAAATCTCGCCCGTCTTATCTTTCGAACCATCATTTATGATTAATATTTTAAAATTTTCGTTTTTTAAAATATTTGATATCCCCTTTGTCCATAAATCAATCACATTTTCAATGCAACCTTCTTCATTATAGGCAGGAATCACAAGCACTAAATTCAATTTATTTAACATTATAACTTGTTTTTAAGTCTATTTATCGGCTTTTCTATATAAAACCAAGAAAAACTAGCTAAACTGATAAGCAATAAAAAATTCAACAAAAATCGTAAAAATATAAATTCGCTATTAAGCCCATTTAAAAACACAAATTTATTTGACAAGAAGCTCCAAATTGTATTTCCATTTAGGTGGTAGTAATTAAAAACTAAATTATGATACAAATAAATACCATAAGAAATGGATCCTAAATACATGATTAACTTGTTTTCTAAAAATTTTCCTAACAGATTGTTTTTTTCGAGTAATGCTGTCATAATTAAAAAATAAGCAAAGACGGCTGCTGTAGATCTTTCTAAAATACTAAACCATAAATTATCATAGGTGAAATTTGAATAATGGGATAAAAGTAAGGAGATAAATACAGCGGTTAAAGTAATTAGTAACAATTTTTTTTTTCTAGCTATTTTTAAAAAATAACTATAATCGTAATGATAATAATAAGCCAATATGCCTCCAAGACCAAAGCAATCAATTGCACTCAACGGATTTACATAGGAAAACATCCAATATTTTTCAATTATATCATGTGGAGCAATGATGTAAAATATACATCTAGAAAATATGCCTAAGCAAATCATTAGCACGAATAAACGTTTGTATTTATTTTTATTTATAAAAAATATAAAATAAGGAAAGATTAAATAATATTGCTCTTCTACAGCTAAGGACCACAAATGATCCCAAGTTCCTAGCCATTGCCCTTTTATCATAATATAAATATTTGGAGTATAGCTTATAAGCCAAGGCCATAATACTTTAAAATTTGATATGTTGAAAATAAGGCCAACCGTCAATAAGATAAAATAAATTGGAAAAATGCGCAATGATCTTCGATATATAAAACGGATTATTTTGGGCCATGCACTAGATTGGGTATTTTTAATTTCGTCAGCATTTAAAAACAAAATACGAGTGATTAAAAAGCCACTTAAAACAAAAAATATAACTACCCCAAGATGACCCAAAGGAATAGGCAGAATTGGCACAAGCCAGTGATCCAATAAGACTAAAAAAACGGCAATGAAGCGAATTCCATTTAGTTGTTTAAAATATA
>Ga0114962_10001883_pt1 | contig 17879 bp, 17 predicted proteins | sample C_130820_MF_Meta_FD_87017 | JGI IMG/M metagenome (GOLD analysis project Ga0114962, IMG submission 87017) | Freshwater microbial communities from Lake Croche, Canada to study carbon cycling - C_130820_MF_MetaG | ecosystem: Environmental > Aquatic > Freshwater > Lake | place: Lake Croche, Canada...
ATCTTCGTCCAGCAGCGGGCAATGTAGTTTGTACAGCACCTCCATCCAGGGGCGCCCTAACGCCATCGCAGTCAACTGCCCGTCTTTTGCCCCGATGCGGGTCTGGCGTCAGAAGGTCCGCTGAGGCTGAATATCACGCTCAACCACGAGAATGGCTCAAATTAGGCGGTCTGAAGGCTGATCACTCTAGCCTGAGGGATGCGTTGGCCTGCTTATCGGCGCCTGCCTTCAACAGCTCGCCGATCTGCGCCACGCCCAGGACTCGGATCCCTGACCCGTCAGCGCGCAAGGTGTCGATTGCAACACGTGCAACTTGCGCGCTTGTCAGCGTCGGGATCGACCTCGGCACCATCAGAAACTGCAGGCTCAGATACAGGTGCGCAATGCGCTGCAACCAGTTGCCAACGACAGGGCCGCCCTGAGCGAGCGGCCGCAGCACCGTCACGCCATCGAATGGCAATGCTGATATTTGCAGTTCGGTCTCGTTGCTCAGGCCCAGGTGCAATGTCGAGAGCTGCTGCCAGACCGGCAATGGGTCGACCACCACCAGCCTGCGCGCGCCGGCGGCGCAGGCCGCCTCGGCGATGCGCAGCATCGAGTCGCGCGTGACCATCGCAAAGGGTGCATCGCGCCCGTGGAAGGATCGTGCGTCGGGCGCCTGCGGATCGATGGTCTGTGCGATGCAGACACTGTCGAGCGGTGGCAGCTGCTTCAGAGGCGAAAGCACGAGTCCGCGGACCCCGAAGGACATCGTCGCGTCGCCATCGGCAAGCGCGACAACTTCGTCGTAGCCGCCGCGTGACAGCCCCTCGGCGAGCAGCGCATCGCCAAGGCGACCGACTGCACCAGCGATCAGCAGGCGACGAGGCTGGCCGCTGGTGGCACGCGGCCCGGGCCGGGCCGAAGCGCGCATTGCGACATCAGGATCGAGTGGCATCGGTTCAGCCTACACCCGCCAGGCAGGCAGTTCCAGATTGCGCCAGATGGCCAGCGCTCTCAAACCGGCGGTCACACCGACACTGGCCAACAGCGCCAGCCATTCTGGTGCGGCGATCTGCAGCAGGCCGATATAGACCCAGCCGCCTGTGAAGGCGCAGACCGCGTAGGGTCGATGGTCCTTGAATGCACTCGGAATCTGGTTGCACATGATGTCGCGCAATACCCCGCCGAACACGCCGGTGATGACGCCCATCAGCACCGCCACAACCGCGGGCATTTGCAATTGCAGCGCCTGGTCCAGGCCGGTGGCAGCAAACAGTCCAAGGCCTAATGCATCGGGCCACTGGATCGCGCGCTCGGTGACCTCGAAGTGGCGCCGGCGCAAGAACAGCATCGCCAGCACGCACAGTGCCAGGACGCCCCACAACACCTCGACATGTCGTACCCAGAAGAAGGGTCGCTGATCCAGAAGTAGATCGCGCAGCGTGCCGCCGCCGAATGCCGCGAGGAATCCGACCGCGCACACCCCCACTGCGTCCATCCGCTTTCGGGCCGCTTCGAGGACGCCGGACAATGCAAAAGCGGCTGTCGCGCTCAGTTCGACCAGCAGCCGCAGTGATTCGCTCCAGAGTTGAATCGTTTTCATCGCGGAAAAATACGGCTCTCAGAGGGTGACCGTCACGATCGCGCCGGCGCTTGCATGCAAGGACGGGTTGGGGATCGCTAAAGTGCGGGTTTGCAGTCAGCGGCTGTCAGGTCCGCCGATGGTTTGATCGATTGCGCGAAGGCGCTCGAGGGGGTCGGCTTCGCGCAGCAAATCCAGCTTGTCGCTTGCCGGCAAGTTCAGAAGCTCAGCCCAGCGGTCTGCGACCCAGCCGCACTCATCCAGACGGAAGGGCGCAAGCAAGGGCAGGTCGGACAGTCGGCCCTCTTTTTGGGCCTGGGCAATGCCTTGCCCAAGGCGAAGCGCGAGGTAGTTCAATTCAGGGGGAATCTCGACTGCCGGGTCGGCCGGCAGATGGGTCACTTCGGCCTGCCACACACCGAGCGGGCCCGGGTAACTGCGATGCAGCTCAAAGCGCTTGCCTCCCCGACAGCGAATGCGCAGCAAGGCCGCTTGCACAGTGTCGAGTGTTTCAATATGCGCCATCGTGCCATGGCTGAACAGCGCCGGGATTTGTCCCGGCACCATGACTTCTTTGCCCTCCTGTATCGACACCACCCCGAAGGCAGTCTGCTCCCGGTAACACCGGCGCACGAGATCCAGATAGCGCACTTCAAAAATTTGCAGATCCAAGCGACCATCGGGGAACAGGCCGGTCGAGAGCGGAAAGACGGAGATGGTTTCCATGTCGTGATTGTTCAGCAATACCTTATCGGCGCGCATCTGATTGAACGATGCGAGATGAGCTTATCGGCAACCCTGCCGGTGCAACAACCTGAGCGTTCGCAGCGCGCCTGCTATTGCGGGCAGGGTCGGACCCACTACATACCAGATCGCCAAAATCGGCGCTGCCGACCCGGCTCAACGCCGGACCTGAAAGGCTTGATGGGCTGAAAGGCGGCAAGGGCGCAGACGTACAATCTCTCCCTGTGCATTCGGCCTGTTTGTGCAGAGCCCGATGTCCAGATGTGACCGCCTGCAAATCACCTGCGTAACTTCATGCCCGCCCACAGACTGCTGCTCGAACAGACGCTTGCCGTCGCACAGCGCCTGCTGGTGGAGCAGTGGCGTCAACGCCGAGGCTTGATCTTCTGGGCGGTGTTTCCTGCCGCGATGATGTTGCTGTTCGGGTTGGTCTATGCCCACAACGACAGCATGCGCGCCGGCCTGGATGCAGCCGCGGCTGGCATTCTGATGGGGGCGGCGCTTTTTTTCAGCTGTCTTGGCGGAACGGTGGCAGTCATTGCAGCCGAACGTGAGCGCCGTACCTTGCGCCGCCTGCTGGCCTCGCCCTTGCATCCGGCGGCCTATTTCCTTGGCGTGGTGTTGGCGCAGTTGTTGTTGGCAGCGGTGCAAGTGGTGATGCTCTACAGCATCGCCTGGCTCATCGGTGCGCGATACCACGGCAGCCTGTGGTTGGGCGGTTTGATCCTGTTGCTATCGGTATTTGCCTATGTTGGCATGGGTTTTTTTCTCGGTGCACGTTTTGCCAGGCGCAGCGAAGAAGTGGTGGTCGCCCTGTCCGCCATCGGTGTGCCGCTGCTGGTTTTGGGCGGAACCTTTTTTCCGCTTGAAATCATGCCGCGTGCCATGCAGACAGCAGCTCAGCTGAACCCGATGCTGCATATGAACCAGGCTTTCAAAGGTGTGGCGGCATACGGTCTGGGTGTCTCTGATTTGCGTTTCGAGCTGATTTTTCTGGTGCTGTTCTGTGGCCTTTCGCTTGCGCTGGGCGTCAGGTCCTATCGGCAACTGCTGGTACTGGAGCGGCGCCCGTGACAGCCGCCCTGGAAATCGATGGTCTGCATAAACGCTTTGGCGCTCGAGAGGTACTCGACGGCTTCAGCCTGCATGTCATGCGCGGCGAGGTCATGGGTTTGCTTGGTCCAAACGGTTGCGGCAAGTCCACCGTGCTCAACATTGTTTGCCAGTTGCTGCAGGCCGATGCCGGACAGGTTCAGCTGATGGGTCAACCACTGGCCCGACTTGGCGCCGCTGCCCGCGCGCGCATGGGTCTGTGCGCCCAGGACTGCGCGCTCTATCCCGACTTGCTGCCTGCGGAAAACCTGCATTTCTTCGGTCGTCTTCACGGCCTGCCAGCCGCTCAGCGCCACGCACGGGTCAAGGAACTGATGGAAAGTTTCGGTCTGGGTCCGCATGCAGCGACCCGCGTTGGCCGACTCTCTGGCGGCTGGCAACAGCGGCTGCATCTGGCCGTCTCACTGGTGCACTGCCCCGAAGTCCTGATACTGGACGAGCCAACGGCGGCGGTTGATGTCGCAGCGAGACTCGATCTGTGGCGCCTGATCGAAGGCCTGCGCGACCGTGGCACCACGATTCTGATGACCAGCCATCAGCTGGCCGAGGCCGAGCGCCTGTGCAACCGCGTCGCGGTGATGCAGTCTGGCCGGGTGGCGGCGATTGGCACCGTGCCCGAGCTGCTCGCCCGCGTGCCCGGTCAGGCGGTCGCCACGCTGCAGTCGCGAGACAGTGGCGCCACCATCGAGCGCGCGCAAGGTCTGGGATGGGCCATCCGTCAGCGTGCGGGCCAACTGAGCTGCTTGCTGCCGCGCCAATTCAGTCTTCGCGAGGTGGTTGATGCGCTGGACGGTCCGGAGGTCAGCGCAGTCAGCGTGAAAGCCGTGACCCTGGAGGATGCTTACCTTGAACTGGTCGGCGACGACGCCGTGATCGAATAAGGGCTAGCCGGCGCGGGATCCGGCCCCGGCGCCCGGATCGCACCTGCTCCGGCTGCGGTAAGCTCGTTCAATCTGCTTCTACTTTTGCGAGCTCCCATGGCCCTGATCGAGTCTGTTTCCGGTTCCGCATCCCGCGACGCGGCTGCATCGATCCAGGCGGGCCGCCCGAGTGCGCGAACGCTGGAGATTCTGCATACGCTCGTCGGCTTTGATACCGTCAGCCGCAATTCCAACCTGGGCCTTATCGAATGGGTTCGTGATGAACTGGCCAAGCTGGGCGTGGTGTCTCGCTTGAGCTGGGACGCTGATCGGCGCAAGGCCAATCTATTCGCCACTCTGGGCGATGGCAGAGCGCCGGGCATTGTTCTGTCGGGGCACACCGACGTCGTGCCGGTCGACGGGCAGGATTGGCACAGTGATCCGTTCAAGGTCACCGAGCGCGACGGCAAGCTCTTCGGGCGTGGCACGGCCGACATGAAGGGCTATATCGCCAGCGCGCTGGCGGCTGCGCCCGCCATCCTGCATGCCAATCTGCCAAGCGCCGTGCACTTTGCGCTGTCGTATGACGAAGAGGTGGGGTGCTTCGGCGTGCACGAGCTCATCAAGGATCTGCAGGAAGCGGGCATTCAGCCTGCGGGCTGCATCGTGGGTGAGCCGACCCTGATGCAACCGGTCGTGTCGCATAAGGGCACCTGGCGGCTGCGCTGCTGTTTCAGGGGCCGCGAAGCGCATTCCGCGATGCCCACCCATGGCGTCAATGCGGTCGAGTACGCTGCGCAACTGGTGGTTTTCATGCGCGAGGTGGCTGCGCGCTTCGTGCGCGAAGAGCCGCGTGACGAAGGCTTTCCTGTGCCCTTCAGCACCATCCAGACCACCACCATCGCGGGCGGCACGGCTCAGAACATCGTGCCCAATCTGTGCGAGCTCACGGTTGATCTGCGCACCATGCCCGGCACCTCATTTGATGCCCTGCATTCGCAGATCCGGGCCTTCGCGGCGCAGCTCGATGCACAGATGAAGCGCGAGTCGCCCGAGACCGGCTGCGAGGTCGAGTTTCTCGCCGGCGTGCCGGCATTCGTCGTTGACGATACCGCGCCGATCGTGAACTACGCGCGCCGACTGGCACGCACGCAGGGCGCGGGGAAGGTCACCTTCGGCACCGAAGCCGGCATTTTTTCTCAGGCTGGCATTCCCACCGTCATCATCGGGCCGGGCAGCATTGATGACGCGCATCGTCCGGATGAATTCGTGTCGCTGCAGCAGCTTGCCGACTGCGACACCTTCATGCAGCGGATGATCGAATCGAAGTTCGACTGGCGCTGACGATCATGCGGCATCCCATCGTGACCTGTGCCCACTATTCTGACTGGAGCAAGCGAATGAATCGTCTGAGATCTGGTGTCGTGTTGATTTGCGCCGCGCTTTCGTTTTCGACGACCGCGACTGCGGCCGGTGCCGACGAGGCTTTGCTTGCGGGCGCCCGTGCCGCGCAGCCAGCAGTGATTCAATCGCTGCGCGACATGGTTCTGATTGAGTCCGGATCATCCGACGCAGCGGGGCTGAAAGGAATGAGCGATTACGTCGAGGCTCGACTGCGATCGCTTGGTGCCGTGATTGAGCGCACACGGTCAAGCGTCGGCCCGGGCGAAATCGTCAAGGGCAGTTTCACCGGCACTGGCAGGAAGTCTTTTCTGCTCATCGCCCATGTCGATACCGTCTACGGCAAAGACATTCTTGCGACCCAACCCTTGCGTCAGGATGGCAACCGTCTCTATGGCCCCGGCATTGCTGACGATAAGGGCGGCATCGCAGTGATTCTGCATTCGCTGGCCATCCTGCGCGACGCGGGTTGGCGTGATTACGCTCGGCTGACGGTGCTGTTCAATTCTGACGAAGAAGCGGGATCGCGCGGTTCCGGAGAATTGATCGCCGCGCTGGGCGCCGTGCACGATGTCGTGCTGTCGTACGAGCCCACGGTGGCCAAGGCGGTCGCGAAGGATGAGGGGGTCTTGCTTGCCGCCGCAGGGACGGCTGCAGCGACGATGCAGGTCAAAGGCCGTAGCGCGCATGCCGGCGCTGCACCTGAGCAGGGGCGAAATGCCCTGGTTGAACTGTCGCACCAGATTCTGCAAACCGAAGGCGTCGCTAAGGGTGTCCCGGGTGCGCAACTCAACTGGACGACTTCGAAGGCCGGATCAGTGCGGAATCAGATTCCCGAGCAGGCAGAGGCCGGAGGCGACGTGCGTCTTCTTGCGCCTGATGCCGCTGACAAACTGCTTGCCGCGCTCAAGGCCAAGGTGGTCGAGACCCGGCGGGTGCCGGATACTGAAGTCACCGTCACACTCGACATCGGCCGCCCGCCCTATGTCGCGGGCGATAAGGGGCTTGCGCTTGCGCGACAGGCGCAGGCGATTTATCGCGAACTCGACGGCCGAACGCTGATGCTTCATCCGAGCACCGGTGGCGGCACTGATGCCGGATTCGCGGGCAGCTCGGGCAAGCCGGCCGTTCTCGAAAGCATGGGGCTCGCCGGATGGGGCTATCACGCGCGTGATGAATACATCGAGATCGATTCGATCGTGCCGCGTCTTTATCTCTCGACACGATTGCTGACCACAATCGCGCGGCAGTGACTCATCTTGCCGGCAGATTCCGTGCCCCGGGACTCGCTGCGTCCTTCGACAAGGTCAGCCTGGGTCAAGTCGCCTGCAATACCCGGTCCTTCAAGGCCTGCTGGATCCGATCCTCGGTGACGCCCGCCTCGCGCAGCACTTCAAGCGTGTGTTCGCCGATGGCGGGTGCCGGTCTGCGCACACTTGCTTTCCAGCCCGAGGCGCGCGCCGGAAATCCCAGCTCGCGCATCGGCCCGATGCCAGGCTGATCGACCTCGGCGATCAGTCCCAGGTGCTTGACCTGATCGTCTTCAAAGACTTGCGGGAACTCGTACACCGGACCGGCCGCGATTGATGCGGCTTCCATGCGATCGACCCAATCGTCGGTCGCACGCGAGCGGAAGATCGGGTCGATGCGCGCGCGAAGGGCAGGGTGATTGGCAATGCGCCCGGCATTGCTCGCAAAGGCCGGGTCAAGGCCAAGCGGCGAGTCGCCGAGTGCATCGCAAAAGCGGCCCCATTGCGCAGGATTGAGCAGCGTGATGCTGATCAGGCCGTCCTTCGTCTCGAACACCTCAGCCGGACAGACCACCGCGTTGCGATTGCCTGCGCGCGCCGGCACAACGCCGCCAGTCAGAAAATTGGCGGCCGGGTCGGGCAGCAGGCCCAGCGCCGACGACAGCAGGTTGACGTCGATATGCTGACCCTCGCCGGTCCGCAGACGGTGGACCAGCGCGGCGTTGATCATCGCGAAAGCCATATAGGAGCTGGCCGCATCGGCCATCGATCCTCCCGGGCGCAGCGGCGGCCCGCCTGGCATGCCAGTCAGCGCACTGATGCCGCTCATGCCGAGTGCCACGCCGTTGTAGCCCGGCTTGTGACCCTTCGGGCCATCCTGCCCGAAGCCTGAGACCGACGCATAGATGATCGCCGGATTGAGTGCACGCACTGCCTCGTAACCCAGACCCATCTCGGCGGCCGTGCCCGGCAGGAAGTTTTCGATGACCACATCGGCGCGCGCCGCGAGGATCAGCGCGAGATCCCGGCCCTCGGGCTTTTTCAGGTCGATGGCGATGCCGCGCTTGTTGCGGTTCACCGCCGCAAAGGCCGGGCTGATGCCGTCCTTGCCGCCGATATGGCGCATATCGTCGCCGGCCCCCGGCCGCTCGACCTTGATGACGTCGGCGCCGAGATCGGCGAGCAGCATTCCGCAATAAGGTCCCGCGATGACGCGCGACAGATCGAGAACCTTGATTCCTTCGAGCATGGTGACCTTGGGGGGCATGGCAGTCGTGTTGGGCGATGATAGCCCGGCCGCTTGCTGATGCGAGAAGGGCAGTTCCTGGACCCTGCTTGATTGTCAAAGCGCGTCAATGTGGGAAGCTGCTGTCGAGCCAGCATCACTTTGGCGCTCGGGCTTATTGTGGGCCCGCCCTGTGGTCGACGCCGCTGATGTGCGCCGATTCGATTTTGAGGATGCCGATGATCACCATCAATGAGGCGCAAACCTTGCCGATGCGTTCGCGCGCGGGGCGCGCGATTGCGTCAGCGACTGAAAGCCTGCCATCGGTGCAGGTTCGCAATGAATCAGGGCTGGAGGTGCCAGATGCACGCTGATGTCAATGTGCTGGTCTACATCCTGATCTATCTGGCCGCCATGGTGGTGGTTGTGCCGCTCGCCAAGCGTTTTGGACTGGGTGTGGTGGTGGGCTATCTGCTGGCGGGTGTGGCGATCGGCCCTTATGGCCTTGAGCTGACCGGTGAAAGCGCGAGCATTTCGCTCCTGGCCGAGCTTGGCGTCGTGCTGATGTTGTTCACCATCGGGCTTGAGCTCGATCTCAAGAAGCTCTGGGCCATGCGCAATCAGGTGTTTGCGTTGGGGATCTTGCAGATGCTTGTGTGCGGTCTGGCGTTGGCCATCGGCGTCATGGCCTTCGGTCTGTCGGCGGTGCCGGCGCTCATCGTCGGCCTGACGCTTGCGTTGTCATCGACTGCGGTGTCGGTGCAATTGCTGAACGACCGCAATCTCATGGGGACCTCAACCGGCAAGTCAGCCTTTGGCATTTTGCTGTTTCAGGATATGGCTGCGATCCCCCTTCTGATTGCCACCAGCGTCCTGTATCCGAGTGCAGGGGCTCCTCAATTCAAGCCCCTCCTTGCGCTTGGCGCGGTGGTCGGGCTGATTCTGGCCGGGCGCTTCCTGATTGGCGGGGCCTTGCGCTGGATTGCAAGCAACGGCTCGCGAGAGTTGTTCGTTGGCGCGGCCCTGCTGCTGGTCATCGCTGTCATGGAGCTGATGAGTCTGGTCGGTGTCTCGTCAGGATTGGGCGCTTTCATCGCCGGCGTGCTGTTGGCCAGCTCCGAATACCGCCACGAGCTCGAGGCCGACCTCGAGCCGTTCAAGGGCCTGTTTCTGGGCCTGTTTTTCATCACCATCGGCGCCGGCATCAACCTTGGTCTGCTGGTTCAACATTTCGCTGCCATTGCCGCGCTGCTTGTGGTCTTCATGGCGCTCAAATTTGTGGTGCTCTACCTGCAGGCATGGGGCTTGCGCATGCCCCGACGGGAGCGAATTGCTTTCGCCACCCTGCTGGGACAAGGCGGCGAGTTCGGCTTTGTGATCATCGGCCTTGCGGTCGCGGGAGCCATGCTCACCGCCGAGCAGGGCGGCTGGATCAATCTGGTGATTGCGCTCTCGGTTGCCGCGTCGCCTTTGCTCATGAAGGCGCAGGATGCTTACGCAGCGCGCTTTCTTGCACGCTCGGCGAGCAATGGACCGGTGGACACCGAGATGGACCACAATCCGGTCATCATTGCCGGCTTTGGCCGTTACGGACAGATTGTCGGGCGCTTGTTGCTGATGAATGGGGTGCGAGCGACCGTTCTGGACCATGACTCAGAGCACATCGCCAACATGCGTCAGTTCGGGTTCAAGGTCTACTACGGCGATGCCGGCAGGCTTGATCTGCTCGAAGTGGCGGGTGCCGAAAAGGCTCGCGTGCTGGTGGTGGCGGTTGACGACAAGGAGGCGATCACGCGCATCACGGTGCTGGCCCGAAAACATTTTCCTGACTTGCAGATTCTGGCCCGAGCGGTGGATGTGCCCCATGCCTATGAGCTGATTCGCGAGGGGGCCCACGTGGTGCATCGTGAGCTGTTTGAAAGCTCACTGCTGGCTGGCCGATCGGTACTGGAAATGCTGGGCTGCGACGCTGATGAAGCGGGTGAGTTGGCTGCTCGGTTTCGCCAGGCCAACAATGATCAGTTGAAAGCCATGGCAAATCTTGGGCCGCCGACCGATCGCAAGGAATACATCGACAGAGTTCGGCGTAGCCGGGAGGAGCTTGAGCGTCAGTTGCGAATGGAAGTGGCGCAGCGCCAAAGCACCCGAAGCTGGCAACACCCTGAGCCTTGACCGGTTCGTCAATCCGGGCCTTAGTCGCTGCCAAACAGGTCGTCGAGTTTTCTGACAGCCTCACCATCACGGGCGGACGTCTTTGCAGTCGCTTGCGGGTATTCATCCGCGATCCGGTCTTCCCAGTAGCTCGCCGGATTGGGTGAACTGCACAAGCGCCGATAGACCTCTTCGGGCACATTTTTGTAGGCCGTGACCGTCTTGTTATCCCAATGCAGATCGAGTTGTCGCGCGCCGCTGTCGTAGTCGGCCTTCCTGATTCGACCGCCGTTGAAAGTCGTGGTGGGCATGTTCGTCTCACTGGCAAAGGCCGGGTCCTCGGCCTGCCCACAGGGGGCGGGTGACTCACCGCTGACTGGCAGGCGAATGAGCGTGCCGCGATAGTATTGCGCATCGCGGTCAGAAACAGACTCTGATCATCCCTTCCGATCAGCCATGGCCCGCCTAATGCGGCCGATCAAAACAGTTGGAGACAGCAGTTGGAGACAGCAATGAAATTCGATGACGTCGTTCAGGGCCGCCGCAGTATCCGGGGATATCTCGAAAAGCCGGTGCCTAAGTCGCTGATTCGCGAAGTGCTCGAAATTGCGATGCGGGCGCCAACCTCGCTCAATACCCAGCCCTGGAATTTCTATGTGGTCACCGGCGATGTCCTCGACCGAATTCGCAAGGGCAATGTCGAGCGCAACCTTGCCGGTGTGCCCGATTCGCGCGAATTTCGAATGGGTCCGGGCTATGACGGTGTTCACCGCGAGCGCCAGATCGGCATCGCCAAGCAGCTCTTTGCCGCGATGGGGATCGAGCGCGACAACAAGGAAAAGCGCCAGGACTGGGTGCTGCGGGGCTTTCGCCAGTTTGATGCGCCGGTCTCGATCGTGGTGACCTACGACCGCTCGATTCATGGCAGCGACATCGCGCCCTTCGATTGCGGCGGTGTGGTCAATGCCCTGGTGAATGCTGCCTGGTCGCGAGGACTGGGTTGCGTCATCAACAGCCAGGGCATCATGCAGTCACCGGTCGTGCGGGCCGAAGCCCAAATCCCTGACGATCAGGTCATCCAGACCTGCGTTGCAATGGGCTGGCCTGACGACAGCTTTCCGGCCAATGCGGTGGTCTCGCAGCGCAAATCGGTCGATGAAGCGGCGGTCTTTGTCGGCTTCAGCGACTGAGCGAAGGATGATCGAAGCAGGCCAGCGCAGCCCTGACCTCGTGCCAGTGGCCCCGGGCGACGGTGATCTTGCCCGCGCCAAAGGCGTCATCGATCGTTGACTTGCCAGCCATCACCTGGCCCCAATCCTGCGGCGAGATGCACCATGCACTTTGCGCCTCGTTGCCTGATGTCGGCACCGCGACACCACGGCGAATGTGAAGCCCGACCCGACTGGCGCCACCGAAGTCGACGCTGAATTCATGATCGATGTGCATTGCCAGTTCGGGGTCGAGCAGAACACGCAGGACCCTGATCGAATTTTCGGGCGCAGCCGTCACCTCAGGTGCCCGAAAACTGTGCCCCCTCAGGCGTGAAAACTCAAGCCGGCCCTCCAGTTCCAGGGCGCGGGTCGCGCACCAGTTTCTGATGTTTGCCGAGGTCGTACGCTGAGCGATCGTGCGCAACACGGCCGCCAGTTGAGCGCGCTCCTCAGACGAGCCGCCATCGGCCCGACCGTGCGCTCCGGGCTGCGATCTGACCAGCCAGGTCGCAAGCTCAAGTGCCCAGCGAACATCGTTGGCGGCGAGCGCGTCGATCGACTGCTGTCGCACCGCATCTCGCCCGCCGAAGCCGGCGATCAGTCGATTGGCTCGCTCAAGCGGCGGCACCGGAAAGAGCGAGGACTCGACACCATCGAACCAGCCGATCAGTCCGGTCTGGATCTGGCGCACATGGTGCTCCACCAGTCCGTAGAACTGCTGGGTAAAGTAGGTACGGTTAAATCGCTCAGGCAACTGCACGAACTGCGTGAGCTCATCGGCCGACAGGCCTTTGTTGAGTCCGCGTACGGTCTGGTCCCACAGGAACTGGATCGCATCGCGGTAGTCGGTCACCACGGCCTTGATCTGCTCCGCCCCCGACAATGCCGGGCCATGCGCGCCGACCAGATGCTCGGCATTGAGTGAGTTCAGATGATCCAGGCCGGCAAGGAGCACTCTCGGATCCCGGTATTCCTCACCCCGAATCGCAAACACATTGAAGAGTGTCGGCCACACCAGGTTGTTGACCGCCAACCCGAGCTGCGGAAACCAGATCGTCACCGAGTCGTCGGCGTCTGACGGCGCCGGCATGAATTCAACCTGAAGGCCTGCGATCGTGGCGGAGGTGGGGGTATCGAAGACATTCGTCGGCGCAACGAAGCCGGTGGTGAAGGGCGCATGCGCCGGATTGCGAAAAAAGGGCCCCAGGCCCACGCTGACCACCCCGTCGGGGCCATCGAGCGGCATCCGGATGCCGAATTGCTGGACCAGGCCGCGCTGGTACATCGGGGCGATTTCACCACCGGTGCGCTGCCGATTGGGCACAACCCTGGCGTGTGACCAGATCGGCATCGACTCGCTGCCCGGTATGGCGGTGGTGCCTGCCACATAGTGAAAGTGCGTGTAGATCACGGCCACGATCGGTGCGTTGGTCTTTTCGCGCAGACGGTCGATCGCGCACTGCATTTCCTGGATCGACTCGCCGGTGTCGATCGCGATCACGCCGAGTGGCCCTTCAACGAATGTCTGGTTCGACAGGCCGTTGCCCACAAAACTCCAGACGCCCTCGCGAATCTCCTCGAAGCGCTCGGCAATGCGGCCCGCCTGCTCGATGGCCTGCCGGTGTGCGCGCTGGCCTTGCGGTCCAAGGCTCGTTGCCGAGTCATCCGGCGCGAAGCTGGCCGCCAGGTCATTGCGTGTGGTCATGTCAGAGGTCTCCGTGTGGTTCGTTCAGGCAGCGCAGACCTGAACCAGCTTTTTGCCCAGTGCATCGCCCTTGAGCATTCCGAGCAAGGCCGTGGGGGCCTGTTCGATGCCGTGGACGATGTCTTCGTGAAACCTCATCTCGCCGGCATTGAACCAGGGCGCAGCGCGCAGCTGATAGGCCGGCAGTTTGTGGACATGGTCATAGACGATGTAGCCGGTCATCTCGATGCGCTTGGACACCATCAGCTGCATGCCGCGAATGCCAGGATCTTTGACCTCGTTGTAGCGCGAGATCATGCCGCACAGCGGAAAGCGCGCTGCGACATTCGCATGCCGCAGCGCGGCTTCAAGCGTTGTGCCACCGACATTGTCCAGATAGACGTCTATGCCCTTGGGGCACAACTCGCTCAGGGCGTCGTCCATGTCACGGGTCTTGTAGTTGAAGGCGGCGTCGTAGCCGCAATGCTTGAGCACGAAGTCGACCTTGTCGTCGCTGCCCACCGAACCGACCACGCGCGCGCCGGCGCGCTTGGCGAACTGCCCGGCGAGTTGCCCGATGGTGCCGGCCGCTGACGAGATATAGACCGTGTCGCCCGGGCTGGGCTTGCCAAGCTCGATCGCGCCAACCCAGGCGGTCAGCCCCGGCATGCCGAGCGCTGAAATTGCCAGGCTCGGTCGCCCAAGTTCCGGCCCGATCTTGTGCAGACCTTCACCCCGCGCCACCACGGTACGCAGCGCCCAATCCAGAAAGCCCCAGACGAAATCACCTTCGCGAAATCGCTCATTGCGCGATTCGATCACGCGTCCGACCACCCGCGACACCATCGGCTTGCCGAGCGCAAAGCCGGGGGCATACGATTGCCCGGCGTCCATACGGCCACGCAGATAGGGGTCAAGCGATAGCCAGACCGCCTGCACGGTGACGTCTTGCGGGCCGCATTCGGGCTCGGCGCAGGCCTCGATCTGAAAGCAGGACTCATCCGGCCAGCCTGTTGGCCGCTTGGCAAGCAGGACGCGGGTGTTGGTCGTGGTGTACTGGTGCGAGCTTGGGTTCATATCGCGTCTCCTGGGGTCGTTTTTGAATGGTCTTTGCCGGACTTCGGTCTGCAATAAAAAAAGCCCGCATTGCTGCGGGCCTGTCGCCGGGAAAGCCTCAGGGGGTCAGGACCACCTTGACGGCTTCATTGGCCTGGATCTGTGTTTCATAGGCCTGCGAGGCGTCTTCCAGTGCAAACCGGTGGGTGATCAGCGGCTTGCGATCGATTTTTCGCGTGCTGATGAGTGCCATGGCCTGGACAAAATCGGCTGGTGTCCAGGCCCAGGACCCGACCAGTTGGATGCCCTTTCGCACGAGGACGTTGACGTCCAGCTCGATCTTGCGCTCGAAGACCGCGACCACGATGACCTTGCCGTTCTGGCGAACCAGTCCGATCGATTGCTCAAGCACCGTGGTGCCCTTGAAGTGGGCGGTTGCACCTGCGCAGTCGAAAACGGTGTCGATATTGCTCTCGGCGGATTCGAGCAGGCTCAGGTCGGTCGTGCCGTGCAGGGCCTTGAGGCGGGCCACCGCATCTTCCTGCGAGGCATTGATGGTGAGATCAGCGCCGAGCTCTGTGGCCAGTGCCAGGCGCCGCGGCGAGAGGTCGACCACGATCGTACGGGCCTTGCAACGAGCCTTGATGCACTGGAGGACACCGAGCCCGATGATGCCGGCGCCCATGATCACCAGCACCTGATCATCCTTCGGATCAGCCAGATTGACGGCATGGATCGAAGTGGCCAGCGGCTCGTTGGTCGCGGCTTCCTCGAAGCTGATGTCATCCGGAATCGGAATCATGCGACTCGCGATTTGCGGCGTGATTCGTAAAAATTCGGCATTTCCGCCCATGCTGACCGTGGTGTAACGCCCGCCGATCTTCACAGACGGCATCTCTCCGCGAATCTCCACGATCTCGCCGCTGAACTCGTGGCCGAGGATTCGGCCTTGCTCGATCGGCAGCCCGAGCTGCAGAAACAGGCCTTCACGATAGGTGTGCAGGTCGGATCCGCAGATCCCGCAGGCCCTGATTCGCATCAGTGCCTCGCCCTCGTTCAATTCGGGCCTGGGTACGTCCTCGAATCGGATATCGCGTGGACCGTGAAAGACTGCCGCTTTCATGATGGCGTGGCGCCTTATTTCTTGGGCGGGCGATGCAGACCGCACAGCTTGTTGCCGTCCGGGTCGCGCAGATAGGCCAGGTAGAGCTTGCCTGCCGGGCCTTCACGAAAGCCGGGCGGGTCTTCGCAGGTCGTGCCGCCGTTGGCGATTCCGGCCGCATGAAAGGCAGCGCCCTGTTCGGGCGACTCCAGCAGGAATCCGAGCGTGCTGCCATTGCCGAATGTCGCGGGCTGCCCGTTGATCGGCGTGGTGATCGCGAAGGTGCCGGAGGGGCTGCGATAGAAATAGCGATTGTTGTTGGCGACGCCGGGGCCGATACCGATCGTGCCGAGCAGCGCGTCGTAAAACTTCTTTGAGACCTCAAGATCGTTAACGCCGACCATCACATGACTGAACATTCTTATCTCCTTGTTGTGGGCCCTGCTCTGGATGCAGTGGACTCGGGGGATGTTAACCGATGGTCGGGGGAACGCCGTTTGCCTGGGCTGGTCTTCCTGGCGCGTGCCACTCCCACACTGCACCTGTGTTATCAAGCGGCATGATGGTTGAAATTGACGCAAAGGAGTGAACCCATGCAGCAGGTATTCAAGGTGCAAGGCATGACTTGCGGTCATTGTGTGAAGGCGGTGACCCAGGCCATCCAGCTTCTCGACCAGGCAGCAGTGGTCGCGGTCGAACTCGATTCAGGCAAGGTGGTGGTCGACTCGACGCTCGCCCGTGAACGCATTGCCGAGGCGATTCAAGACGAAGGCTATTCCGTTGTGACCTGAGCAGGCGATCGCGTCGGTGGCAGTCCCCATCGATGCAAATCCGGTCAGATCCGGTTACCGGGAGCGTCGCTCGGCACAATGTCCCGACGCCAGGTGATCGCCAGCGCGAGCGTCAGAAGCAAGCCGCAGATCACCATGCTGATGGCTGTTTCCTGATAGCCGATTCGGGGGATCAACGCCCCGGCAATCAGCAGCCCGAGCGGCAGGGGATAGATGGCCAGCATCCGCACGCCCATGATCCGGCTTCGAAAACGCTGATCCGATGTCCGCAGCAGGATGACGGTCAGTGTCAGCATGCTGAGGCTTTGCATGACGCCGGCGCACAGCAGCAGTCCCATCGCTAACCGGACATCGCTCGACAGTGCGAACCCGAGCAGAAAGACGAACCAGATGGCGCAGGCGATCACCATTGTGCGCGCCGGTCGCAAGTAGGGCCCCAGTACGCTGATCGCAATCGATCCGATCAGCGCGCCAAACGAAAAGCTGGCAACCAGTTGGCCCAGGCCCTGCTGGTCGAGATGAAAGACATTGCGTGCGATGTAGGGCATCAGGCCCAGCGTCAGCGGATAGGCTGTCAGATTGACCAGCGCGGCGACGCTCATCGAGGCCAGCATTCGGGGTGTGCGCCAGATATAGGCCATGCCTTCCTTGAGATCGAGCCATGGCGACGGTTTCGGGGCGGCCATGCCTGCGTCAGCAAGCGCCGGACCTGCGATCGGTTTGCCGTCAGTGAACAGCGTCAGCAACGCCCCCGCGAGATAGATGACGGTGATCACCAGGTAGGCCGGTGCCATGCCGAAGAGCGCCATAAAGCCAGTTCCGAGCAGGGCGCCACCGATCTTGGCCGAGTCCATGGTGGTGCGCGAGATGCCCATCGCAGCCACCAGATGAGACGCCGGTACGGTGGCGCCGACCAGTGCGCTGCGCAGACCGATATCGGTTGGCCGGATCAGCCCTGCCAAGGCGGCGATCACCAGGACGGCGATCGGGCTGAGCTGCTTGGTCGTGGCCAGAAAGAGGATGGCGCCCGCGAAGATCGCGTAGCAAAAGCGCATTGCGCAGAGCACCTTGCTCGCGCCGAGTCGATCGCCGATCACGCCGATCAGCGGCGAGAGCAAGGTGCCCACAAACTGCAAGGCACCGAAGATGGTGAGCAGGGTGACCGATCCGCTTTCGACCAGGACATACCAACCCAGTATCAGGGTTTCCATTTCCATGGCAGACGCCGTGCAAAGATCGGCTGGCCACTGGAAACGGAAGCTTCGGGTGCGAAAGGGCGCCAGTGCGGCGACGTCGCTCATCGGGCGTCGGATCCGTCGATCCGGGCTGCGGGCTGCGTGAAGGCCACGACATCGCCGGCAAACGGCGGTGGTCGCCGATATGCAAAGGTCATCGACAAGTGACTGTCTCCTGATTTTTCAGGCGATCATGCCTGTGTGCAGGCAAGAGGTCCACGAATGGAGTCAATTCTGATGAGAATGCAGAACAAGGCGGTGATCGTCATCGGCGCCGGCCAGAGCCCGGGCGAAGGCATTGGCAATGGGCGCGCATCGGCGCTGCTCTATGCGCGAGAAGGCGCGCGGGTGCTGGCGGTCGACTCGAATCTCGCGTCGGCGCAAGAGACCGCCGCTGCGGTGTTGGACGCGGGCGGCCAGTGCGAGGCTTTCGAGGGTGATGTTCGCAATGAGGCCGATATGGCGGCTGTGGCCGCGCGGACTCAGGCTTTA
>Ga0114962_10001885_pt1 | contig 17873 bp, 15 predicted proteins | sample C_130820_MF_Meta_FD_87017 | JGI IMG/M metagenome (GOLD analysis project Ga0114962, IMG submission 87017) | Freshwater microbial communities from Lake Croche, Canada to study carbon cycling - C_130820_MF_MetaG | ecosystem: Environmental > Aquatic > Freshwater > Lake | place: Lake Croche, Canada...
ATAAAGGGATAGGAATCAGGTGACTTGGCTCAAACCAAAAGTCTTGAACGTTGGTTAGTACCTGTACTAATTGTTGGTCTTTTTGAAGTCCGATAACTTCTCCTTCCCATACCTTCCCTTCGTACTCGGCTTGAAGGTAGTCGCCGATTTGAATGTCTTGAAACTTAATCATAATGGTAGCAATTTATTTTGGAGGACAATGTAGGAATAAAATTTGTTTTTCAAGAAAATTTGTTTAGAAGCTGTTTAAGTTAATTGTTAAGAATTACGTATGAATGTTTATTTAATTCGAACAAGGCAAATTTTGCAGTCATAGTCCAGCGTCTAAGGCTAAAAATTTTACGCAGTTACATTTAATATTAAACCGCATTAGGAATATCAAGTAATTAACTTAAACAGCTTCAGAATATAAAACAAAAAAGCCCTTGTAAAGACAAGGGCCGGAACATGAGAAAATCCTACTGTACTTTTTGCTATTTAATGAACCGCTGCAAATGTGGTAGCATTGTGTTAACTAATTATTAATACAATGTGATGTTATTGTTAGCTTTCCAGAAATCTTTAAGGAATTTTCAATTAACTCAATATTATCTTATTGTTAACTAATAAAATAATTACAGCTTTACGATGCCATACCTCTATTTTTGCTACACAAATTTTACTATAGATGGGACTTAACACAATTGGCAGTTTCTTTATGCCTAAGAATAAAATCTTCTACGAATTGTTTGAACAAGTAGCAGACACCGTTGAAGAAATGGGGGAACAATTAAAGAAAGTAGTGGCTGAGCCCGATAGAGATAAAAGAGCTCCTCTTATAAAGTATGTAGAAGATTTAGAACATAAAAATGACGACCATACTCACAAACTCTTTACAGAATTAGGTAGAAACTTCATTACCCCTTTCGACAGAGAAGATATACATTACCTAGCAACAGCCTTAGATGACATCTGTGATTTGATATATAGTTCTGCTAAAAAAATAAATTTCTATAACATTAATCCAAACGACACAGGAATCCAGAAGATGGCAGAGCTAATTGGACAAGGTTGTAGCGAAATAAAAGTAGCGGTATATGGATTGCGCGACATGAACAATTTACGTAGAATGACCGAAGCTTTGGTAAAAGTGAACAGTGTAGAGAATCAGGCCGACGATGTTTTTGATATGTGTATTGAGCATTTATTTGAAACTGAAATTGATGCAAAAGAAGTTATTAAGAAAAGAGAGATTTATCAGGCAATGGAAATCGCTACTGATAAGTGCGAAGATGCTGCCAACGTTATAGAAAGTATTATAATCAAATACTCTTAATTGATTTGATTTATAGCATTATGTTGCTGTAGCGTAAACAATTAAATGTTTATTGAAGGCAAATCAAAAATTAGCTAACTTATGTTTATTTTATTAATCGTAATTATAGTACTTTCTTACATTTTCGATTTTATTAACGGGTTTCACGATTCTGCCAATTCTATCGCAACGATTGTATCTACCAAAGTACTTACCCCCTTTCAAGCTGTGGTTTGGGCTGCATTCTTCAACTTTGCTGCATTCTTTATTTCCAAATATGTATATCACGAGTTTGGTATTGGTAACACTGTTGCTAAATGGGTAAACGCAGACTTTATTAATTTGCAAGTAATACTTTCTGGAATTGTTGCTGCAATTATTTGGAACTTAATTACTTGGTGGTTTGGTATTCCCTCCAGTTCTTCACACACTTTGATGGGTGGTTTTGTGGGTGCTGCATTGGCACATGCTGGCGGATTTACAAATGGTACCGTTACAGTCATAAACTATGCTAAAGTAGTTCCTACCTTCCTATTTATATTTCTAGCTCCCTTAATTGGGATGATAATAGCCTTTTTTATAACTATTCTTATTGTACATATTTGTAAGAAGAGCAATCCTTACAAAGCAGATAAATGGTTTAAGAAATTACAGTTATTGTCTAGTGCTGCATTTAGTTTGGGGCATGGAGGCAATGATGCACAAAAGGTGATGGGTATTATTGGTGCTGCTATTATCTTCTATCAAGGGAAAATGGGGCATAAACTAACCTTCAATCAGTTTGCAGATGAATATCCTTGGGTTCCGTTCTGTAGTTTTCTAGCCATTGCCTTGGGTACTTTAAGTGGTGGTTGGAAAATTGTAAAGACAATGGGAACTAAGATTACCAAAGTAACTCCCTTAGAAGGTGTTGCCGCAGAAACTGCAGGTGCTATTACCTTGTTTTTAACCGAACATTTCAAAATTCCAGTTTCAACTACCCATACTATTACTGGTTCTATCATTGGAGTTGGAGCAACTAAGCGTTTGAGTGCGGTTAGGTGGGGTGTAACCGTAAACCTAATGTGGGCTTGGGTTGTAACTATTCCCATCTCTGCATTGATGGCCGCTCTAATATTCTATTTCTTTAATTTATTCCTTTAGGGATTAAATTAATATCTCACACTTTTTGTTACTTAACGAGTAGATATACAGGGTGATATATGGTTAAATAATAAAAAACTTCTTTAATATTTCCTGTAAAACGTGGTTCTTTGCAATCATGTATAAACTACTTAGATCTATTTTGTTTAATTTCAATACAGAGGCTGTCCATCATTTTAGTATGAAAAGCCTTTCTTTTGCGTGCAGGATTGGTTGGTTAAAGAAGCTAATAAGTAATCAGTTTTCTTATCAGCACCCAAGTCTGGAAAAAGAAGTCTTTGGATTAAAGTTTAGTAATCCGGTGGGTTTGGGTGCTGGCTTTGACAAGAATGCTTTATTCCTTAGGGAGTTGGAGGCACTTGGTTTTGGTTTTGTTGAAATAGGTACTGTAACACCTAAGCCACAATCGGGTAATGATCAACCACGTCTTTTTCGTTTGCCTAAAGACAATGCATTGATAAACAGAATGGGCTTTAATAATGACGGTGTTGACGTGATTGCGAAAAGGTTGGGTGAATGGAAGAAGCAAAGGCAGCATACCGTTAACCATTTACCTTTAACAGTTGGTGGCAACATTGGCAAGAATAAGATTACTCCTAATGAGGATGCGTGGAAAGACTATGAGATTTGTTTTAATGTCCTTTTTGATGTGGTTGACTATTTTGTAGTGAATGTAAGTAGTCCTAATACGCCCGGCCTCAGGGAGTTGCAGGAGAAAGATTCCTTGAGAAAGATATTGGCTAACCTTCAAACCATTAATCAATCAAAACAAAACCCTAAACCGCTCTTACTAAAGATAGCTCCCGACCTTACTAACGAACAACTGGATGATATTATAGATCTTGCCTTTGAGGTAAAGCTATCAGGGTTGGTTGCAACGAACACAACTATTAGTCGGGATAATTTAATAACACCTATTTCTGAAGTAGAAGCCATTGGAATGGGTGGACTTAGTGGAAAGCCCGTGCAGAAACTTAGCACAGAAGTGGTTACCTATTTGGCCAATCAACTTAAAGGACAGATACCTATTATTGCTAGTGGAGGAATCTTTACATGCGAGGATGCCAAAGAAAAGTTAGCCGCAGGTGCCACCTTGATTCAAGTTTGGACGGGCTTTGTATATGAAGGACCTGCTATAGCCAAGCGTATTTGTGAGGGGTTAGTTTAATCTGCGCCTTTATATCTTATCTTCAATAATAATATTCTCCCGAAACAAAGGTTTTTCTTTTCCCTGCCGTCTAAGGAATAATAAACAATCACATTTATGCATTTATTCAGACTCAGGCACAATTTTTCAGTAGTTATCCTTTTCATGTTGTTACTTTCCAGCAGCAAATCCTTCAGTCAGTACAATACCCTCTGGATTCCTGATACATTAACTGGCCCTACCTTCAATTTAAACATCAAAGACACGTTTGCACAAATATTACCTTCTGGAAATCAAACTATTACCGGAGGAATTAATGGAAAATTCTGGGGGCCAACTTTAATCATTAATAAAGGCGATTCTGTACACATGAATGTACACAATTACCTAAACGATTCTACTACTTTACATTGGCATGGCATGCACCTTCCTGCTGTGATGGATGGTGGGCCACATCAGGTAATTCCTCCAGGTACTACATGGAAGCCTTATTGGAAAGTTACCAACGATGCTACTACCTTATGGTATCATCCTCATTTGCATGAAATGACCGAAGCGCAAATTACCAAGGGCATTGGTGGATTGATAATAGTAAGGGATAGTATTGAATCTGCTTTGGCATTGCCAAGAACTTATGGGGTAGATGATATACCTATCGTATTATCTGACAGAAAATTTAGTTCCAACCAATTTACTGTAGCACCTTATGGTGATAGCATGATGACCAACATGACGCTTAGGGCTAAGTATACCATTCCGGCACAGGTGGTGCGTTTGAGAATCTTAAATGGTTCAGTAGAACGTTCCTACAATTTAGGTTTTAGTGATGGCAGAAAGTTTTATGTAATAGGTTCTGATGGGGGGTTATTAAGTAAAACAGATTCTTCCTTAACAAGATATCTTATTCATGCAGGAGAAAGAGTTGAGATATTAATAAACTGCACCGGTCAAAGCGGTTCCTCTTTTGATCTTAAAGCGTACAACTCTACTTTAGCTCAAAATATTGCTGGTGGTGATGTATTTCCTAATGGTCCTTTTGTAAATTACTTAGCAAGAAAAGATTTTAATGTATTGCATGTAGTAGTGGGTGCGCAAACCAGCAATGCAATTACTAAAATACCAACAGCACTGAGAACAGTAACCCTATTGTCGGCTTCTAATTCAAATATTACCAGAGCGCTTACCATTATTGATACTACAATTTCGGGCGTAACAGGTGCCGCATTTGTTTTGAATCATAAAGTGTTTGATATCAACTATAACAACTATACGGTTCCTCTAGATAATACAGAAATATGGCAAATAACCAGTACTTCCAATTTTGGACACCCCTTTCATATTCACGATGTGGAGTTTAATATATTATCGGTAGGTGGTGTGGCACCAGTTGCATCGCAAGCTGGATGGAAAGATGTAGTATTTGTACCTAGTAAAACAACCGTAAAGTTTATTGCCAAGTTTGATGACTTTGCCGATACTGCCCATCCGTTTATGTACCATTGCCATATTGCTTTGCATGAAGATGAAGGTATGATGGGACAATTTATTGTTAAGAATACGAGTAGCCTTCCTTTAAATCTATTAAGCTTTACTGCTTCCTATAACAATGCCACTGTTTCTTTGAAATGGAGTGCTGCCAATCAGATAAATACAAAATATTTTACTGTAGAACGTAGTGGTGATGATATTAAATGGGCAACTATAACTACGGTGAATGCAACTAGCTTACCTGGTACAAATACTTATAGCATTACTGATGCTGCACCTTTATATGGCATTAATTATTACCGTCTAAAAGTGACTGATGAAGATGGTAAGTTTACTTTCTCCAAAATTCAATCATTAGAAAAAAGTGGGGAATCCTTTCAGTTTAATGTATATCCCAACCCTGCAAAGAGTAAACTATACTTTAGCTTCAAGGATCCTTCTTATGAGATTTATTATATGAAAGTGGTGAATCATTTGGGTAAAGTTGTTTACATGTTACCTCGTCCTCAATTGCAAAGTGGATTGGACATAAGTGGATTGTCTAAAGGAGCATATTTTATACAGGTTACGGATGATAAAACAAAGAAAACAGTAACGAAGGAGTTTATTGTTAACTGATAATGGACAATTTATAATTGATGATGAAAAGAGGTATTGCTTTTATTGTTTGTTTGATTTTATTCGTTTTGACAGGTAATTGCCAGAGCGAAAAGAAGGTTGCAGACTTCAATCTGCTAAACATTGATAGCAAGTACGTCTCTCTAAAAGATTACCCCCACGCAAAAGGCTTTATGATTGTTTTTACCAGCAATCATTGCCCTTTTGCTAAGTTGTATCCAGAGCGGCTCAATTTGCTCAATACCAAGTATACCCCATTGGGCATTCCGGTTATCGCCATCAGTAGTACCGATACCGTTTCTTATGAAGAGGATAATTATGAGTTAATGGTTGCAAAAGCTACTAACGAACATTTCAACTTCCCTTATTTGTATGATGGTTCACAGTCTGTTGCCAAAGATTTTGCTGCTCAAAGAACACCCCACGCTTTTTTAATCTGGAAAGAAAACGATAGTTGGACCATTAAATATAATGGTGCTATCGACGATAACGGGGCTCATCCCGAGTTGGTACAAAAGCACTATTTGTCGGATGCAGTGGATGCTTTATTAGCCAGAAAAAAAATTAGTCCGAAAGAAACGCGATCCATCGGTTGCCAGATTTATTTTAGGAAATAGTTTCTCTATAGAGACGGGCGATATTCCTTTTAATTTTCTTTTTTTCGATAATTCAGGTATGTCACGATAACATTTAAGTGTGCTGAGTAGTATGTAATCACTTAAATGCTTTTCTAGGTATACCCTACTACTAATTTATAGGACTTAAAAAAGATGCAAGTACCATAACTTGGTAGAAAGTGTCTTGAATTAACCTTCACAGTATCTTTTTTATAGTTCTTTAAATACAATTCAACTATCCTTTTGGCTCCCTTGTCAAACCTTTTACCTTCATTGTATAAATGCATTTGTAAATTACCATATTTTTACGCCCAATTATTATCGTATTAGGGTACTAGATCATGGCATTAGGACAATCATTACAGCAGAAGCTTATACAGAAATTATCTCCTCAGCAAATACAGTTGATGAAATTGCTTCAGGTGCCTACAGCTAATTTGGAAGAACGCATCAAGGAAGAATTAGAAGAGAATCCTGCACTAGAAATGGGAGAGGATGAAGATACAAAGGAGACTGAGGACGAAATAAAAGACGAGTTTGAGACGGAAGAAGAAGAGGATTTTGATTTGGATGGAAGCGAAGATGAATATGAAAACCCCGATGTGAGCGAATATGTAGTAGATGATGATGGGGAAATTGCAGATTATAAAATGAAGGATGACAACTATCCCGAAATGGACGACAAGCAAACCCTGCCCATCAAACTAGAAAATAGCTTCTTCGATCTGGTACTCGACCAACTCGGTATGCTTGAGCTGGATGAACGCCGTTTCAAAATAGCCGAACAAATTGTGGGTAGCTTAGATGATGATGGTTATCTGAGACGTGAACTGAGCTCAATAGCCGATGACCTTGCTTTCAGACAAAACGTATTAACCGATGAAAAGGAAATAGAAAGTATCATCAAAGAAATTCAACAATTCGATCCTCCAGGAATTGCGGCTAGAGACCTGCAAGAGTGTTTGATTCTACAACTAAAACGCAAAAAAGGGGAGGGGGTAAGCGTTCAGGTGGCTATAGAAGTGATGACAAAATATTACGATGAATTTATCAAGAAACACTACGAGAAAATTCAGCGCGGCCTTAATCTTACCGATGAACAACTAAAAGAAGTAATTCATCAGATAATTAAGCTAAACCCCAAGCCCGGTGGAACAATTGGTGAAAGAAATAAAGGCGAGACTTACATTATCCCAGATTTTTATATCATAAACACGAATGGTTTACTAGAGCTTACTCTTAATTCGCGCAATGCACCTGAACTAAAGATTAGTGAAGGGTATCGGGAAATGATGAAGCAGTACGACCGTGGCAGCAAGAAAGATAAACGCCAGAAAGAAGCGGTCATTTTTATCAAACAAAAGATAGATAGTGCCAAATGGTTTATCGAGATGATTCAGCAGAGGCAACATACACTACTTTCCACCATGGGAGCAATTATGCGACATCAGGAGGAATTTTTCCTTACTGGTGATGTGCTGAATATGAAACCGATGATCCTAAAAGATGTGGCTGAAAAAACAGGATTAGATATCAGTACAGTAAGCCGGGTCGCAAACAGTAAGTTTGTACAAACAGAATTTGGCACCTATAGGCTAAAATATTTCTTTAGCGAAAGCCTGAGTACCGACAGTGGGGAAGAGGTGAGTACCAGAGAAGTAAAAGAGATATTAAGCAATATGATTGATGCGGAGGACAAGCATAAACCCCTTAGCGATGAGTTTCTGACTGATATGCTTAACGAAAAAGGATATAACATAGCTCGCAGAACAGTAGCTAAATACCGCGAGCAATTAAATATTTCGGTTGCAAGACTACGGAAGGAATTATAAGAAAGAAGGCGTAAGGCATAAGGCGTAAGTCGTAAGCAGAAGTCAGAATGAAAAAAGAATAAGAGGAGAGAGGTTAATAATTAAAAGAAGTTATGGCAATTCATAGGTTTGAGGATATAATAGCATGGCAGAAGGCTCAAGACTATGCTGTGGACATTTACCAATCTTTTGGAAACTTGAAAGATTATGGCTTTAAGGATCAGATATGTAGGGCTGTAGTTTATATCTCCAACAATATCGCTGAGGGATTTGATAGAAGTTCCGATGCTGATTTCTCTAGGTTTCTTTTTATAGCAACCGCTTCTTGTAGCGAAACAAAGTCGATGTTTTGTCTAGCTGAAAGATTGAGTTACATTAACCTTCTTCAAAAGGATTCACTTATGGATAAAGCAACCGAAGTATCTCGAATCACCAGAGGTTTGATAAAGTCATTAACCATCAATTTACCTAATGTTTAATGACTAATTCTCCAATCATGCCTTACGACTTACGACTCTTGCATCACGCCTAATTCTTCACTTATGACTTTCGACTTTCGACTTTCAACTTTCGCCTCTCGTCTTACTACTATAATTGCTAAAATTATTTCCTACGTCTTTCACCCGCTTTTCATTCCTACTTATATATTCATTTATTTGGTGCATCAGTTTCCGTATGAGTTTGCAGGCATTACAGATTGGCAGCTGAAGATGAAGATATTCAGTGTATTTTGGATGACGGCGTTCTTCCCAGCATTCGCAGTTTTCCTATTATGGAAACTACAGTTTAGTGATAGCATTTTCCTCAGAACACAAAAGGAACGTATCATCCCCTACTTCATTTCTATGTTCTTTTATTGGTGGATGTATTACCTCAGCAGAACCTTTACCGATCAACCTGCTGTGTTGAAGTTCTTTTACTTTGGCATATTTGCAGCTACTTGCTTTGGTGTATTCATCAATAACTATATCAAAATTAGTCTACACGGTATAGCTATGGGAGGTGCAATGGCAGCAGTTATAATGTTTGCATTCACCTATAAAGCGGCAACAGGCTATGCTATTGCAGCAGTGGTTTTGCTTACAGGTGTTGTATGTACCGCTCGCTTTTTAGTAAGCAATCATACAAGACTAGAAATTTATGCTGGTGTATTACTAGGAATTGTTTGCCAATTAATAGGGTATTGGTTTGTGTCGTAAGGCATAGGGCATAAGTAATAAGTAATAAGTAATAAATAATAAGAAATAAGTAATAAGTAAAAGGTCATAAGGCATGAGGCATGAGGCATGAGGAATAGGCTATAAGAAAGCAGTAATTTATAATTAAAAGGTTGTAAAAATGTTGTTGTAGTTTAAGCTGTTCAATGTCTTACTAATAACTAATAACTAATATGTGGTATCGTTTAGGAGCATTTGTTTTAAAAAATAGGGTAGCTTTATTAATTGGTTTATTGATAGCTAATGTTTTCGCTATTTATGAAGCTTCGCAAGTGAAGATGAGCTACGATTTCTCTCGTGCCGTGCCTTCCGATAATCCAAAGCTGATGGAGTTCCAAGCTTTTAAAGATAAGTTTGGTGAGGATGCCGCTGCTGTTGTGGTAGGTATTGAAAGTAAAGACTACTTTACTCCAAAAGTATTTAATGCAGTGTGTCAGTTAGATCAGGACTTGAAAAAAGTACCCAACGTTCAAGATGTTTTGAGTGTACCCGTAACCTTGAATCTGCTCAATGATACCATCAACAAGAAGTTCAAGTCCAAAACTATCTTCCAAACCAACTACTCTTCCCAAGCTGCCTTAGATAGTGATAGAAGAACTTTCGAGGGCTTACCTTTCTATAGAAGCCTGCTGTACAATCCTCAAACAAATAGTTACATTGTAGCAATAACCTTAAACCAGGATACAGTTAATAGTACTAGGCGTACCTATTTAATTAATACCATGCTCGAACCCATCAGGAAGTTCGAAAAAGAAACAGGTATCACCACCCGTATTAGTGGTTTGCCCTACCTACGCGTAGTCATTGGCGATAAGATAAAAGAAGAAATGAAATTCTTCCTCATAGGCTCTTTACTTTTATCTGCCTTCACACTTTTTCTCTTCTTCCGAAGTGTGAGTGCTACTATCATGAGCCTATTGGTGGTGGGCATGGGTGTTATTTTCAGTGTAGCAACAATGGTGTTGTGTGGCTATAAAATTACCTTATTAACTGCTCTTATCCCACCTTTGATAGTGGTAATAGGTATTCCCAATTGTATCTATTTCCTCAACAAATACCACACATCCTATTTGGATACTGGTAATAAAGAAGAAGCCCTCAAAACAATGGTGGGGCGCATGGGTATTGTTACGCTGTTCTGCAACATAGCTGCTGCCATTGGGTTTGCAGTGTTCTCCTTCACTAGTAGTGCCTTGTTGCAAGAGTTCGGGGTAGTTAGTGGCATCAATATTATGCTGCTGTTTGTTATATCGCTCATCTTCATCCCTTCTGTTCTCAGCTATTTGCCTGCGCCAGAAGACAAGCACGTCCGCTACCTCAATAACAAGTTTCTAGAAGATATTTTAGTGAAGATAGACTTTTGGGTCTTCAATCATTCACGTTGGGTTTATGCAGTAACTGCTGCTATTACTGTTTTTGCCATAGTAGGTTTATTCAGACTAAAGAGTGAAGGGTTTGTGGTAGATGATATGCCAAAGACCGATAAATTATACATAGACCTTAAATGGTTCGAAACCAACTTTAAGGGTATTATGCCTTTGGAGATTATGGTAGATACCAAGAAGAAAAAGGGACTGATCCGTAGTACCCGCCCATTGGCTAAGATAGATGAATTATCCGAATATATTGCCAGTAAGCCCGAAGCAGGCCGCCCATTAAGTTTTGTAGAAGGATTAAAGTTTGCCAAGCAAGCTTACTTCGATGGCGATACCATGAGTTATAATGTACCTGCCGATGTAGATATGGCTTTCCTTGGTTCATACCTTACTCCAAAACAGGATAGTGGTGCGAAGCCTGCAACAAATAGTAATGCTGCACTCAAACTAATGAGTCGGTTTGTGGATAGTAACAAGCAAGTTGCACGTATCAGTGTAAATATGAAAGACATTGGCAGTTACGAGTTGCCTGTATTCTTGAAGGATTTAGAGAACAAAAGCAACCAGATATTTGATACTATAGCTTATAAAGTAACCTTTACTGGTAGCAGTGTAACTTTTTTAGAAGGCTCCTCTTTCATCATCAAAGGCTTAAGAGATAGTATTTGCTGGGCATTCCTACTCATTACCCTATGTATGCTCTATCTGTTCAAATCCTTCAAAATATTAATTTGCTCACTCATTCCCAACATCATTCCACTCATCATCACGGCAGGCGTCATGGGGTGGGCAGGCATCACACTCAAACCATCAACGGTATTGGTATTTAGTGTGGCACTTGGCATTGCCATAGATGTCACCATAAGGTTTCTCATCAACTACAAGCAAGAGTTACCTTATTTCAATGGAAAAATTACGCCCACGCTAGAGCAAACTATCCGGCATACAGGCATCAGTATCATCTACACTTCCTTGGTCTTAATAGCAGGATTCATCATCTTTTGCTTCAGTAGTTTCGGGGGTACCACCTCTCTAGGATGGCTCACCTCCCTTACATTGGTAGTAGGCACACTCACCAATCTGATTTTATTACCTGTCTTGATATTAGGGACTTCTAAGAAAGAGGATAAGGTGTAGTTGTAAGTTAAAAGTTATAAGTTATTAGTTTGAAGTGTAGTATTTTACAATAATAACTTATAGCTTTTTGGGCTTGCCCAGCTAGTCCACTTCAAATTAGTTACAATCTTAGCTGCTATCGCACCCTTCTCATGTGTGGCTTCGTTACAATAAAACCCTACTGAAAAATACGCATCTTGTGTATTGAACCCAAATATGTTGCAGGTGTGTAGTAATAGTAAAAATTGCACAGATTAACAGGCAGGCAACTATATAAACCCAATCATAGTAAGGATATAACGTATCGATGGTTAAATCAACCCCATCGAAGCTAAAATAAAGGGTAGGCAACATGAAATAAACCCCACCCGACTGACGACATAGCATATCAAAGGACAGATAAACCCCGTCAGGGTTAAGATGAAGGGCATGCAACATTAAATAAACCCCATCAAACTAAAGATTTAGCGTATCGAAGGCTCAATAAATTCCATCAAGGGTAAGATAAACCACTGGTGTTCAACCATTTTTTATTTCTACCAGATTTTTATCCTTTCACTTTCGGGTTTATACATCTTATCTCCCGGTTTTAAATCGAATGCCTTGTAGAAAGGATTGAAATTACTCAAAGGACCCAAAACCCTCCAGTTTTCTGGTGAGTGTGGATTGGTAAGCACCAACTGCCTCAAGCTTTCATCCTTTTGTTTGGCACGCCATACCTGGGCAAAAGAGATAAAGAAACGTTGATCGGGGGTAAAACCATCGATCTTTTTATTGCCTTTTCCTTGTTTGGTCATTTTAAAAGCGTCGTATGCAATAGCCAAACCGCCATTGTCTGCCATATTCTCGCCTGTAGTTAATGCGCCATTTACATGCAAGGTATCCAAAACGGTAAAGGAGTTGTACTGATCAATTACTTTCGTACTTCTAGCCACAAATTGCGCACTATCATTGGTTGACCACCAATTGCTAAGGTTGCCATCCTTATCATATTGTGCACCCTGATCATCGAAACCGTGCGTCATCTCATGCCCAATTACCAAACCGATACCACCATAGTTGATGGCATCATCTGCATTGGGATCGAAGAAAGGAAACTGCAAGATACCCGCAGGAAATACAATTTCATTAAATGATGGATTGTAATAGGCATTGATGGTAGGGGGTGTCATGCCCCATTCTGTTTTGTCAACAGGTTTACCCACTTTATTGATGGAGTAATTAAACTCATTTTGATTACAAGCTTGCAGGTTTTCGAAGTAAGTATCTTTATTAATAACCACCTTGCTGTAATCTCTCCATTTTTCGGGATAACCAATCTTCTTCAAAAAGGCATGAAGCTTATCTTTTGCCTTAGATTTGGTACTATCGCTCATCCAGTCAACCTTATTAATTCGCGCTTCGAAGGCAATGCTTAGGTTGTTTACCAATGCTTTCATTCGCAACTTAGCATCTTCGGTAAAATATTGTTTTACATATAATTCACCAAGTGCTTCGCCCAAATTAGCATCGGTAGAACGATACATCCTTTCCCATCTAGGTTTAATCTTTTGCTGACCACTCAATGCTTTCTGGTATTCGAAAGAAGTATTTACAAAGACGCTGCTTAAAGCACCGGATGCTCTTTTGACGATGGCTGCTTTAAGGTAAATCTTGCATGTTTCTACAGAGGTTGTTTGTAAAAGCTCATTCAGTTTAGCGTAAAACGCAGGCTGATTTACATTTACAGAATCTACTTTTACACCTAGCGTGTTCAAAACAGTCACCCAGTCAAACAAAGGCATTTGCTTTTGAAGGTCTGCTACAGCCAACTTGTTATAGTTGCTTTGAGGATCACGTAGTTCTACTTTGGTACGATGACTACTAGCGATTTGCTTTTCCAATTCATAAATAACACTTGCATTCTTTTCTGCTGTTATAGAATCGCTACCTATGAGTACAAACAACTTCTTAAGTCTCATTTTGTAGGCAGCTTGTATCTTTAAAGTAGCCGCATCTGATTTAAAGTAGTAGTCTCTGTCTGGTAATCCAATGCCAGCTTGCGAAAAGCCCAATATATTCATGCTACTGTTCTTGTCATCCGAGCCAACGTAGGGTGCATAAAGGATATCTTCGTTTTTGGTTTGTTGTTTTGCAATGAAAGCAACTACCCCTTTTACATCAGTTATGCCATCTATCTCTTTTAAAGTAGGTTTTATGGGGTTGTAACCACGCTTTTCTATGGTGGCAGAATCCATACCTGAGGCATAAAAATCACCTACTTTTTGTTCGATGCTTCCAACAGGGGCACCACCCTTTGATACGTCTATCAATATCCCCTTCACGTGTTCTTTCGTTACATTATATACATCTAAAAAAGAACCAATTCGGGTTTCAGTTGGTGGTATTTTGGTATTTTTAATCCATTGTCCATTTACATACAAATAGAAATTATCTCCAGGCTTTACACTGCTATCAAAGTTTCCTTTCTCAATAAATGTTTGCCTTACCTGCGTTTGTTGCCCATAAGTTGTTAGTCCCATTGTTACAAGGATTACAGCAGACAACAAGTGATTTTTCTTCATAAATTACTTTTTAATGACGTAAGTGTGCAATATATCTAGTTTTAAAATACAAAGCAGTTTTGATAAACATTTTTCATAACGAGGTATTCAAACAAAGGCAGAAGAAGTGACTATGATTTTGATAGCAATTGAATACAAAACCATCATGACTTTGCCAATATATTAGTTCTGAACGAGCACAAAAGACTAATTTGTATTTAATTATTTGCCGATTGTATATTTCCCATTACTTTTATCCTTATGAAAAAGTTAATAGTACTGCTATCCGCGCTGCCAGTATGGGGGTGGGCGCAAACAAACGATGATTCTATCTTCATCAAAAAAATAAGCGACGATGTATTACAAAACGGTCGTGCCTACGAGTTACTGCACGATCTTACCAAGAGCATTGGCGGCAGGTTGGGAGGTTCGCCCGAATTTGCAAAAGCTATTCAATGGGGGAAAAAGACAATGGGTACGTTTGGTGCCGACAAAGTTTACTTGCAACCCTGTTTGGTGCCTAGATGGGTACGTAATGGTAAAACAGACAAGGTAGCAGTTGTTGCTGTAAACAACAAGCCTTTATTAAAACCCTTGGATGCACTTGCCTTAGGCAACTCTTTGGGGACGCCAACCGAAAAAGGTATCACTGCGGAAGTGTTTGCGATAAACGATTTCGAGCAGTTGGAGAAATATAAAGATCACCTGAAGGGTAAGATTGTTTTTTATAATTATCATTTCAACCCCACCAATATTTCCACCTTTACTTCTTATGCCGATGCGGTTCGGTATAGAGGAGGAGGCGCAAGTAGAGCTGCTAAATATGGCGCAGTAGGTATGGTTGTACGTTCGATGAGCGAATCTACTGATAATAATCCCCATACGGGAGATATGGAATACAACGATTCCTTTCCTAAAATACCTGCTGTGGCTGTTGGCTTGCAGGATGCAGATAAATTGTGGAAACTATGTCAGTTGTCTACCTCTGTAAAATTAAATATCACCACCCATGGCAAGAAACTACCCGATGGGCCGGCAGCCAACGTAATTGCGGAGCTAAGGGGAAGTGAATTTCCTGATGAAATCATCACTGTTGGCGGTCATTTGGATAGTTGGGATGTAAATGAAGGCGCAACCGATGACGGTGCAGGCGTTGTACATACGATGGAAGTGCTTCGTGTTCTGAAAGCTTTGGGATACCAAACCAAACGCACCATCCGTTTTGTATTGTTTGCCGATGAAGAAAAGAGTGGGAGCGGTGCACAAAAGTATGCCGATGAAGCAAAGGCAAAAGGAGAGAAGCATATTTTTGCTTTAGAAAGTGATGCAGGTGGTTTCACCCCTCGTGGGTTTAGTTTTACGGTTCCACCCACTGCCTGGAGCAAGCTAAATGCCTGGAAGACACTGTTTGACCCTTATGGCGGAAGCCGCTTTGTAGTAGGGGGCGGCGGTGCAGATACCGAACCCTTGCAAGTAGCATTTAATACACCAGTAGCAGAGTTAAACCCTGATAGCCAGCGATACTTTGATATCCATCATTCTCGTGCAGACGTGTTTGAGAATGTAAATCGTAGAGAATTGTTATTGGGCGCAGTAAATATTGCAGCACTCATTTATTTGGTTGATAAATATGGACTGTAGGGAGATAGTATTTATGAGTTATGAGTTATGAATTGTCACTATTTAAAATCAATCTTTCATCTACTATCTTCTGGTTAATATCTATAAAATTATGAGCATAAAGAAAATAGGGTTTACAACGCTTGCAATCATACTGGTTGTAGTTGCTGTATTTGTATATGTGCGATACTACTTTGTGTTTGCAGAAGGTACAAAAGCGGGGCAGCTTAATACTTTTCAGCGCAAGGGGTATGTGTTTAAAACTTGGGAAGGCATACTGATACAAAGTGGTTTCAAGGCGAATGTGCAGAGTAATGAGTTTGAGTTCAGTGTACAGAAAGAACAGGTTGCCAAGCTGCTAGAAGAGAATGCGGGTAAGGAAATGGAACTGCACTACAAACATTATTTCGGCGTGCTTCCTTGGCGTGGCAATACCGATTATGTAGTGGATAGTGTATATTATATATCTAATGCCAATGGCAAGGGAACGATTAGTCCCAAATAGCTTAAAGGAAGTTAAAACTATTTTTCGAATACTTTAGCACCTTACATTTATCTACTCGGCACTAATGTTGTAATGTTGCGCAAAATACTTTCTCATGAAAAGAAACTTGATAATTGTAGCGTTATTGTTTTGTATTGTTTTGAGTTCTTGTATAAAGACAGAAGTGAGACCAGCCAAACTAAAAATGCAGGTAATTGATGCACAAGGGTATACGGTATACGGTGCGAGTGTTTATCTATATGAAACAAGTAATGACTTTTATAAAGATGTAAATGTAGTAGCCCAAGGGACTACCGATGCGAATGGATATGTATACTTTACAGATTTATCTTCACGGATAGGTTACTATTTTTATGTACAAGATGGGTGTCAGGATAATTTTAATAATGTCAATCACTTGTCTTATACCTTAGAACCTAATACGGTAAATGCAATAGCGCCAATTGTTGTTTCTTCAGTTGGGAAAATTGTCGTTCAAAGTAGTTCCGCTTATCCCTATAAGATTCTGGTTGACGGGCAAGTATATCTTGACAATCTTCCTGCAATGAAGTCAGCCACTTTTTATGAGATGCCAGCAGGTACACATACAGTCAAAGTAATACAACTAAGCGGTTATATTGGGTTGCCCAATATTGAAATTTTTAATAATGTTACTGTAGAGTGTGGGGCTACCACCATCGTTAATTTTCCTTAATAAAGATTGCTGAATACAAACATTCATAAGGGATTATCGAAAGCATAATTGCTTATTTTTTAATGCTTAATTTACAAAAGTGCAGCTACTACCCAAGGGTGGGGCTGCATTTTTAGTTTGGTTACTGTCCATTAAATTATCAGCCAAAGGGAATAATTGATTGGTTACAGTATAAACAACTTTTTAAAGGTTGCAAAACTTGCCAGATCGTACTTTTTTGTTATTTGCTCATCTTTTTTTTATGATTAATTAATATGACTGTTTAATTAGAAAAACTTTTTTACTGCAAAGTGATTACGACCTTTTCGACAAGCAAGGCTTTTTGCTGCCATGTGCGTAATCGTATGACAGTAAGCAAGGCTTTTTGCTGTCAGGTGCGTAATCATATGGCAGCAAAAAGACCTTTTTGCTGTCATGTGCGTAATCGTATGACAGTGAGCAAGGCTTTTTGCTGTCAGGTGCGTAATGGGTTGGCAGTAAGCAAGGCTATTTGCTGCCATTGGCGTAATCAACTGACAGCAAAAAGGCTTCCCCACCCAAAAGGGAGTTCTCCTGTGGCAGCAAAAAAGTTCATCCGTACCTAAATGCTTATTCAATTCAACTGAAAAAGCATGATCCAAGGGAAAGTATTGGTGAAGATGCGGTGCATTAATAGGTTTTTCTTGTGCCATTATTCCTACTTAT
>Ga0114962_10001886_pt1 | contig 17872 bp, 17 predicted proteins | sample C_130820_MF_Meta_FD_87017 | JGI IMG/M metagenome (GOLD analysis project Ga0114962, IMG submission 87017) | Freshwater microbial communities from Lake Croche, Canada to study carbon cycling - C_130820_MF_MetaG | ecosystem: Environmental > Aquatic > Freshwater > Lake | place: Lake Croche, Canada...
AGATTACACTTAGTTTGTTACAATAGACTCATGCGAGAGTGGTGGAATGGTATACACAGCAGACTTAAAATCTGCCGCCTTCGGGCTTGCGGGTTCGAATCCCGCCTCTCGCACCAAGTTTTAACGGGCCATTAATTCAACGGTTAGAATAGGGTACTCATAATGCCTCAACGAGTGTTCGACTCACTCATGGCCTACCATCACCTATATACTATTGCGGAGTAGTTCAGTAGAAGAGCGTTGGACTCATAATCCAAAGGTCGGTGGTGCGACTCCACCCTCCGCAACCAAACAATACGCGGGTGTAACTCAGTGGTAGAGTGTCAGCCTTCCAAGCTGTTCGTCGCAGGTTCAATCCCTGTCACCCGCTCCAACGATTATAACGGAAAGACCCGTGTCTAAAAACATTTTTATTAATGCATTTGGCATTTTATTGATTCCATTGTGGTTTTAATGACATAAATCAACAGATATAACTTGACTTCCTATCGAGTGTGCAGTATAATCATACTTTACTATTACTTGGAGGATTTATGAGCATTGTTGCATTAAAACTTATCACCGGAGAAGAAGTCCTTGGTGAAGTTCAATTGGAATCTGAAACGGAATTCGTGATTGAAAATCCTGTAGGCATCACAGTTGTCCGAGGGCAAAATGGTCAGCCAAATATAGGATTTTCTCCTTTCCCATTACACGCACCGCAAGAAAAGGGTGCAACAATTGTGCTAGCAAAAAAGCATGTTGTATATACCTACATCCCGGCTGAAGATTTCATCACCAATTATCAACAAATCTTTGGTTCAGGCATTGTTCTTCCACAAACCAAAAAACTGATCGTAGGTTAATGTCCAACAATTTCTATACTAATGTGCAATCCTTCGGTAACAATATTTTGTACCGAGGTGTTGTCAATGGAGAGCGTGTAAATCAACACATTGAATATGAACCTTCATTGTATTTGTCGTCCAAGAAACCCAGTGAATTTAAAACCTTAACTGGTGATTATCTAACAAAGAAAAAGTTTGATGATATTCGGGGTGCCCGCGAGTACATCAAAGGGTTCAATAATGTGCATGGTGCTCCTAAAATCTATGGAAATACTCGGTTTGAGTATGCTTTCATTGCGGACCAACATTCAGAAATGGTTGATTGGGATCAAGATAAAATTGTCATTGGTGTAATCGATATTGAAGTTGGATCGGAGAATGGTTTCCCTGATCCTTATCTCGCCAATGAGCCAATAACTGCCATTTGTATTAAATACATTGGTGGTTCAACTTTGGTATTTGGCTGCGGAGATTATGAGGTTCAAGGTGATGAAGTATACTTCAAATGTAAAGATGAATGGACATTGTGTAAACGGTTTGTTCAGCAATGGAACAATAATTGCCCGGATGTATTGACTGGATGGAATACAAAGTTTTTCGATATTCCATATCTCATCAATCGTTTCCGTAAGATCCTCGGTGAAGATGAAACCAAGTTGTTGTCTCCGTGGAAGTATATTGGTGAGCGCAAGACTAAGATCAACGGCCGCGAACTTGTAGCCTATGATATTTTAGGTGTATCTTCATTAGACTATATTGAATTGTATCGTTGGTATGCGCCGGATGGTAAATCTCAGGAATCTTATCGGCTTGATAATATTGCAAATGTGGAAGTCGGCGAAAGTAAATTGTCCTACGATGAATTCGATAATCTACATCAACTGTATCGTTTGAATTACCAGAAGTTTATTGAATACAATATCAAAGACGTTGAGTTGATTTTGAAATTGGAAGATAAACTGAAGTTGATTGAACTCGCTTTGACTCTCGCATACGACACTAAATGTAACTACGAGGATGTATTTACACAAACTCGGATGTGGGATGCACTCACATACAATCGACTTTTGCGTGACAACATCATTGTTCCACCTAAAGGCACTCACGATAAAGATGGAATGTTTGAGGGTGCGTATGTTAAAGAAGTCCAGGTTGGTGCCCATGATTGGGTCGCTAGTTTCGATTTGAATTCTTTGTATCCACACTTGATGATCCAGTATAACATTTCACCTGAAACGTTGATTGATCCTAGTGATTATACACCGGCCATGCGTGACATTTTAGCACAAACAGTTTCTGTAGATTTCTTGTTGAAGAAACAGGTAGATTTATCTGAGTTGTCTGGTGCAACAATGACACCTAACGGCCAGTTTTTTCGCACAAACATCCAGGGTTTTTTGCCGAAGATGATGGGTGAAATGTATGAAGATCGGAAGAAGTTCAAACAATTGATGTTGAAAGCCAAACAAGAATATGAAGATGAACGGGATGATTCTAAGAAATATGAAATTGAAAAACGTATTGCCCGATACAACAACCTACAGTTGGCTAAAAAGGTATCACTCAATTCTGCTTACGGTGCGTTAGGTTCTCAGTATTTCAGATTCTTTGATCTTCGTATGGCTTTGGGAGTAACTTCTGCCGGGCAATTGTCGATTCGTTGGATTGAATCTAAGTTGAATGTCTACATGAATAAATTGTTGAAGACGAATATAGACTATGTGATTGCATCAGACACAGATTCTATTTACTTGAAATTTGGTCCGTTGGTGGATTCGGTTTACAATAAGACGCAACAAGCAGACACCAATCGTATGATATCATTCATGGATGCTGCATGTAAATCTAAGATTGAGCCGTTCATCAATAAGTCCTACCAAGAATTGGCTGAGTATGTTCATGCATATGCACAAAAGATGCAGATGAAACGAGAAGCATTGGCGAATAAGGGCATCTGGACAGCCAAGAAGCGGTACATTATGAATGTCTATAACAATGAAGGTGTGCAATATAATGAACCTGATCTGAAAGTCGTTGGCCTTGAAATGATTAAATCTTCTACTCCTGCAGCAGTGCGTGAGAAGATGAAACAGTCTATCAAGATTATGATTGCGGGCACGGAAGAAGACATGCATAAATTTATTGCCACATTCAAGCAATATTTTCATGGGCTACCGCCAGAAGACATTTCGTTTCCTCGCGGAATGAACGGGCTTCGTAAGTATTCGGATGGAGTAACATTATATAAATCAGGCACTCCAATACATGTTAAGGGCGCCATTCTATATAACCATCACCTGACACAAATGGGTTTAACCAAGAAGTATCCATTGATTCAGGAGGGTGAGAAAATTAAGTTCTCTTATCTCAAGATGCCGAATCCATTCAAAGATACTGTAATATCGTATCCGGCACGATTGCCGAAAGAGTTTGACATTTCTAGATATATCGATTATGATACACAATTCGAAAAGACGTTTCTGGAACCAATTAAGGTTATTCTTGATTGTATGAACTGGTCAACAGAGAAACAAAGCACGCTTGAAGATTTCTTTAGCTAAAGGTAAATATGAGTATTCTTGACAAAATCAAAAAGAACAGCAGCATTAAAGATTCTGCTATTTTATCCAAATCAAAATTCTTTACACAGAAGGACATGATCGCAACTGAAGTGCCAATGATAAATGTTGCACTCTCAGGCAAATTAAATGGAGGTTTAACTCCTGGGCTTACAATGTGGGCAGGACCATCAAAACATTTTAAGACCGCATTTTCATTATTGATGGCCAAATCTTACCTGGACAAATATCCTGATGCAGCACTTTTATTTTACGATTCTGAATTTGGTACTCCGCAATCTTATTTTGATTCCTTCGGCATTGACACTAATCGTGTGCTCCATACTCCTCTTACTAATGTTGAGCAGTTAAAATTTGATATTATGACACAATTGGCTGGCGTGGAACGTGGTGAACATTTGATTATCATCATCGACTCTATTGGCAATCTCGCATCAAAGAAAGAAGTTGATGATGCGTTGGATGGTAAATCTGTAGCTGATATGTCTAGGGCTAAACAAATTAAATCCCTGTTTCGTATGGTAACTCCACATCTATCATTGAAAGACATTCCAATGGTTGTAGTGAATCACACATACAAAGAGATTGGTATGTTTCCTAAAGATATTGTGGGCGGTGGCACAGGAAGTTATTACTCTGCTGATAATATTTTCATCATCGGCCGCCAACAAGAAAAAGAAGGAACTGAAATTGTGGGGTATAACTTTATCATCAATGTGGAAAAATCTCGCTACGTTAAAGAAAAATCTAAGATTCCTATTTCTGTATCTTTTGATGGTGGTATTAGTAAATGGTCGGGGCTATTAGACATTGCTCTTGAATCTGGGCACGTTATAAAGCCATCAAATGGATGGTTTAGTAGAGTGAATAAAAACACCGGTGAGATTGAAGAAAAGAAATACCGCGAAAAAGACACAGAAACAAAAGAGTTCTGGGACAACATTGTTAATAGCGAGTCATTCAATATATTCGTTGAGGGTAAATACCGGGTGGCATCTTCTGAAATCATGCAGGGAAGTACCGCAGGAGTTTTTGGGAAATGATTGAAGGTCAGGATTATTGTTTTATCTATCCTAAGGATGAAAAAGACATCACCCACATCAAACTGTTGTCAGGAGTATACAAAGACACACTGTTTAAGTATGGGAAAGTGTCTTTTAAAGAAGAAAATGATCAGGTGCGTTTACTTTTCGCCTACTTTGTGTTAGAATCACCCATGATGAAGGCTAAAAAGTTGGAGAAAGATCCCGACTTCAAGCAATATGCCGGCGATTTGTTGGTGGAACTAATGACTTCGAACCTAGATGAGGAAATGATTGATGAAGTTGGAACAAACTATCCTGAAGCACCTGATTTACTCGGAAGACTTTCTCCGTAAGGTTCTTCCATTCCTGAAGAGTGAGTATTTCACCGACCGAACTGAAAAAACTCTCTATAATGAAATTGCAGCATTTGCAAATACATACAACTTGCCTCCGTCAATTGAGGCAGTTGGTATTGCTATTGCAGACTTGCGGTCAGTTACGGAAGATGAAGTAGAAAAGTGTGAAACATATCTCAAAGAAATTGAAGACACCAAGACAGAACAATCTCAGATTCAATGGTTAGTTGATAAAACAGAAAAGTTTTGTCAGGAAAAAGCCATCTATAATGCTGTCTTGGGGTCCATTTCCATACTCGATGGGAAAGACAAAACTAACGATAAAGGGCAAATACCTAAGATACTTTCCGATGCACTAGCAATCAGTTTTGATACTTCTGTTGGTCACGATTATTTGGCTGATTCGGATGAGCGTTATGAATTCTATCACAGAAAAGAAGAACGAATTCCCTTTGACCTGGAATATTTCAATAAGATCACAAAGGGTGGGTTGCCACGGAAAACGTTAAACATTGCACTGGCGGGTACAGGTGTCGGTAAGTCACTCTTTATGTGTCATGTGGCCGCAGGTGCTATGTCACAGGGCTATAATGTATTATATATTACCATGGAGATGGCTGAAGAAAAGATTGCTGAACGTATTGATGCCAATCTGTTGAACGTGACTATTGATGATCTGATGACTCTACCTAAAGAATCTTATGACAAGAAAGTTGCAAGAGTCAAGTCAAAAACTACAGGTAAGTTAATCATCAAAGAGTATCCAACTGCATCAGCATCAGTTACACACTTTAGGACTTTGTTAAACGAACTTAATTTGAAGAAGAGTTTCATTCCAGATTTGATTTTTGTTGATTACCTCAATATTTGCTGTTCAGCAAGAATCAAGGCCGGTTCGAATATTAACTCCTACACGTATGTAAAGTCCATTGCGGAAGAACTACGTGGGCTTGCTGTCGAGTTTAATGTGCCGATTATGTCTGCCACACAAACAACTCGCAGTGGATTTACATCCTCAGACCCAGGGCTAGATGATACAAGTGAATCATTCGGTCTTCCAGCAACGGCAGATATGATGTTTGCATTGATTACTTCAGAAGAACTTGAAGAACTCGGCCAAATGATGGTAAAGCAATTAAAGAATAGATATGCTGATCCGACATACTATAAGAGATTCACGATTGGTGTTGACCGATCAAAGATGAAGTTGTATGATGTAGAACAATCTGGGCAAGATGGTTTGGCTGATGCCGGGCAAGATAAGCCATTGAACACATTCGGAGACCGTGACGGTAAGCCTAAGAAAAAAAGCTTTGAAGGATTCAAGATATAAATATTCCCTTTACGGAGAATATTATGGCAGATTTATCCAGCAAGGCGACAGACGGAAGATTATCTTTTGTGAAATATGTTACAGATAACAAAAGATATGCTGAGATCGAATTCGAAATTGAAAAGGGTAAATCTTCTTTTATTTTCATTAAAGACACTAAAGGGCTCACCGCCGGCAACAAAGAATATCGTACAGGAACAAAATTAAAAATATTAAGCAAAGATTCTTTAGTTTTTGGTAAAACACTATATGCAAATGTTCAGATTGGTTCAGTCAAAGGGTACATGCCAATCTCAGCAATACGTAAACCTACCGGCGGTAATGGAACACAGTATGAGGATGAAGTTGTTGACGCCATCAATAATTTTATATTAGAGGCTGGAGGACCAATCGATATAAAATTAAAAGGCGATTCTAGGATATATAAAAACATACTATATGCTCTTAAAGTGGATTCTGCAATAAAGCATAAGGCAAATGTTCGCGGAGATCCAAAAGCTGATATAATTTTATGTGTAGATAAAAATAATCCAACAGGATCAGGTTCCATATACATCTCACATAAAAAAGAAGGAGGTCCCGAGGCTTTCCAACAATATGGTGGTATTTCTGAACAGGCTGGAGTTGAAATATACAATAATAAAATGGTGCAGAAATTTTTAAAGAACGTTGCAGATGTAATTGGAACAGATAATCAATTGCGTAACCCAGTGATGGGCACTTTTACTGATATTAAATTATCGAACATGTCGATTTATGGTCCTGATTATAACAAAGACTTTTCATTACAACACACACAATTAATCGGTCAAGGTAAAGCTAAATTTAATCGATTGCAAAATGGTAAATACTATGAATTAGATTTCACTAGTCATATGAGTTTATCTGGAGATTTATCACATTTCACAGGAGGTTATTTGCCTGTGTTTGGTGCAACGTTTAGAGCCGGCAGAGGGTTTGAGTATAAAGGTAAACGCCATAAAGGCGCTAGAGTTGCAATCTATCCATATAAACTAATGGCAACACGCGCCGGATTGATAACATTTGATTTAGACCAACAAAAATAAATTATAGGATTTTATTATGACAGCAACAGTGATTATACCCACCACAGGTGCACCTGAGGTCGAGAAAGCAATTAACAGTGTATTGAATCAGTCTTACCTTACGACATGCTATGTTGTGTGTGACGGAATGCAACACTATGAAAGAATTGCATTATTGGCCATCAAAAACAAATGGATGGACAATCCAAATTTTAAGTTTTGTAACTTACCAATAAATGTTGGCGCCAATGGGTTCTATGGGCATAGGATATATGCAGCATTTGCTCACCTAGTAAATACAGATTACCTTCTGTATCTGGACCAAGATAATTCTTTTGATGAACATCACGTTTTGTCTTGTGTACACACTATGCTAGAGGAGAATACAGACTGGTGCTATTCACTTAGAAAAATCTGTGATCCGACTGGTGAATTCATATGCAATGACGATTGTGAATCGTTAGGGAAATGGAATACTTTTCAAGGTGGTCATCATATAGATACAAATAGCTATTGCCTTTCGACAAAAATTGCTGTATCATTGTCTAGTGCTTGGCATGGCGGATGGGGTCAGGATAGAGTGTTCTATGCAAATCTCCAAAAACACTTTCCTAAATATTCTTGTTCCGGTAAATATACAGTGAATTACTGCCTTGGTGGTAACGAAGGCTCAGTCAAGAAAGAATTCTTTGAGTATGGCAATGGCATAATGCTTGAAAAATATAATGGAAAACTTCCGTGGAAAAAATATTGAAATTTATTAAAAAGGATTGAATCATATTATGAAGAAAAGTTTAATCATTGGTGCATTCACTAACTACAATTATAACCAACTAAAGCCTTGGGTTGAATCCATCGGAGAGACCGGGTTCTCCGGTGATAAAGTGATGATTGCATTCAATTCGTCAAAAGAGACCATCGACAAGTTGAGTGATCAGGGTTTCATTATAGTCCAAGCAGCACAAAGCAAGTTGCCTATCCATGTAGAACGATTCGTCTATATTCATAATTTCCTCAAAGAAAACTACCAGAATTATCAGTATGTCATCACGACTGATGTGAAAGATGTTTATTTCCAAAAAGATCCCACTGAATGGTTGGAAAAGAATCTTGGTCGCGGATCAATGAATATTGTTGCGGGTTCTGAGGGGTTGAGGTACCGAGATGAGCCATGGGGCAATGAAAATTTAATGCAGACTTTTGGTCCTTATGTGCATGAAGAATTCAAAAACAACTTGATCTACAATGTTGGAGTCCTAGGCGGCCGTGCAGAATACATTAAAGATTTGTGTCTTAATATCTTTCTATCCGCCACGAACAGACCAATTCCTATTGTTGACCAGGCAGTCTTTAATGTGTTAATCCAAACTCAACCATATCTTGACACTACACTATTAGCAAATCAAGAAGATGGTTGGGCTTGTCATGCTGGAACAACTGTTGATCCGTCGAAGATTGTTGCATTTAGACCATTCTTAGAAGAACGTGAACCAATTTTTGAAGATGGTATCGTAAAGACACATGACGGCACTCCATTTACAATTGTGCATCAGTATGATCGAGTTCCTGAATGGAAAAAGTTCATTGCTAATAAGTATAAACAGGAAGACGAATCTTTATACTTCAAATATAGGACAAATTAATATGAGTGACTTGGTGATGATTGGCGTTGCAACAACGATAGATGTTGAACTCTTGAGAACTATACGGAATGATTGTCGTAAATTTATGACAAGAAACACTTCTGAAATTTCACCACAAGACCAACAAATTTGGTATAAGAATCTAGATCACGAAAAACATAAACTTTTCTTGTTACATGAGATACATTGTGGTGTGGCTGGAACGATTATCGGGTATGGATACATAAGAGTTGAGAATGGAATCGTACTATTAACTGGTGGTTTGGTTGAATCTTCTAGAGGTAAGGGTCACGGCCACTTCCTCTTTAATAGTTTGTTACAACAGTCTAAGCAGTTTAATCTACCCATTGAACTAGAAGTCTTAAAGACAAACATGGTAGCTTTCTCTGTCTATAATAAACTTGGATTCCGTGTCATTGGTGATGATGGAAAGATTATAAAAATGGAATATCATTATGATTCAGTTATTTAAAGTTAAAATGTCTGATAGGGCGCCATCGATGGTGTCTGAGGTGTTGTCTTCAGGTTTCATTGGGCAAGGTCAAAAAGTTGAAGAGTTTGAAGATGCGTTACAGGTTGAATTGAAAACTGCTCAACGACCAGTATCTTTGAATTCATGCACCAATGCTATTGATCTGGCACTCCACTTGTGTGGAGTAGGACCTGGTGACGAAGTAATCTCTACACCACAGACATGTTTTGCTTCACAAGTTGGTGTAATACATAGACACGCAAGGATTCGCTGGGCAGACATTGATCCTCTGACGGGTCTAATGGACCCCGAATCCGCTAAAGCACTAATCACACCAAAAACTAAAGCCATTATCGCGGTTAATTGGGCAGGTAAAGTGTGTGATTTCAAAGCCTTGAAAGCTTTTGGTGTACCGGTCATTGAAGATGCTGCACACACATGGGACGTATTCAATGATGTTAAATTTGAACGTGGTGACTATATCTGTTATAGTCTACAAGCCATCAAACTGTTGACTAGCGGCGACGGCGGTATTTTAATTTGCCCTACAGAAGAAAAAAATCAAGAAGCTCGAATCCTTAGGTGGTTTGGTTTAGATAGAACTAAAAGCCAATCATTCAGATGTACACAAAACATCACAACTGCAGGCTTTAAATATCACATGAATGATATCAATGCTGCTATTGGTTTGTGTAATATCCCAGAAGCTCGGGAATCTGTATTAGCTCATAGGAAAAATTCAAAGTATCTGATTGACAACATTAAAAATGCCAATTTCATCCTCCCAAAATTTGATGAGACTAGTTCATTTTGGTTATTCAGTATGCATGTCCTAAACGGCAAAAAATCAGAATTCACAAAATACTTAGAAGATAATGGAATAGTATCCAGCCCTGTACATTATAGGAATGATTGGTATGACTCCACTGCACAATATGGTGAAGGTCCTTTGCCTGGTGTTAGTAGTTTTGATGAAACCCAAATCTGTATTCCTAACGGTTGGTGGTTAACGGAAGCCGATAAGTTGCATATTGTGGAGGTACTCAATAAGTGGCAAGCATGAGTGAATTATCATTTTATATTCCTGGTTTTTTTGAAAATGCCTCAATTGAATGTATAAAAAACATCAGAAAGTTTTATCCGGATAGTTCAATCATTATAAGTTCTGATGCTGGTCCAGACTACTGTGAAATTTCAAAAGAGTTCAATTGTCAATTCCAATATTATCCTAACAACTTAGGGTATCCTGTAATGCCCTACGGATACAAGAAACAAAAAGCCTTGGAGTGGATGGAACGCTTTTATGTTGCGTGTATCTTAGCAAAAGGTACCCATATAATGTGTGCTGAGGATGATGTTGCTATAATTGGTAAAATACAGATACCAGACAATTGTGAAATTTTTGCACATAACACACCAAACAACTATGTACCAGATTTTGTTTTTGAGTTATGTAAACAATTTTCCGGTGTAGAACCTAAAACTAGATACTATGGTGCCGGTGGCGGAACTATATTTAAGATAGATACATATGTTAAGAATTATTTTGAAATAGTAAAATTGTTTAAAGTGGTGTTCGATCAAATTCAACAATCTTATCCCACATTCGGCTGGTATGATTGTTTTATGACAATAATCTATTTTTTGTGTGGAAAACCATATACTATTAACAATGGCATATTTGAAATTAAACCACTAAATAAAAACTTTGATTTAACAACTGTAGATTCTGAGAAGTTTCCTATAGTGCATTTGTATAAAAATTATTACCCTAAATGAAAAGGAATATAAAATGATTAAGTGTCCTGGATTCGGCCTCGTATCGCTATTAAAAGATCAAGTTGATATTGTAGGCCTTGAGGTTGGTTGTGATGAAGCGGTAACAACAGAATATCTACTTAGTAATCTACATAGTCTAACATTACATTCAATTGATCCATACTCTGAATACAGGGATTGGAATGGTACGGTTGTACGGGCCCGCGAAGATGTTTATCAATTGGCTATGAATAAAATGAAACCTTTTGGCAAACGATTTATTATGCACAAAGAGGATTCATCTGTTTATTACGATAATTTTGAAGATGAATCTCTAGATTTTATTTTTATTGACGGTATTCATACGTATAACGGAGTAATGTCCGATTGTATGAAATATTACTCCAAAGTGAAACCTGGTGGATTGTTCTCGGGACACGATTTCAGTATGATTGTAGATGTTAATAGAGCTGTAAAAGAATTTGCTGCTCTACACAACAAAGAAATTTTGAACACCGAAGTTGATGTTTGGTACTGGTACAAATGAAAAAATACATATATTATCACATATATCTGACAGAAGAAACGGGATGTTGGTATAATTTATTTTTAGATCAATTATATGATGTTATAGATTCCGGCTTATACAATAACATTGAAAAAATGTATATTGTCTGTATAGGTAAAAAGAGTGAAGTGGATTTGTTCGTCGGTATATGTAATTGTTATGAAAAAATCCAAGTACTTGACAGACTGTATTTGGATGAAGATAAAACTGAAGATTTATCTTTACAACACACTTCACGCATTGAATATGATAAATCTAATGTTTATGATGAAGTTCAAACGATGAAGCATCTACAGGAACATGCTAAAAGAGAAGATGCACAATTTTTATACTTTCATTCAAAAGGAATTACTGCCGCATGGAGAATGAGAGAAGAAAAGCATTCACAGGCTTTTGTAAATTACTATTTATGGAGAAAGTTTCTACAATGGGGTTGTATCGAGAATTGGAAACTTTGTGTTGATAAGTTAGAGACACATTCAGCCGCAGGTGTAAATTTTGGAACTTGGCCTGTTCCGCATTATTCTGGTACATTTTGGTGGACAAAATCAGAATATGTCAGAAAATTGCCCGATATTAATGAGAATGACTGGTGGTCTGTCTTAATGAGAACTACTCCATTGAATACATTCAATTCTAATAGAAACAAACCTGAAATGTGGATTGGTACAAAATTCGACAATGATTTTTATAATATCATAAGTCATCCAGTTATGCCGCCGGTTGCCACTTTGATACAAAACCATTGGCCTAGATCCTGTTATGAGGATGCTGTGTTGAGATGAAAAACTATACAATTAATTATATCGTTGCATTGTATTTCGGACCTAGGATGTCCAAAAAACACAATGAATTGTTATCCAAATCTCCTTTTTATTTGTTGGACGAGCACCTGAGTTTTCTGAAAGATTGTAACACAAATATAACTCAAGTTACTTTTGTAATCAATGGTGAAAAACCTGATGGATTTTTAGAAAGAATTGAAAACAATCTTCCAAATTATGTCAAGGTTAAAGTTGTTGAAAGAAAAAATCAAGGATTCTCTTATGGTGGGTGGAACGATGTTATTGTACAATGCCTAGAAGACAATAGTAATTTTGATTATTATTTCATCATTGAAGATGATTATGTTCCTACAGTTAACAATTTTTACGAACCTTTTGTTGAAAAATGCACAAATGAAAATCCATTTGTTTGCGGCCTTATTGGACATATTCCGAGACAGCATCCAGCAATATCGAATGGTCTATTACAAAATAAAGCTTGTAAACATGTTTATGAACAATGCAAAAATGTTTTTGTCGGATTGTGTGTAACACCTGGTGATTCTTATTCAGAAGCTTGGTCAACGCAAATCAATTTCATGGACAATTTCACATCTTTAGGATTTACTTTCAATGACATAATTGATAAGTATTGTTCTCCTTTTCATAGTTCATATACTGATGTTGTCGTTTATTTTGGTGACACGAATAATCCTATTTTAATTACTTCTATATTAACAAAATATTAATAATGTTTATTAATATGGATTACAAAGAACAACTGATTACTTTAAGTCTAATTATGGAGAAATATTTTGAACATTTTTATAGTAACTTCGTGTATGAAACCTTCATTTGGTGTTATAAATTTCGAAGATCGATATACACAAACATTGGAGACTTTTGATTCCATTAAATTAAAAGATCCAAACGCACTGATAGTATTTTCAGATAGTTCTGTACATCCATTGACTGAAAAAGAAAAAGAAACTATACAATCCAAAACACATATAAGTATCAACTTCAGTGAAGATATGAACTGTAAGTTGTTTAACCACCACGGGTTAAAAAGCCATGGCGAAAACTATATGTTATTAAAAACAATAGCGCATCTGAAAACACTCTATGATTTTAGCAATATGAATGGCCGGATGTTTAAACTTGGCGGCAGATGTAAGCTCCAAGATAGTTTTGATATAAATGATTTTAGTGATCGTAACGGCAAATATATCTTCAAGAAACGCCTGAATTCATGGATGAATCAAGAAATACAACAAAAATTAGGATCTACACACATATTAGAAACCAGATTATATTCATGGTGTTTTTCTTCAGTTGATGAGTATATTGAAATAATACGCAAAAATTTTGAGTTGTTCGATAAGGGATTAGACACAGAACATTCACATATGCTCAATGTTCCAGAAGATAAATTGTTGGAATATGACAACTTGAATGTTGGTTGTGTTATGGCACTGAACGGCCAATACATGTTGGACTAATAAAATACAACTTTTAGTTGACTATATATCGAACCGAATGTTTTAGGAGTTACGGCCAGTTAAATTAAAAGTTTCATAAATAACTCTATGGCAATCATAGTGTATTGTCAAATGCCTAAGGAAAAAACATGTTATCAATTCAAGCTCAAATTTATGCTCAACGTGCCGGCATATTAGTTGAAGAAATTGACACTTCAGAACATATAACTGAACAAGAAATCCATGAAGTTTTACGTGGATTGAATTTGGAAGAACTTGATGAAGAGGCTTCCGAATCAACAAAGAAGGCTTCAAATGATACCAAAGGCAAATTACACGAATTGTTGGTGGGTAAGCACCTTAATGGTGGAAACCACATGGAAAAACACGTAGACATTCACGGAGACAGTCCAAAAGAAGCGCATGATAAATTGCGCGACTCCATTCATCCTGATGAGTATGCAAAAATACATGCCAAAGCCAAGTCTGCTGCGGATGACATTAAATCCAAAGTTGAAAAAGACGGTCATAAAATTCACCATGTTCATTGGACTTCAAAACCAGGCGACATGCACCGTTCCACAGGTATTCATGCCACACAAAAACAAGACGCATCCGATGTGGTTGTTACTACTCATAAAGACAACAAACCAAGACACCATGGTGTAAGTTTAAAAGTTACTGATTCTGCAACTAAACATGTACCCATTTCAAACCTTGGACTAAAGTCACCAGGCACTGAAAAAATTCATACAGACCACAAGACGAATTTATTGAAAAAGTATCCAATACTTAAACATGCAACAAATGCAACGTCAAGAAAAGCTATATTAGATTCTAATCCTGGTATGAAATCACATGTACAAGAAGCTAATAAAAAATTAGTGCATCATTTAGCAGCAAACCTACATCAACACTTGACAACGATGCCAAAATCAGATTTGGTGCATCACATAAAAAATGTCATCCATGCACATACAACACCTATGCAATCTGAAGGTCATACACATATTCGCCACACCACATACATCTCGGGCGGATCGAAAAATCCAAAAATACAACACCATTCAATTGATCCTAGTACACACCACGACCACATTCTAAAAGATCCTGCTAACATAACAGTACATCATAGCACTGGTGGTTCCTTGCAGTTTAAACACAAAGGTAAAACTTTCGCTTCACAATCCGTAAAACTTAGTTCAGGAAGTGATCCGTTAAGTTCAGTGAAAACAACCGGTGGAACTTCAGGGGATTGAAATGATGAGAACTTTTAAATCTTTACTCAAAGAAGCGGCCGATGAATCTAAACTCATGCATATCACGCATGTGGAAGATCATGCTATACATGATGGTGCTGAAGGATTTAATCATGCAACCGGCGTACTGAATCAGGTTAGAAAACACATCCTCGCAGGTAAAAAAGATGCCACATTAACTATGAAACATGATGGTTCACCGAGTATCGTTTATGGGCATCATCCAGAGTCTGGCAGATTCTTCGTTGCTTCTAAGTCAGCATTCAATGTTACACCAAAAATTAATTATACAGATAAAGACATTGAAGCAAACCACGGCCACGCACCGGGGTTAGTGGATAAGTTAAAGGACGCATTACACCATTTACCTAAAGTTGCACCAAAATCTGGTGTATTTCAAGGTGATATGATGTTTGGTCAAGGAGATAAAACTGAAAATGATGGTAGGGTAAATTTCAAACCTAACACCATTAATTATTCTGCACCGAAAGATTCAGAAGAAGGTAAAAAGATTCGCAAAGCCAAAATGGGGGTTTATACACACACCCAATACCACGGCAACACTATATCGAATATGAAGGCTGATTTTAATCCAGATTTATCTGGATTTAAGAATAATCCAGATGTATATCACAGAGAACCTGGGCACGATACCTCCAAGGTAATAATGAACAAACACGATGATGAACAATTCCATCACCACTTAGCTACAGCTCAGGCATTACACGACCTACACGGTAAGCAGATGTATGCTGCAACTGAACCACATCGTAATGCTGGTGGACCTATCGAAGCACACATCAATCAAACTATCAGAACAGGTGAAAAACCTAGTGTTAATGGACTTAAAAAATCCATAGAGACTAAGTATGACAAAGATATTTCTAAAATGAAGACACCAGCGGCGATTGCTAAAAAAGAAGCAGAGAAAAAGGCCCACATTGATCACATAGATAGTAATGCACAACACTATGAAAACTTTTTCAAAATGCATCACCATTTACAAAAAACTAAAGACGCACTTGTACATGTGTTATCGAGACATACTGGTGGATTAGAACATAGTGTAGGTGACGCATCGGTTAAACCAGAAGGCTTTGTTGCAACACATAAGGGTAAAGTTTCTAAATTAAACGACAGACAAGAATTCAATAGACTCAACTTCATGGCGCGACCACGATGAAATCATTTAGACAGTTAGTAGAAGAGAACAAAAAATCTTTAGCCATCTTGTTTGGTAGGATGAATCCTCCGACTCGCGGGCATGAAGAGAATGTTAAGGGTTTAAAAAAGATGGCACACGAAAATGGAGCCGACCACTTAGTCATTGCATCTCATTCACACGATGCATCTAAAAATCCTTTAGATCCTGTTACAAAATTGAAGCACCTAAAGCGAGCTTTTCCTGATACCAATATAATCACATCCAGTAAAGAAAAACCAACGATTATGCATCAAGCCGCCGAGGCACATAAGAAGGGTTATAATCATTTGATTGTGGCCGGCGGCGGAGACAGAGTTAAAGAATATCATCATCTGTTAAATAAATATAATGGTGTAGAAGGTCGTCATGGTTATTATAAATTTGACCACATCGAAGTCAAGTCCACCGGTGAACGTAAACCTGGCATTTCCGGCACAGACATGCGTAACCATGTCAAGTCAGGAAACTTCAAAGAATTCAAAAAGAACTTACCTACAAATATCCAAAAGAACCCCACACATGCTACGGAACTGTTCCATGATGTAACTAAGGGTATGGGTCTACACGAAGATGTTAATCATGGTCGTAATAAAGCCATTTTCGTTTCTGGTGGTCCAGGTTCAGGCAAAGACATTATTATTCGTGAGTGTATTGCTGCTAGCAGAATTGTGGAATTGAATTTCGTTCAAGCATTTGATTATCTAGCTGACAAACCTAAATTGTCACAGAAGAGTAAAGATTTACGCTTAGAAGCCATTCGAACTAGAGGTCCTTTGATTATCAATGGTCCAGCAGATGATTTTGATAAAATATCTTACATCAAAGAAGAATTGGAAGAACTTGGTTATAAGACCATGATGGTTTTTGTTGACACGACAGATAATGTCAGCAGAGAAAGAAACACGCTGTTATCCAGGATGATGGTCGAATCTATTCGCCAAGATCGCTGGGTGAAATCTCATCAGAATATTACACATTTTACTGAAATGTTTAATGAATTCGTTCGTTTTGATAATTCCGGCGATTTGTCAACCACGATAGATGCAATCAGTGAAACTTTCACCAAAACTACAAAATTCTTGGAACCAATTAGGTTTGTGGAAAATACACAAATTAGTAACAGATTCATTAGAATATATGAAAGTAAAAAAGATTATGCTAAAGGATGTGGTAAACACGGGCAGATGCTTTTCGATAACAACTGCCCCGGTTGCCAGTTAAGGGCCAAGTCTGGCAAGATTGATGATGTCCGCGACGGCGATATCAAATCTAACGGCACATATGCATTTAGAACTTATGCTGAAAGCAATCAACCAGCGTTAACTAAGAATCCTGAACCTAAAGAATCTAGGTTTAGTATGGATAAAGACAAATTAAATAAGAAAAGTCGAGGAGATTCCTCATTAAGTGCGGCAAGACCTGGTCGACCAGACGGAGTTGGATCAACATACGACTCTAGAGGCGGTACAGCAGCGGCAGGTGCAGGCCTCGGTAACCAAACTTACAGTGAAGACAAGAAAATAACTACAGTGGGTCAGGGTGTTGGTCAAGAATTCG
>Ga0114962_10001888_pt1 | contig 17866 bp, 15 predicted proteins | sample C_130820_MF_Meta_FD_87017 | JGI IMG/M metagenome (GOLD analysis project Ga0114962, IMG submission 87017) | Freshwater microbial communities from Lake Croche, Canada to study carbon cycling - C_130820_MF_MetaG | ecosystem: Environmental > Aquatic > Freshwater > Lake | place: Lake Croche, Canada...
GATTGCCGATCTGGAGAAAAAAGGCATAGGACGTCCTTCGACCTTTGCGAGCCTGGTGAGCACGATTCTAGACCGCGAGTACGTCGAAAAGACCAACGTGGAAGGCAAGACGCAGGACAGCCGGCACTTGACTATAAACCCGAAGCAGTGGCCTCCTACCGAAACGCTGGAGCATCACACGGTCGGCGCCGAAAAGAACAAGGTGCGTGCCACGCCCCTGGGTCTCAGCGTCAGTACCTTTCTTACACGAGAGTACGCCGACCTGTTCAATTACGAGTTTACGGCCTCTATGGAGCGAGACCTGGATGAAATCGCCCGAGACACCAAGCCTTGGAAATCCCTTCTTCAAGATACGTGGGACCGCTACAAGGAGCGCTACACGGAGCAGACGGCCGGCGGCACAGGTCGCGCGGCACGGGAACGCGTGCTCGCCGAGGGCATCAAGGTTATTCTCAGCAAAAAGGGCCCCTTGTTCGTGAAGGACCCGCCCACCGGATCCCCCAAGACCGCGAAAGCCACCTTTGCGTCCCTTCCTGCGTCCAAAACCTTTGAGACGGTGACCCTTGAAGACGCGACACAAGCCTTCGCCGCCGTGGCGGAAGAACGTGCGGGAGAACTGTTGGGAACACTGGGCGACGACGAGATTCGTAAGAAGAAGGGACCGTACGGATGGTACGCTGAATGTAAGGGAGTCAGAGTCCCCCTCAAGGGTGACGAAACCTTGGAGCAGGTCGGAGAGAAACTGACGGCCAAGACAAGTGTGGCAACGACTGCCTTCTCTCGTGTAGTAGGAGAATTCACAATCAAACAAGGTCCTTACGGTCTCTACTTTTACAAGCCGGCTCTCAAAAGGGCTCAGTTTGTCAAGTTTCCCGCGACCCTAAATCAAGACACCGTGACGGAAGCCGAATTAAAGACGGCGTACAGTGCCGGTCTTCAAGCCAAGAAACGATTTGTAAAGAAGATTGAAGCCAAGTAGAATGAAGACCTGCCTCATCTGTTTGTCGGAGATTGAATCAGCGTACCGAATTCCGCACAAACCGTGTACATGCCGGCTGGACGTTCATTCTGCCTGTTTCCAAGAATGGATGAAAGTCGAAGACCTCCGGTTCAAGTGCCTTCTTTGCCGTGTCGAGGTTCCTATTCCTCTATTCCGAGACCAACCTTCCACATGCGAGAAGTTCCTTATGTGTTTTTTGGGAGCGGTGTATCTATGGGCATACATTGTCCATTTTTACAAGGCCTTCCAAATCGCGAACGGTGAACCGTTCGTAATTGACTGTATAACTCGGACGCAATGCGTGTATCGCCTAACTCATACTCAGTTCCACATGTAATAAAATTGAGATCCAAAGGTGTCCAAGAAGGTTCGTATACCCCATGGCCGAATTGCCCGCCATCGCCTTTATCGCAGCGTCGAGTCTTGGACTGGTAGGAATCATAGCCGGCTTGATGTATGTTACCTTTCGCGACGTAGAACGCTATCGAACACGCCTTCTTGTCTTGTCACGTCTTCTTCAGCGTATCGAATATGCGACGGGACAGCCCTACTTTACCACCAGCGGAAACTACCTGGACATTGAGCAACCGGAATGGCTGTTGGAAATTCTGAGAACGGACAATTTGCGACGGGCCTTGAAGCGATTTGAGGAATCGAAGGAAGCAGAAGAATATGAGGCAGATGAGGAAGATGTAGAGGATACAGAGGAAGACAAAGCCGACGAAGCCGATGAAGCCGACGAAGCCGATGAAGCCGACGAAGCCGATGAAGCCGACGAAGAGAAATCCGAAGAAGAAGGCGTTGTGGCGGAAGGCGAAGCCGACGAAGGCGAAGCCGAAGAAGCCGAAGAAGAAGACACGGTTCTTCTCGCCCGCAAGAACCTCCAGACACGCATCAAACAGCACGCACAGGAGGCCCCCAGCCTCGAAGCCTTAGCACAAGAAACACAAGAAACACAAGAAAATTGAAGACGCCTAGTATCTCGACCATTTTTCACATAAATGACCCAGGATTTGTTCACGATTATTGCCACACACGTGTTCCAAGACCCCGACTTCCACAAAACGCTCCGGTACCATATTTGGAGTCGCTTGAGTGAAGATGATACATACCGACCCATGTACCTGGACCCCAAAGACTACCGAACCTGCGTACAAGACTTGATCACCGGTGTATGGAATTCAGATCTTACGATACCGATTCAAAAGGCCATTGCCGATATGGCAAATCTTAGGTTGACCGTTTCCACCTTTAATGAAGACAAGGAGACCTTTCATCATTCAATCTTTGGAACGGGAGATCCGATCCATCTTGTTCAATTGACGAACACAAAATACCTTCACGTCAAGTAGATGGTCGATCTTTCCAAAGGACATCTGCCTCAGATTTTGGTGGCCGTACTTTTGACAGACCTTGTTGTCATATTTTTGATTCGTTACTTTCCGGACTTTTTTGGTAAACCCATCAACGACTGGTACAATCAGTTTGGCTTGAGTGCCGTGATTTCCGATGTGCTTGTCATTGTGCTCGGCTTCCTCATCGCCCAGTACGTGTACCAGGGCTTTATTGCTCCTCGCATTGGATGGAGCCTTCCCGTCTTCCTTGTGCTTCTTGTAGCCATTCAGGCCATTCACGATATGTTGTTTTATCTGGGAGTCATTCGACCGATTCCCGAAGGACACAACGGAATGGTGGACGTGTTCAAGGCTTACGCGGCCTCTGGGAAAGAAAAGGTTCTCATCGCCGACGCCTCCATGATGGTGGGAGCCGGTCTTCTGACGTCGGCGTTGGCCTCCGCACCATCCCACATCACCGCCTTTGTCGGGATTCTCACGGCTTACGCAGTACCGTACATTTTGACGACAAAGAACATGTATTCATAACAAGTCAAAAAAATAACTTGATATGAACAATCCGATTGAATTAGATAGTCAAACGAACGGTAGACGGTGCGAACTCCATACGCGGTTCCATCATAAAGGAGGACGTCTTGTCTGCCGTAGCAGGATTGTCAACAAACATCACCACCTTGGACCGAGAGAAAGGTACCGTCTTTTGCTGGCGTTGGTAGGCAACCACAGCGACGCCCGCCACAACTAGACAGACGCCCGCAAAGATGGAAAGCCCGACGATGAGACCGACATTGCCATTGTTTGTTGTAGCGGAGGCTGCTGCAGCAGGACCAGAAGAAGAAGACCCCAGCGCATCGTTGATGGACAGCACTGTCACGCCTGTACTTCCTACGGACGAAGAGACTGTTTGAAGCGCGTAGGACGTTTGGACCAGGGTCATCAGAGCACTACTGTTCAACGCCAGAAGGTCATTGGAAGGCGACAGAATCATCACAAAGACGTCCACGGAAGAAGAAGACGTCGTCTGGAGTGCGCGGGCCGACAAGAGTCGCTGCCTGGCAGACACAAGGCACACCACTGTTCCATTGCTGTTTAGCGTCGGAATCGTACGATCGAACGGAACGGTGGTCACAATCCCACCCGATGTCTGCGTGATGTTTGTCAAGACAACGTTCTCAAGAGGCACCTGAAAGGTACATCCTGCCGCCGCCTGGACTTGCTGAAGGGCCCCTCCTTGTGTCATCGTTGTTCCATTGGCGCCTCCAAACTGAAGGGTGAGATTTAGTGGAACATTGTTGGGACTCGTCAGAGTCGACAACGGATTGGGCACGCGACTTGAGGTTGCGCGAAAGTACATCGTCGGCGCAACACTCTTGGAAGGCTCCTTAGGAGGTGACGAGGGTGCGATAGAAGGAGGTGAAGACGGTGCAGCAGACTTCGAAGACGGCGGTGAGGGTTCCTTGGAAGGTATAGCGGACTTTGAAGGAGGAGGTGAGGGTGCCACGGAAGGCGCATCAGAAGGAGCAGGAGACGGAACCATAGACTTCGAAGGGGGAGATGAGGGTGCCACAGAAGGCGCATCAGAAGGAGCAGGGGACGACACCACTGACTTTGAAGGAGATGGCGAAAAGGAAGAAGCAGATGTAGGAGATTCAGATTGCTTGGGTGTCGGATCTTGTGAACGACTAGGAATCGACTGTTTCGGGGAACTGCTGGGAGGAACAGATCCAGTTGCATTGTTGGGACACACAGGGACTCCTTGTCCGCATCCCGGGGACCCAAATACACAGCACGGAAGAGAGGAGGCACTTACATAGGTTCCGTTGGATCGCGTTCCATTATAAGGAGCAGGAGACAGACTGGGAAGAGGAGAGCGGCTGACTCCATTGGTCATATTGGTTCCGTTTTGAGGAGGACATACACCGGTGGTGCCACATTGTCCTGCTTGTCCGAAGGAGGGTTGAAATAAACTCAAGGCAAAGAGACCCGCTGCGAAAAGACGAATCATTTCTGGTATATATCGCTAAAAAAACAAGGCGACTGTAACTCAATTTTTAGTCTAAAGCGTCCTCTTATAAATTCAATAAGACCATGCTCGGAGACCTGTTCAACAAGTACGGAAGCGACAAGGATCGCAATGGATACAGTCCGTATTATGATGCGATTTTCAAGAACATTCGACAGAATCCGATTGACATGCTTGAAATTGGTATAGGGACAATGATTCCTGGTGCCTCCTCCTCGATGGTGGGCTACGCCCTTCCAGGCTACGCACCCGGAGGAAGTTTGCGCGCCTGGCGCGACTATTTCCCAAATGGCAAGATCATGGGATGCGACGTACAACAAGATACGCAGTTTACGGAAGACCGCATCACGACGGCCATTGCCGACAGTTCTTCCAGGGAGCAGTTGGACGCCGTTCTTGGGGAGAATCAGTTCGACATTATCTTGGACGATGGGTGCCATTACGACGAGATTCAGGTCGCCACGCTAAAGAATTTGTTCCATCGGGTCAAACCTGGTGGATTTTACATTATCGAGGACATTCAACCATGGAGTCGCATTGGAACTGAGTTCCGAGCCCAGATTCAAGCTGTCGCTGGACCCACGACCTACATTTATATGCTCGAAAAGAAGAATGTTATGATCTTGTCTAAATAGACCTTGGCGTTTCAATATCAGAAAAAAGATGCACCATCTTTTTTCTGAATGTATAAAACATTGAATCTAATGTCTTAAGGAACGTCTTAAGGAACGCTTCTTCCCATTTCTTCGAATAGAACGTCGCACACGTTTCCTTCGACCTCCTGGAACAGGATTAGGAACAGGATTAGGAAGAGGGGGAACAAGATTTGCTCTGTAATATACAATATTTGTGATAGGTTGTCTTGTATGTGGATTCTGGTTATTGAGATTGGGGAGAATATCGGCTGTATAATATCGTCCAAAGGTTGATTCAGCAGGGTTTCCAAAGTCGACCATTAGGTCATTCTGCTCAATTTCTGCCATTGAGACTTCAGATTCGATAGGTTCACCATCCCTCATACGGGGTATATCTCGTACTGGATATATAGCATTCACCACTTCTTCAGGAAACCCAGGTCCTATATCATTTGGTGCTGGATTCAGAGCATTTACTGCCCCTTCTTCAGGCAAGGCAGCTGCTGCCAAAGCATCTGGGGGCATCATGATATAATTCATCATTTGATAGGCCAATGCTGGAGCGGTATTGAAAAATCTAGCCAAAAAATTCAGGTGGCCTTGTCTTGTAGCCGCATTCCAATTAATATTATATAACAACACTGTCACCTGTCGTATGAGGTATTGATTCGCATCTATGATACCTTGGTCTAGATTTAATATAAGTTTGCTATAGATCAGACCAAGTGTAATAGGTATGTTAAGTAATTCAGACTCCCTTACCATTCGTATTTGAAACGAAGAAGCAATTTGTCGAACAAATTCACTTTGTTCAATGGTAATTCGTGGATTTTGTATATAACGATTCATTGCTTGAACAACATTTGGATGATCATTGAAATTTTGCCTTATTTCATTTAAGGTTGCTTCGGGAACCGGCTCCATCCAGTTACGTTGTAGGATTGACGCAGCAGCACCACGAGCATTTTCTTCTGTAATTGTATTGGATAAAGCTGCGCCTTCTACATCGATTGAAAGGGAGTATGAAAATAAGATTTCGATAATCGTATTTACATCGGCACCGGGAACTTCTCTCACCACTCTTTGCTGAAATTGTTGTAAGAGAAGGAGGGCTTGCGGATTATCCATATATAAAAAATCAAGAATTTTTTTAAGAGGACCGACGAGTGTGATTATTCGGGGATCGTCGTGTCCTTGTCTTTGACCTTATCCTTGTTTTACGATTTCCCCTTCTTCCCCCAGGCATAGGAAAGGCACGAAGACGATCACAAATTGCTTCAATCTTGGTATTCAATCGAATGCGTGACGCTGGATCAAACGGAGCACGACAAACAGCACAAACCGTATTGCCGGCTTGTTCAGACGACACCTTACACCGTTCGCAAAAGGTATGACCACAAGGAAGGGTGACAGGTCTATGTACCAATTCCATACAGATCGGGCATTCCAGTTCTTCTAATAAGAATCGTAGAGGCTCTGGAACTCTTACAGCAATATTATCGTTAGCAGGATGCTCAGGAATGTCCGCAAGATTCACTGGTACAGGGGCAGGGGCAAGACCAGGGCCAGCACCAGGACCAGGACCAGGAGCAACAGCAACAGCAGCAGGAGCTACCGGCTCCATAGATTCCATCGCAGTGGGGGCAATCGCTGGAAAAGTAGGAGTCATAGGAATGTGTACACCAAACGGACCTAACCCGTATGCGCACATTTGTCGATATACCCATCCCAATTGGAAAAAACCAAGGCAAAGAAAATATTTGTAGCGAAGGGGAGTTGCGTCATCCCACGTAGTTCTCAATAAAAAAATAGCGATTCGCAGAAGTGTTTCATCGTCCGCCTCAGCATCAGCTGGTAATTGAATCCGCAATCTTGTTACAATAAATTCGGGGGTTATAGGATTAACACCACTTCCAAATGCTTGGCCTCTAGCTCGTTCCATAAATCCACGTGCGACTCTGTGTGCCTTAGTTATTTGTTCTTCTGTAAAAATATCTGTATTATTATAGGACACCAGTCCTTGGTGTACTAGAAAGTTAGCCGATAAATGTTGTCGTAAGCCTTCTACTGCTGCGGTCGGCGGATTGTTTAACCAATCCGTGCCGAAAAGAAGTTCTGCAGTTTGTCGAATTGTTGGTTGTGGTACAGGATTTAAAATTGCTCGAGCGTCTATATCAACCGTCATTATGTGGCTAGATAGAATCTCAGTGATCATCGCAATTTCTAAACCTCCACCGCCTTCTATTGTAGCTTTTCGTTGAAAATTTTGTGCGACTCGCAAGGCATTTCTCTGCCCTTGGTTCATATGCTCTCTTCAGGAGTGCGATTTTTTGTACAACCTTCGGTTCTTGAAAAAAATGAAGGTTCTACCCCAATTAAGTGTGAGGCACAACAGGATGGCTTTACGACGCATACAAAAGGAATTGGAAGACGTGACAAAGGATCCCCCTGCGGGATGTTCCGCGGGTCCTATTGGCGAGGACCTTTACAACTGGGAGGGCGTCATCTTTGGGCCTTCGGACAGTCCGTACGCCGGAGGCGTATTCAAACTCAATATTCGTTTTCCGACAGATTATCCCTTCAAGCAACCTCACATTGAATTCCGAACCAAAATCTTCCATCCAAACATCAACTCGGCCGGGGGCATCTGTCTGGACATTTTGAAAACTCAGTGGAGTCCTGCGCTCACGATTTCCAAGGTGCTCCTGTCCATTCTTAGTTTGCTGACAGACCCTAATCCAAACGATCCCTTGGTGCCGGACATTGCCTCCCTTTACAAGACCAATCGTGTCGCCTATGAGGAAAAGGCACGCGAGTGGACGATGATTTATGCGATGGATGATCACGAGTAAGGGGGGCTTCGCAAGGGGCTCCGCCCCTTCGACCCCAAGGGGGCAAGCCCCCTTCAGACCCCCACCGATAAAACCCAGGGCTCTCTCCTTTTTTCGTCTAATTATATCCCAGCGTCAGCGACTGTATATACAGTCCGTGTGCCGTTGACACCCCCAGCGTGTACAACTGAGAGTTCAAGATGGCCTGAGAGGCAGGAATCACAAGTTCCGAAAACGAGTTTCCGCCCGCGATGGATGAAAATGCGTAGGACACAGGTGTTCCGTTTGTCGTGAACGTCAAATTGTAAATATCGCTCGCCGTGGCCGTAGAATAGACAATATTGGCATAAGAAAGGGGAGCCAACGGACGGGCGACCACAGACCCTACCGTGACGGGATCCCGTCCTGTAGGAAGTTGTATGCCTGGATGAAACTGGCCTCCGCCATCAACATAGTTATATTGGAAGGTGACAGTGTCAGAATATCCGAGTCCCGTAGGCACAACAGAAGGACCCGTGGGCCCCGTAGGGCCTGTGTCACCGACCATTCCTCGAATCCCTCGCGGTCCTGTGGGACCCACGTCCTGACGATACTGCGAACAAACAGTGCTGTATTGATTGACGCAATGCGTAATCAGCGTCGTGTTAAAGTACGGGTCCTGGCACACAAAGGTGTCATAGAGATTAACAAACTCGCATGCGTCTGCGTGTAAAGGCACTGTGGCATAATCGCATAGATTCGACGTAAAAATAATGGTCGAAAAAACCCCCTGACGCGCCGACACCGTAGAATACACGGTCGGAACCTTGTAGCAATCATAGGTCAGCACCGTGTTGCTTTGGCACGCATAGTCCGCCCCTTCGTGGAGCGTCACAAAGACGCCGACACGCGCCGACAGGGTGCTGAACTGAAGGCACTGTCCCACCGGACAGGTTCCGCATTCGGGAACACAGGTGTTGATACACGGAAGGGTTGCGTTCAGTTCCAATGCTTTGTTGACTTCGTCAAGAGCCCCTCCTCCACCAGTTGACACGCCGATAGGGGTTGAGGAGACACCATAGACGGTCGATGTAGTCGCACTGACGGAAACTGAATAGTTTGATCCTGGTACTAATCCCGTAAAGGTATAAGAAGTCCCCGTGGTAGTCGTAATCACAGGAAAAAAGGTAGAATTACAATTGTTAAATAAAGCATACCCCGTGGGTGTCAACCCTGTGCTAGGAGGAGTCCACGTGACGGTGATCGATGTTGCTGTAAATGCAGATACAAAAAGATTTGTTGGCGGAGGTATCGCGGCAAGATAATACGTTGTCACAGGGTAGGGCGACGTAACGCCCACTTGCCGGATGGTATTATTATAAAATTCGGTGACATACAAATAGGATCCCATCGATGTCAAAAAGGTTGAACCGTTAAAGGACGCAGACGTTCCATTTGCGTCCGTATACCCTGGTGTACTGTTTCCTGCGATAATCGATCCACCTAGCACTTGAATATTGTTCTGACCATCCGTGAAATAAAGATTTCCGCCAAAATAGGTGAGACCACGGAAGCCATATATGTTTGTCAAGGTTGTAACAACAGTTGTACTTACGTTGATTTTATACAATGTATCTGGGAGATTGCCATCTGTCACGTATAAAAACCCACCTCCATAGCAAACTTGTCCAGGAGATGTGCCATACATGTTTGTCAAAAGAGACACGACATTTGTCGAGATACTAATTTGATAAATATCTCCAGTATTTCGATTTCCAGTATACAATGTATCATTGCCATCCCAGGTGAGCGATTGTTCATAATTATCCAATGATATACCAGTAAGAGTAGGAGTTGAAACAAGACCTCCCAGTGTGACAGTTCGAAGTGTGCTATTATCGAGTATATAGAGAAGGGAGTTGGTCGATACATAGACAATATACGCAAGACCATTGAATCGTGCGGCGGCCCCTTGACCATCCATAAATCCATAGGTGGTAGATCCCGCAAGCGAGGAAAGGGTTTGACTAGCATCGATTTTCAAGATTTCCGTCTTGTTTAATCCTTCCGTATTGATGACGTACAAATTTGTCCCATCACTCGCGACAGCCCCTGGTTGACTGAGCGTGAACTGCATCTATTTACTGTGAAAAAAAGAATGTTTAGGCTCCTACGCGTCCACTGTTTTCGGCGCCAAGTAAAACATCAGCCGACTGGACCCAAAGGAAAAGGTTGCGCGCAAGGGGCTCGCCGGGTCGACGCCAAGTTCGAGTGTCGAGGACAACCCGGCCCCGCTCTTCAAGATGCTTAGCACATACTTGGTGCCGTAGGACGCCTCGACAACATCGTCATTCAGTGTCAGAACGACGTGAGGCGACGACTTGAGCGTCTGGCTCATTGACCCAATATCGCCCTTCGCCGACACGTGAAATCCCGCGTCATCGAATCGCAACGCAAGAGAGTCGCCGAAGGATCCCACTTCTTTAAACATCGACACTACATCCGTCGTGCGACTCTTGATGACAGCCGGATACTCCATAGTAGGAATGTCAAGGGATTCCTGCGTAATGTCGAGGAGGTTAATATCGGCTACAACGGACTTGGCTTCACTTGTGTAAGAAATACAGAATTTTTCCTTTTTCTGAGACAGGCTGACAGAGCCTCCTTTCCCCACGGACTCCAGGACTTTGGCAAACGACGACATATTCACGCCAAGGACGCAGGCTTTGGGAACCTTCCAAGAAACGCAGTCGGCAGCAGAAAGAAAGTAGTCGACGTACCCGACGTGGGACGCATCCATCCCTCGAATCGCCAGGCCTTCTTTCGAAAATTCCATCTGCCCCTCAGGAAGAAAGTCTTTGAGTCCCTCAATAGCACTCTTAAATAAAGCAACGTCCTTGAGTACGATTTCCATTGTGCTAGTGTGGTAGAAGCACAAGGCAAATCAATTTTTATCTTCCCTAATAGTAATGGAACAAGTGACTCCCAGGGAGCCCGGGCCGGCAATACAATTAATGCCCATAGACGAGATCCTTGCGTGGATGACGTCAGGTGCTGATGGCAAGGGGGTAGAGGACGCGACGATCGCCAAACGAAGTGCCAAGATACTCAAAACACGACCATCCGAGGAATTTCTACAAGCCACCCCCTTGCTCATCAAAGCGCTACGATACCATATAGGGTCCTTAGAGATTTGCGGGCACGTGTTAGATATCTTAATTCAAGTAAGTTATAATGAGGCTACCAGACTGGCTGCAAAGGACTCGATTCATGAATGTTTCGCGATTGTTCGAATTCATAAAGGCAATGAACTTGTCTGCGAAAAAGCATTACGAACATTAACAAATCTGTCACAAAATGCAACCTGTCATGCCGACATTTTTGACGCAGGAGGTATTTCGACGATTGGATTGATTCTCACAACTTCCCTAAGTTCTTTTACAATTACCGATTTATCTATCGTGATACTGTTTAATCTAGTGATTCTTAATAAACGAATCGCATCTTCATTTGATCAAATAATTCTACAATCAATTGTCGATGTTCTTCGACTCTATCGTAGCAAATTGAACACAAGTATATGTGCGTTTCAAATATTACAGGTTATATCCGAAAGCAAACCAGAGGTTATCTACAAGAGTTTGGGAGGAAGAAATCTTTGGTTGTCGATGGATGCGCTTCGAACGCATAGAATGTCTGATCAATTATGTATCCCGGTGATAAAACTCTTGGGAAATTTCACAATTACCCCACCTTCCGGATTGGCAGAACTGTATGTACAGGAGGGGATGATTCCAATCTTGATGGACGTGTTGCGTCAGCACAGAGTCAATAATTATTTATGTAAGGTGGTATTGTTTAATTTGGTATACCTGTCCAATACTGAGGTAGGTCTTCCCGTCTTGTCTGAAACAGCGGGGCTTGCGACAGAGTTAGTGACCTGCCTTCGAATACACTCCCAATCTGTAACTGTTCAAACATCTGTATCGGAAATCATCGAAACTCTCGCGAGCCGCGGCCCAGAGAAACGTGACGCCATGGTGCGTGAAGGGGTCGTCGAATCTCTAGTAGCGATCCATAATAGACTTGACGTTGGTCCAGGAACGATGCATATGACGGATGCCTTGGCTCAATTGGGATACAATTCGAACGGTAGGCCTTTGACGCAGGAAGCAAGAGACCGGGAGGCTCGTCTTGAACGCCTTCGCTTGTTTAACGTTCCACGCACAAACATTGTCGGGTCCAGCAATATTGAAGATGTTCAGACACTTGAACCAATCCCGAATGGTGCGGATGTAATTCGTATCATAGGCCGAACCGGAAGAAATACCCTTCCCTCCACCTATTTAGCAAGCGATGCTACAATGTATTTTTTGACCCGCGACGGACAACGTATGAATATTCGAACCCAGTCTCCTTTCACGACCGAGCAAATTCAGCGAGGACCGTATCGACACCGCGAGTTGCTCGACCCGGCCGAAGCCGAGCGTCTGGAGGGGGTCGCACAAGCGGCGAGCAATGCAAGAGAGGCTCGCCGTCGTGCACAAGAACAGGCGGAGGCGGCCCGACGCCTGGCACAGGAACAGGAGGCGACTGCCAGACGCCTAGCCCAAGAAGAAAGACAACGGGTGGCTCAGGAAGAGCAAGCAAGACAACAGGCGGCCCTAGAGCAAGCAAGGCAACCGGTGGCCCAAGAGCAAGAGCAGGAACAGCAACCGGCAGAGAGAGGATTGTTAGGTCGTGCGTACAATTACTTTACGGGACCTAGAGGAGGCCGTCGCACTCGGCGAGGCCAGCGCAACAGCCGCCGCGCGAAGAAAAATGAACAAAGGGGCCGGTCTAAATAGATACATAATGCCCCGTGCCACTCGTATCGCAAATACAGCGACACTCCGCATCCCACCGGGATACGTAGTGCCGGCCCTTTACGAAGGCGACCCCGACGTCGTGGCAGAGGCCCTCACGATTGGAGCGGCCCTCTACGAGACCGTGAAGCGCGCGTCCACGGACCAAACCGTCCAGGCCATCGAAGCACGCACCCAGGAAGACATTGCAGCCGTGCGCCACGAGGCCGCCGAACGAATTCGCGTCCTCGAAGCCGAGTTGGATCAAACCGTTACCGCGTCTCGTCGAGCAGAAGAGGCCCTTCATCAAACGGCCCGCGAAGCGCGCGAAGCCCACCAAGCCCAACTCGCCGCGACGCAACAGGAGATCCATCAGACTCGGCAACGGATGTCGGAAGCCCAGAAACAGCAAGAGCAACGTGTGCGGGCCGAAGAACGCGAGGCGACGCAACGCGAGTTTGACCTTCGTATGCGTACCCTTCAGGACGAGTTAGCCCACCAAAAAGAACGAGAGGCCGCCTTGTTGGAACGCAAGGCCGTCTTGGAACAGGGGCGCGACGCCGACATTCGTATTGCCGAAGAGCGGACGCGTGCCCTACTTCAGACGACGCTCGACGAAAAGGAACGGGCCGTCGTGCGTATGGAGCGGGCCCAGGCCACCCTTGCCGAGTCGCTGACCAAGCAAACAGAGACGATTCGAATCTTGGAAGAGACGATTCGTCGCAAGCCCTCGGAAAACGCCAAGATCAAGGGCAACACCTACGAAGAGATCATTCGCGAGAAACTCACCGCCGTCTACGGCTTGTGCGACCGGTTCACTCTGGAATCCAAGGGAAACAATGGTGTCGGACATGAAGCCGATTTCCGCATGGGGCTTGGAGAACATAAACTGTTGTGGGAAACCAAGCATTATGGGCATACAGTACCTCATGACGAGGTTATCAAGTTTCTGAGAGACATGAAAGAAAACCCCGATGTCAAGATTGGCATCATGATATCACGATTTACTCCGATTGTTGGTAAAACCAAGACGGGGGATCGCACCGTCGAATTCTTCGAGGGCAGGATGCTGATTTATCTGAGTCGCTTTGAAGAGATGAGCCACGATACCTTGTCGTCCCTGATGCTCCTCTTTCGCTTCTTCTGGGAATCAGAGCGTTCCATCGACGATACGGAAAGCAAGCAGGAAGCGATTCGACAGATCGAGAAACTTCATACGGCGTCGATCCAGGCCAAGAAGGAGTGGCGCCTTCACAAGAGTCGCAATGACGAGACAATGCGATGGATGGCGGAGCAGGTCGAGGACCACGAGACCAAGTTGAAGCAGGCACTCAACGTCTTGCGAGGTGCCACGCTTCTTGAGGTCCCCATGGGCATCTTCCGCGAATGTGCCGGCGACGAGGGAGCCCAGCAACTTGTTCAACTCCTGTTGGAGGTAACTGCTCCTGCTCCAGGTGACAGCGTGACGATGAACGAGGTCGCCGAGCACGTTGCCAAGCGAAAGGGTGTGTCCAAAGACACGGCTAGGTCTCACATTCGCGGTGTGCTTCTGGACGTGTCCTATGAGCAACTCAAGGGAAAACCGGCACGGATCCTGGGACTCAAAAGCACGGCAACAGTCACCCCTGCGGAAGGAGTGTAATGAGCAAAGGGTCTAAACTTTCTCCTCCTTACCACGGTAATGTACGATCTTGTCGTCTGTGCGATTTTTAAGAACGAATCGCACATTTTATATGAATGGATTCGCCACTACCTATTTCACGGAGTGGATCATATCTACCTTGTGAATGATCACAGCACGGATGCCTTCCAACAAATCCTAGACAAATGTTCCGACAAGGTGACCCTGTTTCACAATGACATTGTGAGCAAGGACTTTGGTCGACAAATTCAAATCGCCAATAAATACTTTCTTCCGCTTCGTGACACCAGTAAGTGGATGGCTGTTCTAGATCTTGATGAATTTTTGTACAGCCCCTACGAAATCGATCTTCGCAAGGTCTTGGAAAAGTACGCTGGAATAAGTCAATTGAAGGTCGACTGGCTTCACTTTGGTAGCAACGATCACGTCCTTCAACCTCACGTCGTGACGGAGTCCTTTGTGCGTCGGGCACCCCTTGATCGAAAGAAACCCTACTATTCATACAAGCCGATTGTACAGTCGCACCACGTGGTTCAATTCGGAATCCACGAGCACATTGTGCGTGGATCAACCCTTCCACTTCTTACAAGCGAATCAGCGTCCGCAGAACTGGTCATCAATCACTACAATGTTCAATCAGAGCGTTTTTATATGACGATCAAGGCGACGCGAGGAGACTGCGACAACTACTTTGAACACATAAAACAGACAAGAGATCTCGCCCTTTTCAAAAGTCAGGATATCAACGACATGTTGGACACGCGACTCGCCGAACAGAATTGTTCCTTGTCCTTGGACATTAAACAGGCCAAGATCAAAGGAACAAACACTGTGACCCTTGTCATCACGTCCTGTAATCGTCCCAACCATTTGGACGAGACGTTACGATCCTTCGTAGAACATAATACCTACCCGATCGAACGCACACTGCTTATTGATGATTCTGGCATCCATGGCTGTAATCGGAAGGTCGTCGACAAGTATCGAGACCGACTTTGTATTGAAGAAATTTATAATAAGACCAATATAGGACAGGTCGAGTCCATCGACAAGGCGTATTCCTATGTGACAACTCCCTATATCTTCCATTGTGAGGAAGATTGGCAATTTCTCAAACCAGCCTTTATCGAAAAATCCTTTGCCCTTTTTCACGCCTATCCGGATGAAAAACTCTTTACGGTTTGGTTACGCGAGTTTCATGACACGAGCGGGCATCCCATTGTACAAGACGACAAGGGTCTTCTTATGAAAAAAGACTTTACTTACGTCGATAATGACGACGGGTTTACGTATATTTGGGGAGGAATCACGTTTAATCCAGGACTCCGCAAGACAAGCGTCTGCTTTCTTTACCATCCCTATATGACCAAGTGTGAGGCAATTACAACAAAGTTAACCAAAAAATTTTTGGGAGAATACAGCGTCAACGCCAAGTATCGACAGGCCGGATACTATAGTCGTATCTTGGCGGAACCAACAGGGCATGTAAGACATATAGGATGGGGTGCTCATATCAAGAGAGATTGGGAGGTACAAAAGTAGAATCGCTTTATCACCACATACACGCGTGTATTGAAACACGAATGATTTCATGTGTACCCAATACAGGAACACATGAACTATAACAAAAGACCCGTAAGCCCAATTTCAAATGCCCACGGGTTTAGAATCCACCTCGCAGTCTCAACACCAGGTGAAGCGTGGAATCCTTGGCAATATTGTAGTCGGAAAGGGTGCGTCCATCCTCCAACTGCTTGCCCGCAAAGATCAGTCGTTGCTGATCGGGAGGAATCCCTTCCTTATCCTGTATCTTTCCCTTTACTGCCTCAATGTTGTCGCTAGGCTCCACGTCCAGGGTAATAGTCTTGCCAGTGAGTGTCTTTACAAAGATCTGCATTGTCTATAATAAGGTATCACATTAAATCTTTAGGCTGTGAATGCGAAAAATTGATTATTAAAGTTCGGAAGAAGAGTAGAGACACCTTCCAAAATGCTCGGCACCGTAGAACTTCACGGAGCAAAACAGGTTCTTCGGAATCCTGACACGAATACAACTGTTTCCTTTTCCTCGCCCTTCTTCCTTCCGGGAGATCAGGTGTTCCAATCGTTGGATACAACCTTTATCCTCAAGCATCGGACGCCTCAAGCCCATTGTGCTGTTGTCACACAGGTCGACCCTCTTCGCGTCACCTATGTCACCCTCCCTCCCACATCTCCCTTCCAACCCAAACTTGACTTACTCTTCACTCCGGTCCTAGGAGACCGCGTCGTATTTTCCTTTGACGCAGAGGGAGGATTCGAAATGATTGGACGCTTCACCGGAGAGCCTAACGACGACGTTCCTTGCCTACTTCGGATCTACAAGGCGGTTTCGCCCTACGCTATCCGTCTTTCCAAACGCGGTCTTCCATTGTACACGCAAAACACTGTCATCAATCACGAGGACCTGGACACCTTTACCATTGATCCGGCAACGTCCAAGGATTTCGACGATGCGATTTCTGTGATCCCTGAGACCAACACCGTCTACGTCCACATTGTTGATATTGCCCACGCCACGCTGAACAATGCTGAACAAACAAGACTTATGGATCACGGCTTGACACTGTATTTGGCCAACGAACATACCGAGCATCTCCTGGATGAAGAGACGGCAGCAAACAGACTCAGTCTAATTCAGGGACACCGACGCAATGTCATCACGGTCCGACTGAAATTGGCCGACGGACTGGTCGAATCCTACGACATCTACCAGTCCACAATTGCCGTCAAGCGTCGCTACAACTACACGGAAGTCCAACGTGCTCTAGACGCCGGCACTGCCACCCCTGCGATTCAGTACCTGGACCGCTTGGCCAAGACGCGGTCCAAGGATGTCCAATACGCCGTCAACCTCCCCTCAGTCCGTCTCACGGTCGACCCTGGCACAGGCCTCGCGACGGAGGTTCACACCGAGAACACCAACGACGCCTCGCACACTCTGGTCGCCACCGCGATGATTCTGGCCAACATGACCGTCTCACACCACTTGACCCTCAAGGGCGTGAAGATCCCAAATCGATTCCACGCACCGTTGCGCGGGTTCCGCCCAGTGCCGACCAGCACCGGCAACGCGGACGTCGACTCCTTTCTTCTCATCAAGCGCTACGCAAAGGCGTACTACTCGGTCGACGAAAAGGGACACTTTGGCCTGGACCTTACCGAGTATGTCCATTTCACGTCTCCCATGCGTCGTTACGCCGACGTGCTTGTTCACAACCTGCTCGCTGGATACGTATACGAGGACCTTGAAGAGCAGGTGACTCGGCTCAATCAGCGTGCCACCGTAGTACGGTCACTTCAAGATACCTATGAACGGTGGAAGACACTGCGGTGGATCCAGACCTTTCCTGCCGACACGCGTTATCAAGCCTATATTACAGACGTCAAGCGCGTCGGAGTCATGTGGTTCATTCCCTCCCTGCTCCTCAATGGGTTCTCTCACGTGGCCGCACTTCAACCCGCCGTGTTCTGGGCCTTTCGCGATGATATGGGATACTTGTTGGGACCCACACGAA
>Ga0114962_10001890_pt1 | contig 17844 bp, 16 predicted proteins | sample C_130820_MF_Meta_FD_87017 | JGI IMG/M metagenome (GOLD analysis project Ga0114962, IMG submission 87017) | Freshwater microbial communities from Lake Croche, Canada to study carbon cycling - C_130820_MF_MetaG | ecosystem: Environmental > Aquatic > Freshwater > Lake | place: Lake Croche, Canada...
CAAGTCTAATGCGTTGCCTCTTGAATAAGTAGACGCCGTACCCGCATCGTTTAATCCGCTCAAATCAATGGAGGTGCCAGCGACAAGGTAAATGCCATAAGCGTTGTAGGAAGCCGCTACCAGTTTGTAATTTGACCCGTATACCTGATTGCATTCATCAATAAGGCTTTGAAAAAAAGCGTTAATATCCCCAGTAGTAGCAATAGGACCACTATTAGTGTTGTTGAGAGTTCGTAAACGATAAACGGCCTCGGCCTCTAACACCAATTGTGCTTGGTCTGAGGCTTTGGTAAACTGCGCCAACATAAACACCATAGGATTGGGCGAAGCGGGGTCATGGATAGAAACGCTCAAACCGTGTTGCAAAAGATAAGAGCCATCTGTATGGTTTTTTGCGTTAAGAATAGCCCTTGTGGGGTCAGTCAACTGAAGCGTCAGGGTTGAGGTTCCACCAATAGTTCGTTGAAGAATAGCGTTACTCAGAGCGTATCGAAAATCAGGAAAATAACTTTCAATAGGAACGCCGTTGATGTTAAAGTTAGTAAAATCCAGAAGTGGATTAAAACCCTCTACTGCCATGTAATTGAATCCCTTGGAAGAATAATAATTTGACCGGGGTACAGTTGAGAGCGTTGGTCTCTAATGCCATTAAACGTAGCAATATTCTGAACTTGTTTTTTAGAGCCATCGTAAAATTTATTAGCAATTTTTTGCAACGTGTCTCCTTGCTTCACCGTATAAGAATAGTACGATTGAGTTCCCGTGTTAAGTGTTTGGTTATTAGACCAATTTGCAGCAGGGCCATCTTTGTAGGTTCCTAGAATATTATTCAAGGGAGGCGTATATTCGTAAAACTCCACATGAACATTTTGTTGATACCTAAATCCAGCCCGCACATCACGAATGGCTTCTTTAAATTGCAAAGTGTGCATAACCCAAACTTTTTCGGTTCCGGGAACCGGACCGCTAATTTTAATAATTGGAGGAATTAGACTATTGGGAACTTTGTCGGCCCAACTTTCCAGTTGCCTGCATTCGGCTTCAATTGACAAGTTGGGTCCAGTAGGCACAGCCTGACCAGAAGGTATCCCGACAGTAATGCTTTTGTCAAGGATAAGGTCCATTTGCAAGTTAAAAGGCGCTCTGTCCATCCATTGTGTGGCCGCAACCATTTTGGGTCGGTCAACAATTTGCCAACCACCAGAACCGCTATTAGGGCCATAGGTCGTGTCTCCGCTAAGACCCGCCTTGATGGAATGGTATCCAGTTTTTTTTCCAATTCTGGGCGTTAGGGTAATTAGTCTGGGGGCACCACTGCTGTCACTCATCGTTAAGACCTCGCTAGAGCGTCTTTAACGCCCTGAATAATACCAGCCTGAATCGCACTAGACAATTGCTTATTTGAATCGCCCAATTTTTTAACCAATTTATCAACTGAATCATCTTCAATTTTAACAACAGATTGTCTTTTGGTGTGTTTTCCACTTTGTTCAGCAATTTGATGAGCCAATTGTGTAAAACCATCTTTAATGTGATGAGCAGTTTTTCCGGCTTCGTCCGCAGCCTTTGTGTACACTTTAGCCAAGTCACTATGCCCAGTAAATGCTGCTTGAAAAGCCATATTTTTAAGGTCTGTTTGCTTTGATTTAGCGTGACGAAAATCTGCCCCCATAGCCCTAAGACGGACCGCCGAGCCCTCCGTTTTGGCAATTGCTTCCCAATTCTCTCCCGGCTTGAGGCCATAAGCACCCCTAGCACCTCGCAACATATTGCGGGCTGTGGTTTGAGCCTTAAAACGAGCATTCCAGTCAACGTCTGTTGATTTGGCAAATGGACTGCTAAGAATAGCCTGAGTGTTAAGAGTTCGCTGTTTTCTTAAATATCCAATAATGTCTTTCGCGTTTCCACTCCCCATCATCGCTGCTTGTCCCGCAGTAATGCTCATCCCATATTTTGCTTTTAAATCGCTCATTGCTTGATTGCGTTTTTCTTTCATACTCAACACGTAGCCATCCTGGCCATATACTTTTTTAGAAAGAGATTTTTTACTAAGCATTTTAGCAGCGTCACTGGCCGCATGTTGCATAAACTCATTAGCACTTTTAGCGTAAAAGCCATCATCGGCAAGGCTTGTTCTTACCCAAGCCCCTTTCCCGCTTGAGTCCTTATTTCTTTGTTTAAATATTGCCTGCATGCTTGATAAAGTTTTATTACCCACTTTGACGTCATGACGCCTTTTGTTAATATTGCGCGCAGGGTCAGCCCACTGTTTGGCTGATTTGTCTAATCGTCTTTGGTCTTTTTCAAGTTGAGCCAAACGAGCAAAATCTTTGCTTGGATTTTTTGATGTATGATTAGCAATTCGTGCATTAATTTTATCAATTTCTTTTTGATTGTTTTTTCTTTTATCATTAATTTGACCAATTGCACCCGTATTTGCTAAATTGGGGGCACTAACAGTTTGACCATTGCCTAATTTGTCGCCTTCGCCTCCGCCTCCGCCTCCGCCAAACAAACTGGAAAGGCCGCTGATGGCTGCGCCGATGCCCTTACCGATAAGCGGGGCAGCCATTGGAGCCAGCATCATGGCCATCATGCCGATAGGACCAGTTGCTGCGGACAAAAGACCACCGGCCATGCGACCTGCCAAGCCCAAACCGACTTTTCCAGCAGAAAGTGCAGCGCCACCCAGAGTGCGTACTTCGGTGGCAACTGCACCCTTTGGAATAACGCTTCCAAGATTAGTTTTAACAGCAGTGCCTACAACGGCTCCCGCATTAACGTGTTCCGCAACAGTAGCCTTTGCGACTTTTTCGCTAAAACCTTGCGCCCTTAAGTGAGCATGTAGTCCAGCCGGTCCCATGCGTTGCAATTGTTCTGGGCTCAACCGACCGGTGTGTAGGAGAGCATTGGCAACTCCCTCACGGGTTTTCCATCCGTATCCAAGGGCTCCAGATGCACTCTTGGTGCCCTGAGCATAAGTTCTGGTGCCACCCATCATCACGGCTTCTCTAGTGCGTCCCATGTAAGCCTCGCGACTTACAACGCCCATACGTCCCGGCTGTGTAACTTCACCTCGGGCATTTATGGGCACAACGGTGCCGTGACCCATTGGAACCATAGTAGTTTCACGCATGCGGGTGCCGGTTCCAACAGGACCTCCGCTCGGGCCGCCACGAGGACCACCACCACCACCGGGGCCCATTCCGGTGCCACGAGTTGCGTTGATTTCAGCGGCCTCAAGTTGCATTTGTCCTGCACGCACTTGGTCCATTGCTGCTTCTACAAGCAGTTGGTCTGATTTCCTCTTGTAGGCCATTGTGGCCTTACTGCTTTGAGTAACCTGATAAGGCGTAAACTTGTTCACAGCGCGCTCGGCAAGACTGCCGTAGGCTCCAACCATGCCCCGAAGTGGACCACGCACAAATGCAGCCATCTTAGACAACATGGCAGTGCCAATCAATATGCTGGCACCAATCAAAAGACCTTGCAGTGCCCATTTAAATTTAGCAAAAGCGCCTACGATGCCAGTCAAAATATGACCAATAGTTAATGCAATAGGCAATAACTCTTTACCAATTTCAATAAAAGAAGCGTTAATAGTTTCTTTCATGCGAGCAAATTGCACGCCGGGCTGTGCCATAGCAAGTTTTGCCTTGGCTTGATAATCTTTCTGAGAAGAATGTTCGGCGGTATATCCCATCATGTTGCTATATTTTTTAGAATTTAACAACAACGTAGCCACTGGGCCCATAGTCTTAGTGCCGCCCCAAAGTTGTTTCAAAATAGCATTGGTAATGGCGTCTATGTCTGCTTTTGCTTTTTTGATTGGGTCATCGTGAGCCTGCTGGCCAGTTAATTTTGAATGTGCCCTTGTCTGAAGGGCGCCGCTCATGTAATCATTGAGAATTGCGGGGTCCGTGCCGGGACCCATAAACGAAATCAATTTTTGAGCAAAGGCTTCTTGGTCGGCTTTACCTTTGTATTTAAAGGCTGGTGCTGAAGGAGGTGCATAAGTTCCAATACGGTCAGTCATGTATTGAATAACGGCTTGCATACCGCTCTTGCCCTTGTAGCCCATTGATTTGGCTTCAGCCATACCCGTTTGCGTAATGTCAAACATGGCACCGGCTTGAGCGCCAATTTGGGTTGGGTGCAAGAAAGTAGTTATGGCTGTCTTGACGGCAGTACCGGCAGTAGAGCCAGTCATACCCATGTTTGTCATCAGACCAATCCACGAAAGAACTTCATTGGCGCTCAAATGATTCAATTTGGCGGTCACAAGGGGACCACGCCCAAGGGCTCCAACCAGTTCGGAGGCGCGCATGTCGGCGGCACCAGAAGCAGCAGTCAGCAAAGGAGCAATTTGTTTGTCGGTCGTGGCTCCCTTTAATCCAATGTTGCGCATAATACCGAACAAACGAGCAGATTGCTCCGATTGGGCACCGGCAGGGACGCCTGCCATAATGTTAAAGATGGAACTTTCACGAGACAATTCAAGCAACTGCTTAGTTGATGCGCCACGGTGATGATTCAGGGAGGCTGTCGCTGACGCAATACGATACAAGCCATTAGCAATATCGTTGAAAGATTGTCCAGTTTCCTTACCAATGCTGATAACTCCACTCATAAGCGCTGGCAATTTGTCTTTGGCTACACCAGCGTGGGTTACGGACTGAACAAGCAACTTATTAAGTTCGGTATACTTCTTGATGCCCTCATAAGCAGCAACACCAATACCAACAGCGGCTACTCCAGCGGCCTTGTAAAGGCCCGGAGAACCCATTGCCTCTAGGCCAGCCAATTTACGCTCCACACGACCCATGCCCGCAGCGGCGGCATCCGCCATACGCCTTTCAGCGAGGATGCGGGCCTCCATTTGGCTAAGATAAGAAGCCTGAGCGGGAGTGCTGGCCGTAAGAAGCGACGTGTTGGTTTCAATAGTTCTATTGATATTTAAAAGAGCGGCATTTTGTGCGTTAATTTCATCGGTGGTGCGTAGTACCGAACCACCCATGCGGCCCATCTCGGAAGTAAGAACCTGACTGGCACCAGCCGCAGCGCCAAGCCCTTCCGACATGATGCGATAACTACCACTAGCAACTTCAGCCGCTGCACCGGCCCTTTCCGAGGAAGAGGCTACGGCATCAAGTTCAGCAGCGCCCTCAGGAGCCCCCGGGAACGCAATGGGAATAGTAATTCCGTGGCCACCGCCACCACCGCCACCACTCATGCTCATAAGGACTCCTAAACGACAAAAACCGCCGCTAAATAGCGACGGCTAATGTCACTAGCCGCCACGACCAATAAAGATTTTCTAAATCGTGCGGTTAGTTAAAATATTTTGCCAATTACTTCCGCCAAGTGCATGGCGATTAATTTTGCAGAAGCCTCAAGTTCTTCAATTTTTTCCTCATTTCTGAGGGTTAAGGCTTTGCGCATTAAGGCAATTTGGATAAGGTAATCGTCCCTGCCCCTGTCAATCACTTTGTTGGGGTCCATCCCTAACAGGATGGCGTGAGCGCCCGTCTCTACGAACGGGTCGTCACTCAGGGAGGCTAAAAAGTCTCGTCAGCCTCTTCATTTGCAATACCAGACCACTTGAACAAGCGGTTAGCAGCGTCAATGAGGTCGCCTTCAGTCAGGTAAAGAGACCGACAAACATCAACCGCACGCTCAGCAGGAATGCCGAGTGCTGCGGAGAGGTCTGGGTCAAACTTGGTGAAGTCGCCACTAGCGTCAGCAATGCGAAGACTGTACTTGTTATCCATGTTTCCATGAAGGATGCAGTACACTCCGAGGCAAGCCTCAACCAGCATGTCGGCGTTAGCAAGGATTGACCAATCTTCGGTCTTTTGCTTACGACGACGCTCAATAGCCGAATTCAATTTAATCGCTGAAATTGGACGATACCGGACAAAGATTTCCGGGTCGTTCCATCGTGGAACCTGAATGTCAACGAACAGGCCGTTAACAATCTCTTCACGACGACTCTTCAACGAGATGAGGGGGGTTTCCGTGTGAGCGGAACTAGCCTCAAAAGAAGCCTCTTCCTTAAACCCCTCGTCAGGTCCCGTGGAAACGGCCCCCTCGTCTGCGTCAGAAATTTCAAAATTAACCATGTTGTTCCTCCTTGGAAGTATCCCCTACTTTACCAGATTAGTTGTTAACCTGCAACGGTTTCAACTGCAATGTCAATCTCGAACATACGAGGGGCATTGGAGCCTGAGTCCGTACCACCGTCCTTGACGGAGGTGATGCGCCCTTGGTAGACACGGGGGGAGCCCCAAGGGCTTCCTTGGTCATCAAGGGGCTGAAGGGAAACCGTAGCCAGTGCCTTGCCAACCTGCTGGTGCAAGGTAGCAATTCGAGCGTGGTCCGCCTGCGTGTGGTAAACCTTATTCAGGACCACATCGGAGTAGGAAGGAAGTGACATGTATGACACTTCTGGACCCATTCCACCGGGACGATGCTTGTTGACAGTGGCAGTTACGTCGCCACCGGAAAACGTGTCAAAAATACCATAGTCGGTACCTCCAACATTGAGGGTTGCAAGCCACTGTTGCTGTGAACCATAAAAGTGCCTGCCGTCTGAAACAGCCATATTAACTCCTTAAGAGGTTGTGTAGGGAAACTTGTTAAATGAGTTTGTTATACCGTAGGAAGCGGGGCGCTTACAAGGTACTTAGTAACTTGAACGTTGACAAATTCACCGAAGGGGGCCATGCGCAGGTTGACCTGAGCGTTGATTTGACCAGCGGCGATTGTAATAGCAGTGTTGACCTGAGGACCAACATTGATGCTGAAGGCATCCTCGGCATTTGCGCCGTAGATGGACTTGCGGAGCCAGTAGTTCTGGCACTGACCGGCAAGAGCGCCACCCAGCGTCGAGAAAATCTGTCCACGACCGTCAATCTCTGCGAACACGTAGTTCTCAGCGATAACGTCAAAGTCCCGAACAATCTGCATGCGGAAGCGCACGTTGTTGAGGTAAACCCAATTCTGGTCAGTTGCAGTGCTACGGAAGCCGTAGATAGCAATTTGTCCATTAATGTTACGAAGCAAGTTAACCTGACCGGCATTAAGGGTTCCACGGTCAGCGGCGGTAAAGGTCTGCGAAAGGCCAATAGCGTAAGCAGAACTTCCGTTAATCAGGCCAGCGGCAGGAACGTTGCAGTCATTCTTAACGTCAGTAGCGGCAATGTTACCAGCAACAATACAAGATGGGGGAACAATGCGGTTGAACACGGGAGCCGTGGACGAAGGCGTGGTTGAAGCAATACCGGGAACAACAACCCAAGGTGAAAACAATGCGCCATAAGAAGAGTCCGTAGCGGCTGAAGCGCCACCAGTTTGAACTACGCTAACAGCGGTGGTCAGGGTAGCAACTACAGCAGTGTCTGCGCCGTCCATAATGGCAACCCGGTTGTTGATTTGCGCATGGTTCAGGAGGTTCTTGTGAGTCGTGTCACTGGTAATACCGGGGACCGAAACTTGACCGGGGCCATAGGAGTCGGTGATGGCATTCAGCGCAAGCAAGTACTCAGCGTCAGTGGCAGCAGTTGAGTCCGTACCAGAAGTCAAGTAAATAATTGAAGTAGAAGGAACCGTGGGAGAAACGCCCGCGGTAGCAGAAACAAGAACTTGATAGTTGTTCTGCGAAGCCAACCAGTTAACGGCATCCGTGTTGGTGTTCAGGGTGGGCGAAACAGCCATGACCTGATTATTGTAAGCAATGCTAAGGGTGTATGACGTAGCCGTAATGTTAGTCAGTGTAATAATAACACCACTCGTGTCAGTACCAGAAGCCGAGTTGGCCCAAGTTCCCTTGGAGGCGGCGGTAAAATTCAGGAACGAACCAGCGGTACCAGTAGCGGCAACGGCTGCTGCTGCAATTGGGCGCACAACGTAAGCGTTGATTCCACCCTCGCGGAAGTAAACATCCAACGAGTCGTACAGCGTGTTGCTGCTGATGCTACTCACGGTGTAGCGACCGGTCAGCGAAGAGTTGACAATCTTACCGAAGTAAGTTTGAAAATCGCTAAGCGAGTTGATTGGGACTGGAATGTTGGCTGGACCGTGACAGTTGCCAACAACAAACCAAGTGCCGGTAGGGCTATTGGTTTGGGGATTAGAAGTAGGTGCGTTGACGGTAACCGAAACGCCGGGGGCATTAGCCATCTGAGTTCTCCTGTGAGTTTTCCGAAACCGGGTTTAGTGGCTTGCGGGGGGACTTTGCTGGGGTGGATTTGTCTTCTTCGGCTTCTTCAGCCTCAGTAGCAAAACCAAATTCAAGATAAGAATTAATTAATTCACTACGCTTCACTGTGTAAGATGCGCCTTGATTAAGTTGGCGGCCATCTATATCGTTAAGATTATGAGGGCTTTGGACAATGATAGTTACTTTGTCGTTCATAAAGTTTCCTTGTTCAAAGTGACATTGACCTCAGTAGAGGTGATTGTCGGTGATGGAGGCAAGAGGGAGGGGTCTGTAACGACTCCTGTTCCTGCGTATTCAGGGTTGGGCACGCCACCGTACATATTCATTGCGTTGCCAACCGTAATTTCAAAATCAATAATAGCGACACCGGTTGTACGGGTACCACTATGTTCGCCTTCTCGGTACTCCTCACCCCTCCACATGGTCGTTTCGGCAAAGCCTTCTAAACCACGATGTTGGATGATTGCGGCCCGAACGCAAGCGGCGTAAGCGTTAGTTAAGGCTTGGGTTTCTTGCCAATCCTTAGTACCATAAACAAATACCATAACTCGTGCTTTCCAATTTGCACGAATAAATTCTTGATAAACTTGAGGAGTGCCTGATGTGCCCGTTACGTCAATAAGAATAGCGGCAGTAGAACTTTTGGGTAAAGTCCTATAATCAGGGCGAAAACGGTATTCCGTAGGAATTTCCAAAACCTTTTGACCTAATTGGCGGTTGGTTTCTTCAATGTAGGAAGGTAACCATTTTTCCAATGTGGCATACATGGCTTCTTGAACAGAATGACCACCGTAAACGGGGCCATAAACATCTGGCAAGTAAGAAAAGTTCCAGTTATTCCACCAAGCATTTTCTCTAGCCATTAGCCTCTCCTGAATCGGCCAAGGCCGCCCTTAATCTTTGAAGCAAAGCCCTTAGCCACGCCAGCCGCCGCAGTACCGGCAGAGACTGCAATAGCCCTACCTCTCTGAACGCCTCGCGTAAATGCTTGCCTACTCTTTGAGAACATGTTGCGCTTGACTTGAGCCGCTTGAACGTTGGCTTGATGAATGGCAGTTCTTTCAGCAGGTTGAAGGTGCAGCAACCAGTTTTTAACAATGCGGCCTACTTCAACATACACAACGGGGGTAATGGTCACCACTTCACGAGTTGGTACACCTTCACCGTGTTGGTGATATTGACCATAATTATCACTAGCATGAGCGCCCTTGTTACGGGGGTCTATTACCAGCATCATTTTGTTGCTTGTAAAATCAAGTTTAGGGTCCATTGCGGCTGCGGATAAAAAGCCGTATTCAATAAGAATATCTGAAGACCAACCTAAAGCATAAAGATTTAACGCCTTTTTTTGAACAGTGCTATCCGCAAGAGGTGCCCATTGGCTATTAATGCCATATTCGGGAGCAGCACCCTTCCCAGCAAAACGAACTCGTTCCATTTCGCCAAAATAATGCTTAATTTCCTCATAAGCCTCAGCCATAAACAAAATTCTGTGATTTATGGCGTGTAAACGAATAGCCAGTCCTTCAAAAGAACTAATATCTACGTTGACAATTGACTCCGCCCAACTGGCTTCAGGCATTAGCCACGAACCCAAGGAGCGATAAGGTTTTCAACTTGCATATCCATTTCTTGAAGGTTCATTTCCTTGCGGGTTTGAGGTTCGCATTCAAGGATTACAAATTTAGCGGCTTGGAAAAGGCAAGCACGGCGAAGAGACGGAGGAACACCATTGGTGTATCCGCCACTGTAAACAACCTGAATTCGACTACCTTCGGGCGCAAATGTTCCCAACCGGAGCCAGCAGTGACCGTCAGTAACATCCGGTCCACGGATGCCGCCTTGGTCAAATTGAATAGGTTGGAAGTCACCGTAGGTACGGAAAAGAGTCATAGATTGAATAGAATAAGTCCACAGTTCCGGGTAAACCGGAGCAAATTGGTCAAGCCAAAAGTGGCGAACCAGTGTGGAAGAACCTAAAGCAATAGCGTGAGAAACGCCAAGCGCCCCATAAATGTCTAGGGGAAGGTCGGCAGTGTTGCCGTACTCGGAAGGGTCAATGCCCCAGAGACGGTCTTGATAAATGTGGCCCGTAAACGGAGCAAGCCTTCGACCGGTGCGGTCTTCAAGGTGACTGGTTGCTTCCACAAGAATATCAGCAATAACATTGGGGTCAATGTCTTGAATCAACTCTGGGTAACGAAGCATCATATCAGCAGGCGTAGCCAAAGAAACGGGGTCGTTGTATTGGGACCCTTCGTTTGTCATGGCTGCCTACTTGTCAGTCTTGGTGCTACGTCGCTTAGTTGGGGACGAAACCTCAAGGGCGTCGTTTAGTTCCTCGGATGGGTCCTCGTCCTTGACCAGTGGGGCAACCTTTTCGGCTGGCTTCTTGGCGGGCTTAGGGGCAACAGGGGCATCAACAACATAAAAATCGCTGTGCTTTGCCGAGCAAAGAAAATGTGCAAATGATGCAGATACCTCAATGGCACCTTCATCGCCGCCAACGAGCCATTCAAATTCGTTAGAGCCACCGGGTTGTTTCTTAGCAACGAGAGTCATAGAAAATCCTTCAAGGGGGGAGGGAAGTACTAGGGGCGGCGGGAGTGGGGGAGGAACGAGGGGACCACCCCCGCCGCTTTCCTAGAATGTACTACTTACTACTTACTAACTATTGTTGTTAGTCAACAATGAAGTTAGGAGTGTAACTGCTGTTGGTTGGGAGAATCCCATTACCAGCAGTTGAGTCCAGCGCAGTAGCGACGTTTGCAAGGCGACCAATGTACTTGGCACCGCGAACAGCCAGCGTGGTGTCTGCAACGAATGCAAACGGGAGGCTGTCAGGCGATGAAGTGGTCGGGTAAACGTTAACAGGCTGCATCTCACGGACGTAAGGACGAACGATGTAGTTCGGGTCACGCGACATGAGGTAGATGTTGGATTCGCCACTGGCGCCCAAAGGCTTCAGGTTGGCATTTCCGTAGTAGTAGGTGCTTGGGGCCGAGGCGATGGCGTTAGTTCCATCGTTAGGCACAAGGGCGCCACCAGTGTCAGTAATGATTGACGTGGTACGAACAGTGCCAGCGCTGTCAAGGTAGGTAGCGTCAACCATGCCGATAAGAGTCTCAGTGTTGGTGAGACCATTAAGGGCGGTGCGGTATACCTTGTAGTGCGTAGCCGAACCACCATCGGGACCCGTGGGGGGAACGATGACGAGAGCAACCGAGCCAGCAGTAACTGAACCACCAACGGTAGCAGTGGATTCAATCGAAGCCTGAATTTCACCGTAACGAGCAATAACAGCCGAAACCTTGTACTTGAAAGTACCAGATGAAAGGGCGCCACCGGCCTGTGAACCAGTTGCTGAGGTAAGAACCATCTTGTTGGTGCGAGGAGCAAGGAACGAAGTCTTCACAATTGGAACACCACGGTAGGTACCTACGATGAGGCCGGGAGCAATCTCAACCTTGTCCACGAAACGCTGCTGGTTAACGAGCAACTGGGAAAGGCGTGAGTTAGCGTTAGGCGACATGAGGAACATCCACTCGGAGTTCTCAACGGGCTCAGCAACATTCGACTCAACAAGGTCAATCAGAAGGTCAAGACCACCGAGCGACAGGTTATTGCCACCGAAGTCAAGAGCGTTCTGGTCCTTGCCATCAAGCCAAGGGTTGAAGTTGGGGGCGCCCCAAGTAGAGCCGCCGCCGTAGTTGTCAATGGTTCCGCCGCCGACACCGGGGTTGATGTTGGTGGAAGAAGTGCTGTAAGCGGTTGACGAGAACTGCGAGCAGATAACGTCAAGTCCGTCGAACTGTGGGTAAGCACCTTGCTGCGTAGGAGCCTCGGCACCCCACATAAGGGCAGCCTCAAGGTCCCAGTAAAGGCCGCGAGCAGCGCCTTCAATTTCACGGGCACGGAGGTCACCGATAAGGTCAGCCGTAACAGCCTGTGAGTAACCAGTCACTGCGCCAACACTCTGGAGCAAGCGAATCTGGAAGTTTTCTTGGTTGTAGTTCGACGTGCTGATGGGGCGAGCGCCACCGTCAGTTACGAAACCACCAGAAGGAAGCGTGGTGCGCTTGTTGAAGTAGTACACCGTGCTTCCCCACTTCACAGAAGGAAGGGCGCGCACAACCGGTGCGTAGCGGCGCTGGTATTCAAGCAGCGTAGGGTCAATGTGCTTTTGGACAAGTGCCGCAGCGCCAGCCGCGGTAAGAGCCAAAGCCTCTTCAAGGTCAGTAGCCATAATGGCATCTCCTTATTTCTTGGTAGGGGTAGGGTTAGAAGCCGCGCTCAGCCTGAGCGAACTTGTTCTTGAAAAACGGGGTCTCGCCCCAAACAGCGGACTGAACCTTGCGGAAGTCACTACTATTCATCTCCGCAAGCATGCGGGGGTCGAGTTCGTCTGATTCACTGAGGTCACTGAGGTCAGAGCCAGTGGAAGATGAGGTGTATCCCTTGCGGAATCCCTCGCCAGTCCTGTAGGACTCAACGGCAGCGGTGCGGGCGGCTTCAACAGCCTCAGTAGCGGCCTTGGTGGCAGCCTCTGAAACCATCTGGGCAACCTGCTCAGCGGTAAAGGTAACATTGTTCTCGGTCACAACAGTCTCCTGAGTGGTCTCATGTGCTTCTTCAGCCTCGGGAGCAACCTCGGGGGTCTCTTCTGCGGGAGCCTCAGGGGCTTCCTCAGGAGCAACCTCAGGGGTCTCCTCTGCCTCAGGGGCACTCTCGATTGGCTTCAATGCAGCCGCAAAAACGGATGCAAGAGCCGAAATGTCCGCGTCGGTAAGCGTGCGGGCCGGGGCAGCAACAATTTCCTGCCCTGACTCGTCCGCTGAAGCCTCAACGGGGGTCTGGTCGTCAGCCACTAGGGCCTCCTTCGTGTCTAGGGCAGAATCGTCCGATTCAGCCTGTGGTACTGGGTGCCCGCAAGTGGGGCAATACATGGCGCTTTCTGGGGTCTCGGCGCCACATTGATTGCAACTAGGAATCGCTACATTTGTTGGCAGGGTCATGCAACCACAGCCGGGACAAAAGCCAGCGCCCTCAGGAAGCATTCCGCCACATTCGTGACATTCGCTTTCCATGTTGTTGTCGTCTGTCTCCTCACCCTCCTCGTCATCCCCCTCGGGGTCGTGGAAGTCAGAGCCAGAACTGTCGCTGGTCCCATCAGGCATGGTGAGGTAAATGTCACCATCTCCATCGGGGTCAACAGCGTTTAGTGCCACCACGGCTGCCGTAGCGAGCCTGTTAGCAACAGCGGCCAACTTACCAGCGTCGTCGGTGTATCCACCGATGCTGATAGTTGCTGCACCGTTGTCAATGGTGGTAGAAGCGTAAGCCTCAAGAACATCTTGAATTTCCTTGGCGAGCATTTCCTGCTCCTCCTTGATGTTGATGCCGAACTTAGAAGCAGCAGACTTAATCTTGGACTTAATCCGGCGCACCTGCGCTGGAGAGTACTGAGATGCGTTGTCAGCCTGATTGATGTATGACCAAGCGGCACGAACGTGCTTCTCAGTGTCAATCGGGTATCGCTTCTTCTTGTCGGACTGGTAGCCGGGGTCAGCATAAGCAACTGCACCATAAGGAGCCTTGTCGGCCTCTAACGTGTCCAGAGCCTCGCCTACGGCGTGGTTAATAGCGGTAAGAGCCTCGGCAACCTTATCCATTGAGGTTGCGTCAGACTCTACGGAAAGAACGTCCTCGGCCTTGACGGGAGGCTTAAAGTTTTGAGCATCCATTTTACGTTGCTGATACTTTGCGGCCATTGCCCTGCATTCAGCCTCGTCTTTGCAGGGCTTATCGCCATTGGCCTTGTGCCAATCGTCATGTCCTTTGTCGTGACGTAAAATGGTAGCCAAATCTTCGGCTTCCATAATTTCGGCGTCATCTACGGACTCAAAAATCATGTTGCTGGAACCAGCGGACTCCATGAGTCGGGCCAATTCAATTTCAGCACCCTCAACGCCGGGGCGATGAGTAAAGTCAATACCATAAACTTCAAGGTCATCAGCAGTCATAGCCTCTGCGCCTTCGTGGTCTACTGTCTTCATTTCGCCAGCCCATTCCCCACGAATGGAGATGCCCTTAATGAACTTACCAACGGCAAGGTTGGCAACGTCACGACCAGCGGCGGTATTGGCAATATCAGCCTCAAACTGGGCTGAGCCATCAGGAAGCATAGAAACGTGAGTAATGCGACCAACTGTGGAGGTTGCATCATCGTCGTAAGCGGCACGGTGGCTAGTAGCCATTGTGATGGGGAGACCAGAGCCAGAAGAAATCTTGCTTTGCATCCGGGCAACTGCCTTACCAATATTTTCCTTGGTGTAGAGGCGATTGTTCTTAGAAAGGCCGGGACGAAGGAAGGTTCCTCGGACTACAGCGGCACGAGTTGAATTAGAAGACATTGTTACAACGCTTTCCTGAGTACTCTTAGAGTCAAGTTTGCGGATAATGCCGTTCACCCAAGAGCGGCCAGAGTCTCCACCCCAACCAAGCCAAGCAATGTATCCGGCAGAAGGGTTAGACTGGTTAGCCCAGTCTTTACCCTTTTTATCCACTTCGTGACGTGCGAAATATGAGTGCATCCGGCGAATAGTGTCCGCCGAGATGTTTTTACCGTTTGACAGGTCACGGGCACGAGCCACGCCAACCATTGTCATACCACGATGATGTTTCCTACGAAGTTCCAATGAGCGGGCAGCGTTGTGGCGTACCGACGTAGGCGGGGAAAATCCTTCAGAAGACATTTAACTATTTTTGTCCAAAGAAATAAAAACAATGTAAACCAAGGCGGCAATGCCTAAGAGAAAACTTATTCCTGCGTAGTGCATAGTTCTCCGGCCTTTTCTCCCATTGCTTCAACAATAGACATTACAAATTCACTTTCAGCGTTTTCAATGGCATAGTTGATGGCAGACATGCAAAGAACCTTTGCATCGTCGGTAACCACATCCGTATGCTTGGCATACCCAATAGCAAACGCTGAACGGGCATAAGTGGCTATCTGGCTGTGTACTTGTTGCCCCTGTGTCGCCATTTCTTCACCTCACGAAATCGCTTGTGTCGTTGAACCATGTGACTCTTGTAATGATGCTGTCGAGCGCTTCCCCATTTGGTGCGCTTTAAATAACCGCCCGGAGCAATTTCAGAACGAAATTTCTTTGGCATGCCGGTAGGTTTACGAATAATTTGCTTAGGGTTTTTACGCCCATGTATGTACCTCACACCGATTGGATGTTTGCCGGATACTTGCAAATAATGAAGATGTTGCGCTCTAACAAGGTTGGCTTGTCCACGCCTGTGTTCAGCCTGAATCAAGCGATTGCTGCTTCGCAACCTTTTGCCCAAAACCTGTTTAATAAGTAAAGACCTTATGGTGCGATTACCACGTTTGCGGTATGAGTGGGCTCTACCTAAACGAGCCTTTTGCAGATTTCTTCGTTCGGCCATTAACTGAGCGCCGGTTTGATGCCCAACGCCATATTTGGCGTGCATCGCACGGGCAGCAGCAGCCCTTACGGCAGAATTGGTGCCCATTAGCCGACTTGCTTGGGAACCAGAGCGGCAGCCTTAGCGGCGGTCATGCCCTGATAAACGTTTACAGGAGGCGGCGGACCATCAGGCATTGTCATCCTCCAAGTGGGGCAGGTCTTTTAGAACCTGCTTACGGCGCTTCTGATAAGCAATGCGCCATGAAGCACCCAATGCGTTTGATTCCTCTACGGGGCCCCTAGGAGCCGACTCAGAGCCCTTAGGAGCCTGAGGGGCACCCAAGATGGGTGGAGCCTGCTTGGTCGTTGGAGTGCTGGATGGAGCAGTATTGCCCATCTGTACAGCATTCTTGGGTTCAGCGCCCATTTGAACAGCAGCAAGGTTGGCTGCGGACAGGTCGCTAAGGTCAGCCCATAGAACCATGTTTTGACGGTCAACCAAGATGGCGTCATCGCCACCGGGAACCGGAGGTTCGCCAATGTCGGCACGGGCCTTGTTAAGAGTCCAAGAACCATTGCGAATGCGCTGGTCACGGATTTGCTCGATAACTTCGTCGTCTCGCCAGTCAACTACGCCAAACTTGAGGTACCAGTCTGTGACACCAAAACATTGGTTAAGCAGGGCAAAAGAAAACTTTTCCAACACAATCTCTTGAATTGGGCCACAAGTGTTGACTCGAAAAGTCTTGTCTTGTGCGGTACCAGTACCGCCACCGAGGTTACCGGCCTCAATAACGCCAACCTTGGAAGGTGGTACGCCATAGCCTGAAAGAATCTCGTCACGACGCTGCTGAAGCGTGTTGAGCCAGTTGGAAATCTGGTTGGTGCCCATTTCATTAACCTGAGCGCCACCTTTGGTCTCAAAAAGATTACCAATGTTACGGGCACCGAGGTTACGAATAGCGTATTGCTGTTGGAGGCGCTTCATTTCACTCTCGGGGAGCGCTAGAGGCCAGTCAACGTGGGCACGAAGCGGGTCACCACGCTTCATCGTCTCTTTAACGAGAGCAGCGGTAAACAGCCAAGAAGTAATGGGCAGAATGTTCTTCTGCGTGGGGGAAACTCCATACAAGCCGTTGCCGGGGGCATCAAACTTAATGTGAATAACCTCATTGGGCTTAAACTTAGCCCTGCGGTTGGTTTCAGTCTTTTGTGCGTAACCCTTAATCATTCCATGCTCATCAGAAAGAATGGTGATGGTTGCGGGGTCAAGTGGGTAAAGCGCTACGGGTTCGCCCATAACATGAACAACCTCAGTAAATGAATCACCAAAAATAAGCAAGTCAGTCATAACATTACGCATCAATTGGCGAATGTCATCATGTGGATTGACATACTTCAGCAGTTGCTGAACTTTGATTACCTCGGCGGGAGCGTCGGGCATAGCCGAATCGCCATAGGCAACCGTGTCGTAAACAACATCTACGCCACCAGCGGTGCATGTACGAGCAATAACGTCAATGGCTGCGGAAGACCAAGGACAGGCAAGGTACGCCTGAAGCAGTTGACGCATGAAGGTTTCACGGTCAAGACTGCCACCGGAAACGTTCATTCCGGGGTTAATCTCGGTGCTACCACCAATCGGGATACCTACGGCGTAACCAGACCTCTTTTGCGAGGGCTGCTTGGCCTCATCCACGGCAGTGGGCTGAGTATAAGCCTCAGCGAGTTCCCTTCTGAATGAAGTAATAGCCATGCGTTCTTCCTTAGAAGGGAATTCCGAAATCCCCGACAAATCTATCTCCGCCCCAAAGAGTAAATGTCTCATCGGATTGGATTGGTTCCGCCGCCTCGCTCATGGAGTCGGGAAGGCCCTGTCGCATGGAGGGTTCGGTGTCGTAAATGATAGGACGTGCGTAAGTGCCAACTGCCATAATCACATAGCGTAAAGCGTCTGCTATGTGGTCGTCAACGTTTCTTGTTTCCGCATCATCAGGCTTCACGCTGCTGCGAGGTAGAGCCGGGATGGTTTCAATAAACATTGGGCACTTATCCTCAAAGACGTGAAGCATGGGACAGGTTTTCCAACCCATTTCCCGGTGCATTTCGCAAGCGGGGCCATCATTGAGGTAGTAGTGCAGGCGAGACCAACCGTTAATTCGGTCGTTGTCCGCCTGAATAAGG
>Ga0114962_10001891_pt1 | contig 17843 bp, 15 predicted proteins | sample C_130820_MF_Meta_FD_87017 | JGI IMG/M metagenome (GOLD analysis project Ga0114962, IMG submission 87017) | Freshwater microbial communities from Lake Croche, Canada to study carbon cycling - C_130820_MF_MetaG | ecosystem: Environmental > Aquatic > Freshwater > Lake | place: Lake Croche, Canada...
ACATCTCTACTGCCCGCACATCTCTACTGCTCGCACATCTCTACGACCCGCACATCTCTACTGCCCGCACATCTTTACCGGACATACGTCCGCAAGCTCTGTGCGTTCACTGTGTCGCCCCTCCGAAGAAAGGCAACGCCATGGACACTACCGACATGCACACCACTTCGCACCCAGAACGAATTGAGATTCCGGCAGCGACCACCCCTCTCGACGCCATCGCGCTTCAGCGGGTGATCGGCGCAGTCGTCGGTGCAGCCGTTGCCGATGCACTTGGTGCGCCATTCGAATTCGGCCCGGCGCTGGCCTACAGCGAACGATTCCCCGTGCCTGTCCTCAGCGGAATCGGGGAACTCGTGGGCGGAGGTCACTTCGGATGGGCCCCGGGTGAGTTCACTGACGACACCCAGATGGCCATCGCGCTGTCCGAATCGGTCATCGCGTGCCACGCCTTCGACGCTGCCGATGTCTGGCGGAGGTTCATTGCCTGGAGACGCACTGCAGTCGACTGTGGGACCCTCACCGCAACAGCGCTACGACGTGCAACACATGTCGGCGCTGCTCATGAGGCCCATCAACTCATCGGCCGCAGTGCCGCGAATGGTGCGCTCATGCGCGTCGTCGGCCTGGCGTGCGCGTTCACTCCGGGTGACGAGCCGACCCTTATCGCTGCGGCCCGGGCGCAGGCCGCGCTCACTCATCACGATCCCGCTGCCGGCTGGGGAGCGGCCATCGCCGCCGCGCTGATCCGGCGGGCAATCCATGGTCAGGACCCGATCGCGGCCATTCCTTCCGTGCTCGCGCAGATTGCTCCCGTCGACCCGGCGCACTACGCCGATTTCGCGACATTGCTCGACGAGAGTTGGGAACCGAGCCTCACGGTTGGGCCGAGCAACGGAACGGTCTGGGGCTGTCTGGCCCAGGCGGTCTGGGCGCTGCGAACCACCGACACATTCGCCGACGCCGTCATCGCTGCGATCAATCTCGGTGGCGACACTGACACCGTCGCAACAGTCGTCGGCGCCATCGCCGGCGCTCGCGACAGCGTGCAGTGCATCCCATCACGATGGCTCGCGTACGTGCACGGCACTGTCGGCACCACCGATGGCCCCCAGCGCTACGACAATGCAGCCCTGCAGGACCTGGCTCGTCGGCTCGTCGGCCGATCCCCGGTGCCAGCGACCAGCACCGAGACTCCCGCCGGCCCCATCGAGGTGGCGCCGGGACTCCATGCCGCCGATCTACTCGGTGCGTCGACCCTGCCGACTGAGTGGGCAGTGGTCTCGCTCTGCAGGACCCATGGGAGATTCAACGCTCATCCCGTTCGGCGCGAGGTGTTCATGATCGATCAATCCGGCCCCGCCAATGCCGATCTCGAGACGGCACTTCGTGATGCGGTCGATGCGATCGATGCTCTTCTCGCCGGGGGCCACCGGGTGGTCGTCCATTGTCACGGCGGTCGCAGTCGCACCGGCCTCGTTCTCAAGGCTTGGGCCATGCGAGCCCAGGGGTTCACCGAGCGCGAAGCCCACCATTGGCTTTCTGAACGGTGGTTTCGCTACGAGGACTACCAGGAATCGTTCGTTGCACTCCTGGAAGCAACAGAAGTATGAATTCCAAGAGAACGGTAAAGAAGTGACTAGCAATCCTCCAATTCGCCGCAGTAGGGTCGTCAGGCGGATCGTTAAAGAACTTGTTCCGACGACCGCACACAGAGTTCGTACGCAGATACCTTTCGCAATCGGCCGCCTTCGGTGAGAGCAAAGACCCGCAACCATGTTCAAAGACCTCAGCACAGATGGCTTCACGAGTCGGCAACTGCCGACCGCTGTCATCGCGGTTGAGCGTCTGCGCATTGAGTCCACATTTTCGATGATCCTCAAGCGCGGCACTGACATCTTCGTCAGTTGGCCTTCCTTGTTTCTGATCGCTCCCCTTCTGCTGATACTCATCATCGTCAACGCGATCATCACAAAGGGTCACCCGATCTTCGGACAGACCCGGGTCGGCCGTAATGGTCGTGCGATCAGGGTCTACAAACTGCGTTCCATGGCGATCGACGCCGAGGACCGTCTCCACAACGACCCAGATCTCTATGCGAGGTACCTCGCCAACGGCCACAAACTCCCCGAGGGCGAAGATCCCAGGATCACCAGATTCGGACGGTTCCTCCGCAAGTCCAGCCTCGACGAACTCCCGCAGTTGTGGTGCGTCGCCACCGGTTCCATGAGCATGGTGGGCCCTCGTCCCGTACTCCCAGAAGAACTCGAGTCGCTCTACCGAACCCGTCAGGACTGCTACCTGCGCAGCAAGCCCGGTCTCACCGGGTTGTGGCAGGTCAGCGGTCGCAGCACTGTCACCGGCGACGACCGTGTCGACCTCGACTGCGACTACGTCCGTAACTGGTCATTCTTCAGCGATCTCAGCGTGCTGCTCAGGACAGTGCCGGCCGTGGTGTTCGGACACGGCTCGCACTGACTGCGAAGAGATCAGCACGCGGTAGCGAATCAGACCGATCAGAAGGCCTGATCAGGTTCGATTCCTCAGCACCGAACTCAATCGGCAGCGCAGCGAGTCACGAACTCAGAAACTCGGGCCGCGATCCCAGCAGCATCGAAGGCTGACTCGGCATAGGTCCGTGCGTCCTGACCCATTCGAACGCTGGTGTCACCGTCACGAAGAAGAGCCACCAGACTCGACGCGAACTCGGCGTAGGAACCCGGTGTGACCACAGTGCCCGCCCCGGCCCGGGCGATCGTCCTCGTGGCCAGATTCGCAGCGGGCATGGCACCCACGATGGCTCGACCAGCAGCCAGATAGCTCAGCACCTTCGACGGCACACTGAATGTGCCGGCGTCCTCCTCGAGAAGCACGATGCACACCTCAGCAGTGGAGAGCACATCGCTGAGCTGCTCGTAGGGAACGAAATCACACAGCAGAAGTGCGTCGAGGCCCTCGGCCGCCTTGGCCCGCTCAAGGTGGTCGCGTCCGAGACCCTCCGTGATCACCACCAGGCGCTCGGACACCGGATCAAGAGCTCTTGCCGCGGCGACGAGATGCTCCGGATCATGTTTGAGTCCGAGCGTTCCGGAGTAGATGGCAACCCGCAGACCATCGAGCCCCATCGCCGTACTCCACTGATTCGGCTTGGATCCCATGCAGATCTCATCGAGGGGTGCCCAGTTCTCGACCACGAGCGTCGGCACCTTCACCCGACGATCCTGCAGCGCCGAGAGAAAATCGTCGGCGATCACGATGATGCCATTGGAGCGTCGCAGCAGAGTGGTCTCGAGCCGCTCGATCGCCCGGCCGACGGTCGCACCGAGCAGCGCATTGCGTTCGGTGAACACTGCTCTGACCCCTCGACCGAGAAAGTCCTGTAGCCAGAAGATTCGATCGGCACGAATACGCCCGCATGTCGCCCAGAGCCCGGCTTGGGCAATGAGTGGTGTGTTCGCCGAGAGGACAGCGGTCGGGCGCAAGGAACGGGCCGCGGCGGAGAGGCGCCGACCGTACCGGTACTCACTACGCACCCGACCGAGGGTGGAATAGCGCTCGAACGCCAGGTCGGAGATGTCGAGAAAGCTCAGACCGGCCGGATCGTCCTCAGTGCGCTGAAGGTTGCCCTTCCCGGTGGTCACCCCGCCGCAGTACGCGTGCACCACGTTGAGCCCGAGTCGGGCGAGCTCACGACTCAGTTCCGCCTCGAACGGGTGACCGGCGAAGTCATGGACCAGAACATCGATGTTCGGAGTCGAGCTGGTACCCATCGGTGCTGGTCAGTCCGTGCCAGTTCGTTCCGAGATGTCAGCACCATTCTGTGAGCCGGTCGAGACGACGGAGGATTCGGATGCGGGGATCTCGCCATCATCGGCCGAGATCTGTGCCGTCACGGCGAGCGCCAGCACGCACCAGAAATAGCGGATCCAGATGGCGTTGTTGAACGAGATCCACACGGCGAAACCCATCACGACCAACGAGTAGATGTACACCTCTCGGGAGAACCGTGAGCGGAATGCCCCCACACTGATGGCCACGGCCCGGTAGAGCCACGGCACCATGGCCAGCAACAGCCCCGCCACAGCGATGATTCCGCCGGTGACGAGCACGGTGAGGAAGATGTTGTGGGTGTCCTGTTCGAGATACACCCCACCGACCAACACCACGCCGGCACTGATGGCGTTGAGACCGTTCTCGATCAGCACAGCACGCGAGGCGTCAGATTTTGCGCTGCCGGCGTCTCCCGAGAGTCGCTGGAGCGCCGAAACCGCTGTGCTGTCGGTGGCGGCCGGCTTGATCAACAGTGCCCCCGCACCGATGACAAGAATGATGAGCACGATCGACGGGATCAACGTGAGTGAACGACGCAACCTCGAGATGCCGTAGAGCACGAACATCACGAACGCACCCAACAGCGCCGACCGGGCGCCGGAGAGATTGAGCCCCACAAGACAGACAAGAGCAATCCCCCAGAGTCCGATCTGGATCTGACGGGAGCGCCCGCGCCCGATGAGGACGATAAGGGGCAACGCGCACGCTGCGGTCATGCCGAGCTGGTTCATGTGCGTGGTGAGACCGACTGCTCGCCCACGGGCGGCAAGCTCTCCAGCGAAAAGTGCACTTCCGATCGAGAAGAGCGTGCCCGCCACCAGCGCCGCGACCAGCAGCAAACGCAGTTTCTCAGTGACGCGGAGGGTGAGCAGGAGAACAACGGGGAGCAACGCGAACAGCGGGTACTGAAGGGTTTGCAGCACCGAACCCAATCCAAGACCCTGACGGAACGCACCGAGCATCAGGCCGGCCCCGAGCAGCACGATGGACACGATGTGACGGCGGGCGATAGGCGGACAGTAAAGCGAACCCCTACTCTCCGCCGGACGGCGATACAGCACCACGATCACGAAGAAATCGATGGCGAGCATGAGGTCGACGAGTTTGACGGCACCAAAACCGGCCCCGCTCAACGGCGCCACGAACCAGGTGATCAGGAGCAGACCGACCACGATTCTGGGAGTCGAATCGGGGGTACTCGGGTTGGATGGACCAGACTCCGAAGGCAGGGTCGGGCGGATCAGGTCGGTCATATCGCCTCAATGCTCGCGTAGATGGACTCGGCACGCTGCAGCAGCTCGCCGCCCTGTTGGCGGAAGTCATCGGCCACAGCTTCGATGCGGGCCTGACGCTCAGCGGTGGGCTTTGAGACCTTCATCGGATCGACGTTGCCCTTTCGTCGGCGCTCCGCCATTGCCTCGACTGCAGCGATGATGTCGTCGTGCTCGATCTCGGTGACGACCCGGTCCGAGAGCCCGGCGATTGCAAGCACCCGAGTGACGGTTGCTGCGGTGTCGCCGGTTGCGGATTCGAAACTCACGAAGTTGACCGGCGGGAGATCGGCGAGAGCGCCGTAGAAGCGGCACCAGCGCTCGAGCATCTGCCGGAACGTGACCTGATCCCCGAGACGCACCGCAGCTGAGGTGCAGGCCGCCATCGGTTCTCGAAGGAGCACGAACGACGGCACGCCGTACCGGACGGCCAACTGCGCATGCGCCTGATGATGAACATGTGATGCGATCCGCAGCGACGGCGCCGCCAGTTCCAGACTGGCCACGAGATAGGTGGTCCCCGATCTGGGGAACGACTCAACCAAGAGATCACTCGAACGGGTGACGACCTCGCGATTGCGGCCAGCCTTGAGTCGAGCTGACGCGCAATAGAGCGTGGGGCTCGCCTCGAGGCCGTTGCGCACCGGTGCCTTCATCCGTCGATAGAGGCTCGGGCTCACGCTGGTTCACCACCTGGGGGTTCGGCGCTCGGCAATGACCCACCCGCATACCGCTCGAGGAACGGGAGGCCGGAGATCCGCTCGGCGAGCTGGAGATCGTCACGGAACATAGCCCGAAGGTTGTCAATATCCATGTCGAACCCGTCGTCTCCCGCTGCGCCCCCGATCTCCCGGCGGTTCGCCGAGAGGATCCGGTCGACGGTCCTTGACGCCCGGAAGTACGAGACCGCGCGCTCACCACCGGCACGACGCAGCAGGGTTCCGGAGGCGTGGGTGAGGGTCTGCACCGCGGAACTGCGCACGTACCCACTGGCATTGCTCCGCCGCTCGAGAAGTGCCTCCGAGGGCCGTGAACCTATCCCCATCTCCGTACAGATCGACTCGACGACTGAGGCCGGATCGGCGACGAGATCTTCGAACCAGACGATCCGCAGGCGACCATCAGCCAGCAGCGGTTCGAGCCCGGCGAGCACACGTCCGTAGTGACCGTTGGTCAGGTAGGTGGGGTTGCGTGCGAGCTCGGCGGTGAACGCCAGTGCCGTGGTGTCCGGGCGGGTGACGAGCGAATGTCGATGCTGGGACCGCGCCCGTTCTGCGGGATCACGAACAAGCAGCACGCAGCGATAGGGCACCGGCAAGGACCGGAGTCGTTCGGCGAGATCGGGGACGATGAAGTAATTCGGTGAGACATCGAGCCACACCGGTTTCGCCGACGAGAAATGGTCGAGATACCAACCAGTGCCGAAGTCGAAATAGCGGGAGAAGTAGTCGATTTCCTTGCCCGAGCTCGCGGTGCTCACCTGCGGCAGCGATCCGAGCCAGGCGTGCAGCGAGGTGGTGCCGGCCTTCTGGGCACCGAGACAGATCAGCAGTTCGGAGTCACTGTGTGATTCAGCCGGCATCAGCGATAACCCCCTCGTAGGCGCCGAGCCACAAGGATCGCACGGCCTCCGGGGAGAAGTGCTCGCGATGCCGGGCCCGGGTGGCCTCGGCCATCTGGCGACGCTCGGCGTCATCTGCATCGAGCACCGCTCCGAGCTGACGGGCCAGATCAGCGGGATCACCCGGGATGAACGTGTATCCGCAGGACTCGCCCAGCAACTCGGGCAGTGCAGCACGATCGGAGAGCACCACGGGTGTGCCCTCGGCGAAGGCCTCGATGACGACACGCCCAAACGGTTCGTCCCATTCCGATGGCACGACGACCACGTCTGAACGGTGGATCTCGAGTCGGGCCTCGTCATACGGCACCGTGGGGATGAAGGTGATGCGCGTGTCCTCACGGGCCGCCTGCTCGACCTCGGGACGAAGCGGACCATCGCCGAGAAACGTGAGTTGCATCCCTGGCTGACCAGCCGCCAGCAACTTCCAAGCGGCCAGCAGGGTACGGATCCCCTTCTTCTCGAGCAGTGATCCCAGGAACAGCACCCGTCCGGCCCCGCCACGAGGCTGTGGTTCGGCGGACAGCGTGGAGAACGGCACGCAGTTGGGGATGACGGTGATCTGCGCCGCCGACACACCTGAGGCCTCGAGTTCGACCGCGAGGAATCGACTGATCGGAAGATGCCGGAGCGTCGTGAGCGAGGGTGAAACCATCCCCCGGCGAAGCGCGACCACCGCTGACGGTCCGCGCCCCGACCCGTAACAACCGTGGATCACTGAAGGAATCGTGCCCAACCGACCCGAACAGTCCTCGCAGCGTTCTCCATCGCGGAAATTGTCGCCGCTCGGACAACGGAACCGGTAGTTCCCCCACCGACGTACCACCGGCAGACCCCGGTCGTGCAGTGACGCAACAACTGACTCGGGAATCAGCGGCGTGAGATTTTCGATGTGCACGACATCGGGGCTTCGTGAGATGACCTCATCGGCATAACGACTCGCGGCCGAACCGAGATCGAGGGCCGCAGCAACAGCACGGGCCCGGCCACGGATCGGATGCGCCACCACATAGTTGTTGCCGGTCTGCACGATATCGATGACTGCGCCGTCGCCGACGAGTGCCTGATGCTCACGAACGTTGAGGTCCTCCCCCGAGGGAAGGACACCGCGGTAGAAGTTGTGCAGCAGCGTCACCCGGATCGGCGAGGCCATCAGTGCCACTCAGCGGCCCATGCCTCGAGTTGGCTGGCCGGATATGCCGCACGGACTGTGCGCTGGGCGACAGCGGCGTCGATGGAGGTACGACTGAGCCCGTGCTCGCGCACGATCTCGACCACCCGCGAGGAGTTCGAGCGATTGTCGTGCGGCAGCACAAGATCAGGATGGCCCTCGATCTCGGCGATCTTGGTGAACCCCTCGCTCAGATTCTCGAATCGGACCACATGAACGCTCAGGCCATTGGCGCCGCGGAAGTGTGCGTGTCCCGTGCTCTGCAGTTCCTCGCTCCGGTCCTCCCACGGAAAAGGCTCACCGAGCATGTAATCGAGTTCGTGGGTGAACCAGGCGTCGAGACGATTGATCGACAGATTGTGGTTCACGGCCTTGATGATTTCGGGGAGATGCGCATTGATCTCCTCATCGGTGCGCAGTCGCCGGTGCGTGGTGAGGTAACGATCGGGGTTCTGCATGACCCCGGAGATCTCGCGCTCGATCGGATTGCGGATCCCGGTGATGAGGACAGAGTCAGCGGATCGCTTCTGGATGGCCCGGCGGATCCATGGGCTGGTTCCCCACATCTGGCGTGGTGCCCAGGACTCCCAGAGACGGGACCGGAACGCTTCGCCGCGACGCTGGGGGTTGAGCTGATGCGTGTGGAACCCGATGAGATCCGCCCGCTTGATGGCGTTGGTCATGCTCGTAGAGCCCACCTTGCCGATCTGATGCACCAGGTAGAGGCTCTCGGCGCCGCGGACATCGCGATCGATGACGCGCTTGCCCACGACCGTGAGACCAGCAGCCTGCAACCACGAGATCGGCGGCGGCTTCGGGTAGTAGAGGAGGTCCCGGACTTTGTCCTTCATGGCGTGTGATTCACCTTTCGGCACGCTGAGTGAGAGTGATCTCTTCGATGACTCCGCCCGAAAGACGGAGCACCTTGGTGCAGACCTCAAGAGTGGTGGGTCGATGCGCCACGACGAGCATGGTTGCCGACCCGACGAGTTCGTTGAGTGTCTGCTTGATGAGAAGTTCGGAGCGTTCGTCGAGCGCACTGGTGGGCTCGTCGAGCACGAGCAACTGCGGGCGACCCAGCAGCGCTCGTGCGATTCCGAGCCGCTGACGCTGACCACCGGAGAGTGACCGCTCGCCGGGTCCGACCATCGTGTCGAAGCCCTCGGGCGTCGCCATGATCTCGTCGAAAATGTGAGCCTGGCGAGCCGATCGCTCAATCTCGCTGCGGTCGTAACCGCTGCGGTAGAACGCGATGTTGTCAGCAACGGTGGCTCGGATGAGCGAATTGTCCTGGGGCACATAGGCAACCAACTTCGACCACTCGTCCGGGGCCACTGAGGAGATGTCGAGGCCGGAAACCGTGATCCGACCAGACGTTGGCTGCCGGAGGCGGAGCACCAGTTCGGTGAGCGTGGTCTTCCCAGCACCTGAGTCACCGACAAGGCCGATGATCTCGCCGAATCCGATGGTGAGATCGACATCGGTGAGAATCGGACGATCGGGGATGTACGAGAACGACATCGCACTCATCTCGATCGTGCCGATGGCGCTGAGTTTCTCGGTGCCGGTGGGTCGCACGCCCGCCTCGAACGCGGCGATCTCCCGCTCGAGATCAAGGATGTACGGAGCGAACTCGTGACTGGTCTGCGACGACGACTGCAACTGGCGTGTGTAACCAAGTGCTCGCACCATGAGCAAGATGAGCGGGCCGAGGAAGTCGACGGAGCCAACATCCAGCGAGGACAGAACGGCGATACCCGCGAGCACCAGAGCGAGCGACGCATCGAGGTAGAGCATCGGCGTGACACGTTGGTTGAACCGCAATCGATTCAACATGCGAGAGCTCACTGCCACCTCGCTGGCAATCGATGCCTTGACGGCATCGCCAACCTCGAACGCCGCAATCTCCTTGTCGAGCCGGGCGGTCTGGGCGACATTGGTCATGAGTTCGCGGTTGGATGCCTGGAACCGAGCGGCTGCCTTCTTGACCCGCCGGGACATGGGCCGCAGCACCAGGACGAGACCGAGGAACGCGAATGCTCCGCAGAGCGCCGGGACCGGAGCGATGACCACGGCGGCGAGCGAGAGCGTGACGATGCCGGCCAGCGCCACCACGATCGTGGACCACTGCTGGACAAGGCGCTCGACGTGGTTCGCGTCGTCGCCCATCAGGCGGTGGAGGTGATCCTCGACCTCGGTGGAGCGTTGCGACCACGCCGCGCCGAGATGTGCGGTGATCACGCGGTCGCGAGCCCGGGTGAGCGAATTGCTGCTGAGTCTGGCGGTGAGTTCCGAAAGTGGGAACACCAGCATGAGTTCAGCCACAAGCAGAGCACCGGAGATCAGCACGATCTGACGGACCGACACCTCCCAGTGTGCGATGGACCCGAGCGAAAGTGCGATGTTCTTGTTCCCACCAGCGAACCCCGACGCAAGCCGGGCGATGAGGAAGAGCAGACCGGTCTCGAGAATCGCCGCCACAACCGCCAGCGAACAGACGGCGACCATGAGCCCGCGGCGCGGCCCCACGGCAAGGGCCGCGTTGTGGAAAACGCTGAGCGCGTTCGCGAACCTCGGTGGGTTCGTTCCATCGGAGCCCGTCGCATCGGCGGGTCTCGCGTGGGCCATGGCCGGTTTCGCCGACTCAGAAGGTCGGAGCACTCGCGACCTGTTCGTGGACCCACTCGTAGGTCTTCTCGAGGCCGGTGCGCAAAGAAATCGAAGGCTCCCAGCCGAGGTACTGCTGGATACGGGTGTTATCGCTGTTGCGACCCCGCACACCCTGAGGTGCATCGAGGAGGTACTTGCGCTCGAGCGTCACCCCGGCGATCGACTCGACGATGTCGACGAGTTGATTGATCGTGACCAGCTCGGAGCTACCCAGGTTGATGGGTTCAAGGATTTCGCTGGCAAGGATCGCACGGGTGCCCTTCAGGCAGTCGTCGATGTACATGAAGCTACGGGTTTGCTCGCCGTCGCCCCAGATCTCAATGGTGTTGGTGCCCGAGAGCACTGCCTGGGCGACCTTGCGACAGATGGCCGCAGGAGCCTTCTCTCGGCCACCGGTCCAGGTGCCGTGCGGGCCGTAGACGTTGTGGTAGCGCGCGGTTCGGGTCTCGATACCGAAATCCTCACGGAAATGGCGGCACATGCGCTCGCTAAAGAGTTTCTCCCAGCCGTAGCCATCCTCGGGCATGGCCGGATAGGCGTCTTCCTCGGCAAGAGCAGTGACGTCAGGCGAGGTCTGGTGCTCGTCTGCGTAGACACAAGCCGAAGACGCAAAGAAGAAACGATCGATGTCGTTGTTCTGGGCGGCAAGCAAGAGGTTGGTGTTGATGAGCACCGAGAGCATGCACAAGGCCTTGTTGTTCTCGATGAACCCCATGCCGCCCATATCGGCGGCGAGGTTGAAGACATCGCCCGCACCGACGAGCGCCTCGTTGCACGCGGTCGGATCCTGCATGTCAGCCACGATGACCTCGGACCGATCATCGACTTGGTACCACTCCGTCAAAGGCTTCCTGTCGATAGCCCGGACGGTCTGACCGTCGGCGAGAAGATCCTTCACAAGGCTACCGCCGATGAATCCGCCTGCTCCGGTGACGACTGTAGTTTTCATGCGTTGAGACAGTAACCGAAAATCGTTATCGACCAAATTTCACCTCCAGCCCTCGCCTTGAGGCCGCCCTGAGCCCGACCACGGGCATCCCGAGACGCAGATGCCGCCTTTGGATGGGCTCTGAAAAGAGTTAGTGTCGTCCCGAATCGATCGAGAGATGGGGCATGGAAGAATCAAGCGCGAAGAATGAACTTGACATCCGGCAGATTTCGGGAGTGCTCCTCAGCCGCATCCCCCTGATCATCGGCGTGATGCTGATCGTCGCCATGGGAACCTACCTCTACGCCGCAAGCGCGCCGAACATGTACCGAGCCACGGCCCTCATCCGGGTCGTCGACCCCAACACCCAAGCGGTCTTCGACGGAAGTCAGATTCGTATCGACCCGAAGCGCGATGTCGATACCCAGATCACGCTGATCCTTTCGAAGGATCTCCGTGATGAGGTCAAGACGTCAATGGGCGATGACGCAGCCCGGATGGGCAAAGTCTCTGTCTCCAACAACGGCAGTACGGACATCATCTCGATTTCGGTGGTGAGCCGCTCTCCCGAGATAGCAGCGAAGGGAGCAAACGCCTACGCCGAGATCTATGTGGCCAAGCGCAAGGATCAGGCCCAAGCTGAATTCCGGGCGCGAGCAGACGAACTTCGCCAGAAGGCACTCGGGAGCGAGGTCACGACTGCTCAGGCACAGGACCTCCTTTCGCGGGCAACCCAGTACGACATCGAAGCAGCGATCCGGTCCGGTTCGGCCGAGATCGTCCAGAGCGCCACGGTCCCGATCAATCCCTACTCCCCCAAGCCGCTGCGAGATGCAGCAGTGGGTGCGGTTTTCGGTCTGCTGCTCGGCATCGGACTCGCCTTCCTGCTCGACTACCTCGATGACGAACTCCACTCACCGGCCGATATTGCGTCGGTTGATCGGAACCTCAACGTCATCGGCGAGATCAGCATCGTCGCCACCGATGGGAAACAGCATCGCAAGATTGAAATCGGCATGAAGCGCGCGATCGTCAAGGAGAATTCCCAAGCTGCGGAGGCCTACAGAGCCTTGGCGTCCAACATCCGCTTCGCCGCCATCGGCGAAAAGCGCACCCGCATCCTGGTCACGTCCGCCGATATGGCGGAAGGTAAGTCGACCGTCACCGCCAACCTTGCGAACACATTGGCCGAGATCGGCAAGCGGGTCGTCGTGGTCTCTGCCGATCTTCGTCGTCCCACCATCGGCTCGTTCTTCGATGTTGATGAGAAGGAAAAGGGCATCACCGACGTGCTGCTCGGAGACATGACCCTCGAAGAGGTCCTCGTACCGGTCACGCTGCCTTCCGGCAATCGCATCGCTGTGCTCCCTGCCGGCCAGGTGCCCCAGAATGCTGCCCAGGCGGTGGGGCTGCCGCAGATGAAACTCATGCTCGACAAACTCGAGGAAACCGGCGCCGACTTCATCCTCATCGACTCCCCGCCCCTTCTCCCTGTGGCCGATTCACTCACCCTCGCCCAAATCGTTGACGGCGTCATTCTGCTGGCCAAGGTCGGAGGTCCCGTCGGTGGTCTGAAGGAGACGGTCGCTCGGCTCAAGCGAGTGAACGCAGATATCATCGGTGTGGTCGTCAACGGCATTCCCAGCCGTTCACGGTTCGGGTATGGCTACCGATATGGCTACGGCTACCGATATGGCTACGGCTATCGGTACCGCTACGGCTACGGGAACAAGTACGGCTACGGCTACGGCTACGGCAGCGGCTACGGCAGCGATTCGAACGCTTACTACAGCAGTGCCCAAGCTCCTTCAATCGGCGAGGATCCAGCGGCCGGTCCAGATCCTCAGTGGGCCGACACCTGATGACCGAGGGCTGATGTCCTCAGCCCGTTGTGTCGCCCCCAGGTTCGTCCCTGGCGTCTGTGGTCTCGGGCGATTCACTCCTGTGATGTCGGACGGCTGAAATAGGAACCCGGGCGCCGCAGCGGAGGGTGGAGCTTCGCCGAGCCAGCGCTCCTGAAATGACGGGGCGGGCGACCCAATCGGCGTGACGGGGCACCAGAGCCTGCGTGGTCCGATGTGGACACCGAGTTGAAGCTGGGCACCGATTCGTAGACCATCCAGGCGGCATCAGATTCGATTGGCGAACTCGGGAACTCCGCCTCGCTGATTCCATCCGGTGACACTTGTTCGATGAATCCGTCGATGCGGGTCACCCGTTTGATGAAGTTCCCCGGGTTGAGGCTGGCGTCCCAGACAGCGTCGTAGATTTCCCGCAGCTGCGTGAGAGTGAAAACCGGCGGGAGCAGATCGAGCGCGGCATCAGTTTCCTCGAGCAGGACCCTCACGTGCTCGCGGGCCTCGGTGAGAATGTCGACATGGTCGAAGGCCATGGGCTCTCTCTGATCGATGATCTGAGAATCCTCGCCGCCGTCGATCAGTTTTGAGACCTGATACAGCTGACCATGGTCCCTTGCTGTGTCGATGAACGTGCGATGGTCGTGTTCAGCGATCAGCACGACGAACGCCACGGAGATGGTGCGCATTCGTGGGTCGCGATCTGGCAGGTCGTAGACCCCGCTGCGGCTGAGTTGTCGGGCATCGACCGTGAGTCCCACTTTGTCTCGCAGTACCCGCTGGGCGGTCTCGAGCAACTCCTCCTCGTCGCCAACGAACGTCCCCGGCAGTGAGAGTCGTCCGGGGAAGGGCTCATCGGCTCCGTCCCCACGCCGCTGCAGGACGACCCAGAGGTTCCCGTCAACCACGGTGAGGACGACGACGTCGGCGGTGATGGCCCGTTTCGGTGGATCTAGCGGATCGAAGGCCGCGCTCTGCATTTCCGACATGGGCGAAGCCTATCTGCCGGCGCGTCTTTCTTTTGTACTTGACGATTAAGAGGCAGTCTGCTAAAAAGTGTGTGGCACCAAAAGTGCCGATGCCGGCGGACGGCGGGACCATCCACGCGGTCCGGACCTCAACTCGGGGTCCGGACCGGGTCGGGGCACTGTCACAGGCGGTTCGTACTCTTCCCTTTCGGGTTCTTCGGGCGGGCCTCACGCCGCATCCAGCAACACCGCACTTCCGTTAGCACCGCACCACCAGAAACACCACCGCAGCGCCAGCACCACCAGAAACACCTTCACCAGAGATAGGGAGTCCAGTTGAAACGACGCACTGCAGCAGTCCCCGGCATCACCCCCGAGTACGACGCCGATTCGTACCTCGACACACTCGTCACCGAAGTTCACCGTCGAGTGGTCTTCATCAAGGGTCTCAGCCCGGCACAGCGCGACGACGTCTGCCAGATGACCCTCCTGAGCTTCTGGCTCAACGCCGAAAACATCCAGGCCCGATATCCCCAGCCCGGTGTGTGGGCCGGACTCAAGCTGCGCAACGTTGCGGTCGACTTCGGTCGTCGCGAAGGGGCCCAGCGCGGCGAGGGCGCCCGCCATACCCGGCAGGTCGGCGCATTCGACACCACCGATTCAACCTGGCAGGAGATGTTCAGCATCGACTGCGATCCCTTGGAACGACTGCAGGACAGCGACGAACTCGCCCCCCTCTTTGCGATCCTCAGCGCCGAGGACCGCACCCTCGTCTACCTCGTCCACGGGCTCGGCTACGCCAACAAAGATGCCGCAGGACTCCTCGGTATCACGGGCTCCTGCGCCAGCCGGCGTCTCAGCAGCGCCATGGCCCGGATGCACGCGTTCGGACTTGCTGCCTGACCCTCCAAGGTCGGCATCCGGCGCATGCGCCGGTTCGATAACGCGGGCGAGTCCGCAACGGCTTGCGGTTCACGCTGTGAACATCACCCCACCTGTGGCGGCAGCATCGATGACGACCGGCGACGATGGCGAAGATCGGTGGACTCGGTACACCGATGGCGATGCAGATGATCCAACAACGCACGCAGACTCGCCGTGGCGAGACACACGGTGGAATCGGCAGCGCCGTAGTACATGTCGAGCGTGTCGCCATCTTCACGAAGGATCCACCCGCACGGGAACACCACATCGGACACATCGCCGGAACGTTCATAGGGCGCTGAGGGGCCGAACACCCACTCATTGCCCCGCAGCAGCACATCGCCGGGATGATCCCGATCGAGCAGCGCGAACCCGAGCCGATAGATCGCTCCCGACACGGTGTTTCTCACCCCGTGGTAACAGATCAGCCAGCCCTCATCGGTGAGCAGCGGCGGTGGCCCGAGCCCCACCCTGTTGGTGAAATCCGGATATTTCGCCCGTTCCGGTCCGGCCAATGCCGAGGACAGGGCGTTGATCAACCGGTGCGCGGCGACCGCGCTTCGGGCCGCGCTCGAGGGGACGAGTGGGATCGTCGGCCAAGATGCCGACTGCGATGACGCACTGCAATTCATCGAGTTCGAACGGGTCCATGGCGGCCGCGCTCTTGATCCCGGCGCTGCGTGGGTGCAGGAACTGCTCGAACGTCTCAGTTGAGCAGACCGACCGCCCGCGAGATCACGACCACGAGCGTCACGAGCGATACCGACGACTGCAGCATCATCGTGAGCTTCGCCCAGGTGACGAACGGCATCGTGTCGGTGGGGCTGAATGCCGTTGCGTTCGTGAACGAGAGGTACAGGTAGTCGGAGTAGGTCGGTTCCCAGTCGGTTCCGGCGACCTCGGGCGAGAGCATCTGGGCGAACATGAAATCCGGTCGGTCGTGCACACCGTGGGCCCGCGCCGCAGGTCCACCGCGGTCGAGTTCCCAATACCAGAGGGAGAACACGATCACATTGGTGATCCAGATAGCCGCCGCGGTGCCGAGCAGCGCAGTGGCGTCCTGACCGTCGCGACCTTCGATGATCGTCCACACGAGACGGGCCGCTGATGACGCATTGGCGATGCTCGCAAGAATGATCAGCACGATCGTCGCAGAACGGATGCTCCGCGAGAGTCGATCGATGCGGCCGGGATTCGCGATGAAGAGCGCGACCAGCACGGCGAGTTCGAGCACTGGGAGCAACCAACGCGGCCGAGGGGTGAGGGTGGCCGGCAACGCGTACTGGAGCGCGATGGCGACGATGACGGCGAGCGTGACAGACCAACGAGGTTCACCGTGCGTGATGCGTTTCCACGCTGGTTCGACGATGTCACGCTCGGCGGCGCGCATGAGGTTCTCCGGATCGAGCAGACGTTCAATCCGATCGAGTCGCTCGTGAAGTTCGGAGTCGTGATGTGATCCAGATCGAGGAATGATCCGATTCTGACCCGACTCAGCGATAGGTTGGCCATCCCCCGCCGGATCCGACTCATTCTCCGAGGTGTTGGTCACCCGATCATTCTCGTGCCCATGTCTCTCCGAGAGGCGGACACCACGAATGCGTGACTCCATCTCTGGTCCGCGGGAATTTATTGATCACTATCCAATAAGGCAGACTCGAGGCATGAGCGACCTTCGCCGCAGAAGCCCCTACAGCAACAGGAATGTCACGCTCATCGTCGTAGTAGTGGGCATCCTCGTCGTGCTCGCCGCTATCGCCTTCCGTTCGTTGCAGGCAGCCAGACATCCGGGCGCGATCGCACCCATCACATCTGCACAACAAACGTACGCAACCACTCCTGGATCAACCACCTCAGAGCTCACGGGCGAACTGGCACCCAACGGGGAGCCCCGAACCGGCGTCGCTGAGCCCGTCACGATTGAACTCATCGACACCTCCAGACCCCTCATCAGCGCCGGCGAAACGCTCGACCAGTCCCGCCGCCTGCCCACCACCGTGTGGCATCCCGAAGCGGCAGGCGTGCACCCCCTCGTGGTGTTCGCCCACGGCTACCAGGTCGGACCACTCACCTACGCCCGGTTCTGCGCGATGCTCTCCGCCCTCGGATTCGTGGTGGCCGCTCCATCGTTCCCGTTGGCCGACGAGTCACGCGGCAACGGGCTCGACCGATCCGATATCCCCGAAGAGGCCGGCGATATCAACTTCGTCATCGCACAACTACGCGCCTCGGATCCAACCATCAGCCAGGATCCAGTCACGGTCATCGGACATTCCGATGGGGCCACTGCAGCGCTGTTGGTCGCCGAGCGGCCTGGCTCCATGAACCCAGCGGTCGGCGCTGTAGTCGCCATCGCCCCCGATGCACTCACCAACGACCTCGGAACCAACCCACCGCCGGTACTGATCATCCACGGCACCGATGACCCCATCGCTGCCTTCGCCGATGGTCGGGGCGACTTCGAACGCTTCTCCGGGAGCCGATTCCTGCTCGCCCTCGATGGGGCCGACCATCTCGCACCCATCGTGGGCGACACCCCGTGGACTCCGGTACTCGATCGTGCCGTCGAACTGTTCTTGGCTCAATTCATTCAACACCGCTCC
>Ga0114962_10001893_pt1 | contig 17827 bp, 17 predicted proteins | sample C_130820_MF_Meta_FD_87017 | JGI IMG/M metagenome (GOLD analysis project Ga0114962, IMG submission 87017) | Freshwater microbial communities from Lake Croche, Canada to study carbon cycling - C_130820_MF_MetaG | ecosystem: Environmental > Aquatic > Freshwater > Lake | place: Lake Croche, Canada...
CTTCATCGATCATGGCTTCGATCGATTTCTCGGTCATCCCCGCATAATGCTCTAGCGCCATGGACTTGACCTCATCGTGTGCCTGACCCGTCAAGGCCCGGGTATCCCGCACCGTACCCACAAAACTGCACACAGCACCTACACGGGTGTCTGACTTTCGCAGAAGATCGATTTCATGCGACAAATCAAAATCTTCGGTCTGAATACGCACGCGGGCTTGCACAGCTCAACCTCCAGTGACGGGCGGGAAAAATCCGAGTTCGCAACCGTCTTGTAGGGTTGCCGAGTCCAAGCACATCACTTGGTCAAGCGCCATGCGCACGGGCTTGTCTGGCGACAGACATTGGTAGGCAGGCCCACGCCCTAGCAACTCAGACCGCAATTGTGCGACCGATGTGGCTGAGGTTTGCCAGTCTTCGTTACTGCAGTTGAGGGTCTCTCGAATGGATGCGAAATAACGCAAATGCACAGTGATCATGGGTCGCTTTGTTTGAGACATTCAAGATGCAATCACAAAAGCAAATCAGCGAATGAAATGTACGTCACCGAATCGCCTTTTTGAATGCTTGTACCCGCAGGTTTGTCAATCAGGCCATCGCCCCAAACGGCCGAGGTAAGAACGCCCGAGCTTTGATTGGGAAACAGATCCAGCCCCCCTTGCGCATTACGGCGAACACGCAAAAACTCGCGCCGACGATCCGCTTTGGGGACATCGAAATGCGCAGGCAGCATCACATGCGCAGGCGCAGTCGCCGGGACACCTTGCATTTGCAAAATAAAGGGCCGCACCAACAGTAAAAAAGTCACCAAGCTGGAAACCGGGTTCCCAGGCAGCCCCATGAAATGCGCGCTGCCTTTTTGCCCTTCGCGGTGTACCTGACCGTAAGCAAATGGCTTGCCCGGCTTCATGCCGATCTGCCAAAGATCCAACCGGCCCAGCGCTTGCACAGCGGGTTTGACGTGGTCTTCCTCACCCACAGAGACACCGCCACTGGTCAAGATCAAATCATGCCCCTCTGCAGCACCTTTGAGGGCGGCCACCGTCAGGTCTCGGCGATCTGACACGATGCCCAAATCACTCACCTCACAACCTAAACGATGCAGCAAAGCTCGCAAAAAGAATCGGTTGGAGTTGTAGATGGCACCGGGCTTCATGTCTTCAGGCGCGACATCCCCCGGCATGACCAACTCGTCACCGGTGGAAAATAAAGCCACCCGGGGTTTGCGGTAGACCTGAAGTTGAGACAGCCCGATGCTGGCCGCCAAACCCAAACTGGCCGGCAACAGCCGATCGCCTCTTTTCAAGACGATGTCACCGCGACTGACGTCTTCGCCACTGCGGCGGATCCATTGGCCAGTTTGCGGCACAACTTGAACCAGAATCTGAGAGCCACCCACCGCATCGGCGTCGGAAACAACTTGGGTGTCTTCTTGCATCACGACCGCGTCGGCACCGGAAGGAATAGAGGCACCCGTGAAAATGCGCGCTGCCTCACCGGGCTTGAGCACCGTGCCTTGCTGCCCCGCAGGAATGCGTTGTGTGACTCGCAAAGCCGCCCCAACAAAACCCACATCGGCGCACCGCACCGCATACCCATCCATCGATGAATTGTCTTGGGGAGGAACATGCATGGCAGAGACCACGTCGTGTGCCAAGACACGCCCATCGGCATCGAAAGTAGGGACTGTCTCCATGTCTTGCAGCGGTAAGGCATGCACAAGCAATTGCGACAGGGCATCTTCCAAGCCCATCAGACCGGGTCGGGCAGCTGCAGATGCAATGGGCTGGGTCATGGGTTCAATCGCAGTGCGTAACGATGTACTGTTTGATCAGATTGGCGTCGACTGGCATCACCTGCACCCTTTTTGGCAGGGATTCGATGCCATTGAACTGAGCCGGGCGATCGGGTTCGCGGCCTAAAGCTTCAACCAAGGTCGATGCAAATTTAATGGGCAAAGCGGTTTCGAGCACCAGCATGGGTACACCGGCTTGTTGGTGTTCCCGCGCTACTTTCACGCCATCGGCGGTGTGGGTGTCAATCATCACGCCATAGCGGGCAAAAACATCCCGAATCGTCGCCAAACGATCCACATGGGTGCTTTTGCCACTGACGAACCCGAAGCGCTGCGCGGCCTGTTTGAACAAGGGGTCGCTGCTCAGATCAAACCGACCTTGTTCCACAAGGGCTGGACCAAATAAGTGGGCTACCCGCGATCCATCACGCCCGATCAAGTCAAAAACAAAACGCTCAAAATTGCTGGCCTTGGAAATGTCCATTGAAGGACTGGATGTTTCATGGGTATCCGCCGCACCCCGCACACGGTAGACGCCAGTGCGAAAAAACTCGTCGAGTACATCGTTTTCGTTGGTTGCCACCACCAAATGCGCAATGGGTAATCCCATCATGCGGGCCACATGGCCCGCACAGACATTACCAAAGTTTCCGCTGGGCACGGCAAAATTGACCTGTTCCGCGTTGGTTTGAGTGGCTTGGAAATACCCGGCAAAGTAGTAGACCACTTGGGCCAACAAGCGCGCCCAATTGATCGAGTTGACCGTGCCGATTTTGTATTTGCGTTTGAAAGCGAGATCGCTGGACACCGCTTTGACAATGTCTTGACAATCATCAAACACACCCTCAATGGCGATGTTATAGATGTTCTCGTCGAGCAAACTGAACATTTGTGCTTGCTGAAATGGGCTCATCCGGCCGTTTGGGCTGGTCATGAAAACCCGCACACCCTTTTTGCCGCGCATGGCGTATTCAGCAGCGCTTCCGGTATCGCCTGAAGTAGCGCCCAGAATATTGAGCTCTTCATCACGCCGGGACAATTCGTATTCAAACAGGTTACCAAGCAACTGCATGGCCATGTCTTTGAAAGCCAGCGTAGGGCCGTTGGACAAAGCCTCCAGGTACAACTCAGGTGTGGCATCGCCTGTCGCTTGCAGCGGCTTGAGCGGGACGATTTGCGGCGTACCAAACACTTGCTCCGTGTAGGTTTTATCGCACAAGGCCTTCAGATCCACCGCAGGAATATCGTCGATGTACAAAGACAAAACGGCAAAAGCCAAGCCAGCATAACCTTGGGTTTCCCAAATACTTCGCCAAAGGACCAAGGTAGGCACATCGACCTGCGGATAGTGCTCAGGCAGGTACAGGCCGCCATCCGGTGCAAGTCCTTCCAGCAGGATTTCACAAAAGCGTTTGCGGTCGGCATGACCTCGCGTGGACAAGTACAGCATCAGTTCAACTCTTCTTTGCGAATACGGGTGATTGGCGCCAAAACCGTTGGCAGGGCTTGCATTTTCGCCAGCACGTCGTTCATGTCACCTTCTCGGGTGTCGTGGGTCAAGATGATCACATCCGTCTGGTTCTCGCCGGCTTGACTGACCTGATCGGCTTCTCGCTGCAAGACCGCATCGATGCTGATATTGGCGCCAGCGAGTAAGCCCGTCAGTTGAGCCAGAACGCCCGCCTCATCGGCGACACGCAGGCGCAAGTAATAGCTGGTCACGATCTCGCTCATCGGCATCACAATCAATTCGCTCATTGCGTTGGACTGAAAAGCCAGATGCGGAACGCGATGGAGAGGGTCGGCTGTATGTAAACGGGTGATATCGACCAAATCTGCAATCACCGCACTGGCGGTAGGTTCAGAGCCTGCACCTTTGCCGTAATACAAAGTGGTCCCTACCGCATCGCCATGAACCATCACCGCATTCATGGCACCTTCGACGTTGGCAATCAATCGCTGGGTGGGCACCAAACTGGGATGCACCCGCAACTCGATACCTTTTACAGTCCGCTTGGTCACGCCCAATAACTTGATGCGGTAACCCAGTTGCTCTGCATACTTGATGTCCACTGCGCCCAGCTGAGCGATGCCTTCGACATGGGCTTTGTCGAACTGCACGGGAATGCCAAAAGCAATGGCACTCATCAAAGTGATCTTGTGGGCGGCATCTACGCCCTCGATGTCGAAAGTTGGGTCTGCTTCTGCATAACCCAATCGCTGCGCCTCTTGGAGTACCACGCTGAAATCCAAACCTTTGTCACGCATTTCCGACAGGATGAAATTCGTAGTGCCATTGATGATGCCAGCCACCCATTGAATGCTGTTGGCGGTTAAACCCTCACGCAAAGCCTTGATGATCGGAATACCGCCAGCAACCGCCGCCTCAAAGGCCACCATCACACCCTTGGCCTGCGCTGCAGCGAAAATTTCAGTGCCGTGCACAGCCAGCAAGGCCTTGTTGGCTGTGACCACGTGTTTGCCAGCTTCAATGGCTTCCAACACCAAGGCCTTGGCAATGCCGTAGCCACCAATCAATTCAATGACGATGTCAATGTCTGGGTTGGTGATGACCAATCGGGCATCATTCACCACCTTGACTTCTGGCCCCACCAACGACTGCGCCCTTGCGACATCCAGATCGGCCACCATGGTGATGTCAATACCGCGACCGGCACGGCGCATGATTTCAGCTTGATTGCGTTGCAGCACATTGAAGGTCCCACTGCCCACAGTGCCAATGCCCAATAAGCCTACTTGAATCGGTTTCATATCTTGATTAATTTCTATCGTCAAATTAAGTGCCCAAGCGCTTTCGAACGCTAGCTAAAAAGTGGGCCACGCGGCCAATGGCTTCACGCAGATCGTCTTCATGCGGCAAGAAGACCATACGGAAATGGTCTGCTTGAGGCCAATTAAACCCGGTGCCCTGAACCAACATCACCCGGGTGTCTTGCAACAACTCCAAAAAGAATTCCTGATCATCTGCAATGGGATAGACCTTGGGGTCCAGTTTGGGAAACATATACAAAGCCGCCTGGGGCTTCACACATGAAACACCAGGAATGGCGGTAATCAGCTCGTAGGCCAAGTCTCTTTGCTTGCGCAGTCGGCCGCCCTCGCCCACCAATTCGTTGATGCTTTGGTGCCCCCCCAGTGCAGTTTGAATCGCCCATTGCCCGGGTACATTGGCACACAATCGCATGTTGGACAACATGTTCAAGCCTTCTATGTAATCTTTGGCCGGCTTCTTGTCACCAGACACCACCATCCATCCTGCGCGGTATCCACAAGATCGGTAACTCTTAGAAAGAGAATTGAAAGTCAGTGTCAGTACATCTGTGCTCAAACTGGCTATTGGTGTGTGCTTCACGCCGTCATACAAGACTTTGTCGTAGACCTCATCTGCAAAAACAACCAAACCATGCTCTCGGGCCAAATTGACAATGCTTTGCAGTAAGTCATCTGCATACAACGCACCGGTGGGGTTGTTTGGATTGATGACCACGATGCCTTTGGTACGCGGCGTGATCTTGCGACGAATATCGTCCATATCGGGCATCCAGCCATTGGCTTCTTCGCACATGTAGTGCACTGGCGTGCCGCCCGACAGGCTGGTCGCGGCCGTCCATAAAGGATAGTCAGGCGCAGGCAAGAGTAATTCATCGCCGTTATCGAGCAAACCATTGGTCGCCATCACGATCAGTTCACTGGCACCATTGCCCAAATAAATGTCGTCCAGCGTCACCCCTTTAATGCCCTGCTTTTGGGTCTCATGCATGACGGCTTTGCGGGCGCCGAAAATGCCCTTGCTGTCAGAGTAACCAGCTGAATTGGGCAGGTTGCGGATCATGTCTTGCTGGATTTCTTCAGGCGCATCGAAACCAAAGACCGCGAGGTTGCCTATGTTCAACTTGATGATTTTTTGACCCTCTTCCTCCATCTGACGCGCACGGTCCATGATGGGGCCGCGAATGTCGTAGCAGACACTCGCCAGTTTTGTAGATTTAAGTATGGTCTTCAAAGTCCCTCCCAGGGCATCATCATTGGGGAAAACCTATAATTTGACCACAGTTCGCAGCACAACTCGGACATGTGCCCGAATGCCCGCATCAAACACGGCCAGCTCATCACCACGCCCCATGAAACTTCAGCCAGATCAGTTCAACGCCCCGTTCATTAGCGCCTACGAAAGTGGCTGGATTGCAGTGAATGGCGAAAAATACACAGGCGCCTTGGTCATCAGTTCAGAAAGCGGTTGTAGACCATGGTCGACTGACCAATTTGAAACTCTCGATGCGTATTCATTCAGTAACTTGATTCAGCTCAACCCCGAATTGGTCATTTTTGGGAGCGGCTCCAGCTTGCGTTTTCCCAATCCCGCTTGGTTGACTGACCTCATGCACCACAGAATTGGTGTTGAATCCATGGATACGGCAGCAGCCTGCAGAACTTATAATATCCTCGCCAGTGAGGGCCGCCGAGTCGTCGCAGCCCTTTTACCGCTAGGGAATTTGCCCACATCCAACTGAAAAAGTTTCCAATTACTATGGCATCTAGGGTGTTGGAGTCTGCCCTTCATTTACACTTTAGGCTAAAATAGCCTATTACCAATCGTTCAAGCAGCCTCAACCCAGGCTGACACTCTGCTTTTGGCCTCATTCAGTTACCCGAGAATAAATTTCTATGGCGATCGTTGTCAACAAACCACTCCCTGAATTTGAAGCGAACGCAACCGGCGGCCTGAAGGTATCCAATACCTCCCACCATGGAAAAACGCTGATTTTGTACTTTTACCCGAAGGACAACACCCCCGGATGTACGACCGAGGCGATGCAGTTCAGGGACAAATTCAAGGATTTCACCAAAGCTGGCGCCACCGTATTTGGCGTTTCACGCGATAACATGAAATCGCATGACGAGTTCAAAACCAATTTAGAGTTGCCTTTTGAATTGATTGCAGATACTGAAGAAAAAATGTGCCATATGTTTGGTGTGGTCAAAAACAAAATCATGTACGGCAAAAAAGTCAAAGGCATTGAGCGCAGCACCTTTTTAATCGGTGCGGACGGATTGCTCAAGCAGGAGTGGCGAGGCCTGAAAGTGCCTGGTCACGTGGAAGAAGTTTTGCAAGCCGTCAAAGATTTGAAGAAAGCTGTTCCAGCGACAACAACATCCGCTTGAATTGTCATGAAACTGATGCGAGGCTCGTGCATAATGTATTTATGTACTTGATTCCAAGTCTCACAATTTTCTCACTCAAAGCCGCCTTGGTCCCCAGGCGGCTTTTTTTTGTATATCTCCTTCTTATTTTAGAGGCCCAGTTTCATGCCATTGCCCCCTGCACCAACACAACGCGCATCTTTGCTTTCCAACGCGGCTTTTGAACTTGTCCAAAGCACGCCCAGCACAGCCCTGCCTCGTGGTAAGAAAAACAATACCTTGAATGAAACGGCTTCACTGCAAACAAACATGCCGAAAGAGGATGCAGAAAGACAACTTGTGCAAATTGAAACGACGAAAGCAGTCAAGAAGACGCGCTCGATACGTGCTGTGCCGCACAACGAATTGCCCATGCCCGACTTGACTTTCAGCCCGCCCCGTGCTGCCTCGACAAATAATAAGCGCAGCACGAAAGCCAAGAAAACAGGTCCGACCAAATTGTTCATTTTGGACACCAATGTCTTGATGCACGACCCAATGTGCCTCTTCCGATTTGAAGAGCACGACGTTTTCTTGCCCATGATCGTGCTGGAAGAGCTAGATGGGCACAAAAAAGGCATGACCGAAGTTGCCCGTAACGCCCGACAAACCAGTCGTTCTTTGGATGCTTTGGCTGCGCAAGGCGCTGACATCAGTCAAGGTCTAGCCTTAGCGGGCACGGGCCATATCGATGCAACAGGCAAGCTGTTCTTTCAAACCCAATCGCTGGATATCAGCCTTCCGATCAGTCTGCCTCAAGGCAAAGCTGACAACCAAATTTTAGGGGTTGTGAAGGCGCTTGGTCTCCAAATGGCGCCGCGTGAAGTCGTTCTGGTTTCCAAAGACATCAATATGCGGGTGAAAGCGCGTGCCTTGGGATTGGCCGCAGAAGACTACCAAAACGACAAGGTTCTGGAGGACGGCGATCTTTTGTACGCAGGCGTGATGGCTTTGGAGACAGATTTTTGGTCTCGCCATGGAAAAGCGGTTGAGAGTTGGCAGCAAGGTAGTCACACCTTTTACCGCATCAGTGGGCCCGTCGTCCCTAGCCTGCTCATCAATCAGTTTGTGTACTTAGAAGAACCCGGTGAGCCTAGTCTTTATGCCCGCGTCACTGAAATTCGCGGCAAAACGGCAGTGCTACGCACACTGAAAGATTTCACGCATCTCAAAAATGCAATCTGGGGGGTCACTACGCGCAACCGCGAGCAGAACTTTGCGATGAACCTACTGACCGACCCCGAGGTGGATTTTGTGACTTTGGCAGGCACTGCCGGAACGGGAAAGACCCTGATGGCCTTGGCTGCCGGTTTGACCCAGGTCCTGGACGATCGTCGCTACACCGAAATCATCATGACACGCGCCACAGTGAGTGTCGGTGAAGACATTGGCTTCTTGCCAGGTACTGAAGAAGAAAAAATGGGCCCTTGGATGGGCGCACTGGACGACAATCTTGAGTTTTTGGCCAAAGGTGATGGCGGCAATGCAGGCGAATGGGGCCGTGCCGCAACCAATGAGTTGATCCGCAGTCGCATCAAGATCAAGAGCATGAACTTCATGCGAGGCCGGACCTTCATGAACAAATATGTGATCATTGACGAGGCGCAGAACCTGACACCCAAGCAAATGAAAACCTTGATCACACGGGCCGGACCGGGCACCAAGATTGTCTGTATGGGTAACTTGGCGCAAATCGATACCCCCTACCTGACCGAAGGCTCCTCAGGGCTGACTTATGCGGTAGACCGATTCAAAGGCTGGGCGCACGGTGGGCACATCACCCTTGCACGCGGCGAACGCTCTCGCCTGGCTGACTTTGCCAGTGAGGTACTCTGACCGCGATCCGATCAATAGTCACCTCCACCACCCATACCCCCGCTGGCCAAGCTTTCAAATCGGGTCAGCGGTTTCAAGAACGTCAAACGAACGGTCCCAGTGGGGCCGTTTCGTTGTTTGCCAATGATGATTTCGGCAATACCCGGCTCCTTGGATTCTTTGTTGTAGTAGTCATCGCGGTAAATGAACATGATGATGTCTGCATCTTGTTCTATGGCACCTGATTCGCGCAGATCACTCATCATGGGGCGCTTGTCGGTGCGTTGCTCGACGCTGCGGTTGAGCTGCGACAGGGCTATGACGGGGCATTGCAACTCTTTGGCGAGCATTTTCAAGCCACGTGAAATTTCGCCTAACTCGGTTGCCCGGTTGTCCCCCCCCGAGGTGGAGCCGCTCATCAGTTGCAAATAGTCCACCACGATCAAACCTAATTTGCCGCATTGCCGCGCCAAACGGCGGGCATTGGCACGCAATTCACTGGGCGTCAAACCCGGCGTTTCATCGATGTGCAGCGAAACAGTGCGCAGGCGGTCGATGGCATCGGCAAGACGTGGCCATTCCTCATCGCTGAGCTTGCCTGTCCGCAAATGGCCTTGATCAATCCGACCAATCGATCCCACCACACGAACAGCCAGCTGTGAGGCCCCCATTTCCATCGAAAAAACGGCTACAGGCAAGCCCTCGTTGAGTGCAACATGCTCCGCAATGTTGACCGCAAGTGCGGTTTTACCCATGGATGGGCGTGCGGCCAAGACCACCAGATCACCCGCCTGCAGGCCGGAGGTCATCCGGTCCAAATCGTAAAAACCAGTAGGCACGCCAGTGATATCGTTTGGGTTGTCGGCCATCTCCTGGACTCGGTCCATCAATTCAACCACCAGGGTGTCCATGGACTGAAAGCCTTGTTTGGTGCGGGAGCCTTCTTCACCTATATTGAAGATTTTTTGCTCAGCCTCATCCAGAATTTTGTCCACCGGCCTGCCTTGTGGATTGAAAGCATTGGTCGCAATTTCGTCACTGGCGGTCACCAGTTTGCGCAAAATAGCCCGCTCGCGAACGATCTCGGCATAACGCCGGATGTTGCTTGCGCTCGGAACGTATTGGGCCAGAGAGTTCAAATAGGCAAGCCCACCCATACTTTCAGATTTCCCTTGGTTTTGCAAGTGCTCGAAGACGGTAATGACGTCGGCCGGTTTGGAGCCATTCACCAAGGTCCCTACAGCACTGAAAATCAACTTGTGTTCGTGGCGGTAAAAATCGTTCTCGACCAATAAATCGTTGACACGATCCCAAGCCTGGTTATCGAGCAAAAGACCGCCGAGTACGCTGGACTCAGCCTCAATGGAATGCGGCGGTACACGCAGTTGGGCAACCTGCGCGTCTTGCGAACTGTTCAAAATAGAGCCTGACAAATGAGAAGAATAAACAGCAGACATGGTGTAAATCAAATTTTGCTTGATCATACGCAGTCAAGCCACGCAAGTCATGGGATAAGCCTGTGAATAAAGCCTGCGCAATGGATCAATTCATGTGCACAACCCACGCCTCAAGAAGCAATGAAAAAGCCGCCAAGTCTTTCGACATGGCGGCTTCAAGGAAAGTCAGCGCGGATTAAGCGGTTTCGCCGTAAACGGAGACAGTGATGTCGATCAGCACATCGGTGTGCAGCGAAACAGACACTGTAGACTCACTGACCGTTTTGATCGGGCCATGAGGCATGCGAATCTGAGCTTTCGACAAAGCGAAGCCTTGCTTGTTCAACTCGTCTGCGATGTCATGGTTGGTCACAGAACCAAACAAACGACCGTCTACACCGGCCTTCTGGGTCAATTTGACGACCATGCCAGACATTTTTTCGCCTTGGGCTTGTGCTTCAGCCAATTTGGCTGCAGCAGCTTTTTCCAATTCAACGCGACGTGCCTCGAACTCGGCCTTGTTATTTTCGGTTGCACGGCGCGCTTGGCCGCTGGGGATCAAGAAGTTACGTGCGTAACCATCTTTGACTTTGACGATATCGCCCAGATTACCCAGGTTCACGACCTTTTCGAGCAGAATAATTTGCATGGTCGGACTCCTTAGACTTTATGCTGGTCGCTGTAAGGCAACATGGCCAAGAAGCGAGCGCGTTTGATGGCAGTGTTGAGTTGGCGCTGGTAAATGGCGCGTGTGCCAGTCAAGCGAGCGGGAATGATTTTGCCGTTTTCGGCGATGAAATCACGCAAAGTGTCGACATCTTTGTAGTCGATTTCTTCAACGCCTGTGACCGTGAAGCGGCAAAAGCGCTTGCGCTTGAACAGCAGGGATTGGGTGTTGCGTTTAGGGCGCTTATCTTTGTTGAATTTTTTGAACGTGGCCATAGGGCCTCCTGAAATTAATCTTGCTGAAACTCTTGGACGTGCAGAACAATACTTTTACCGTTACGGGGTGTGGCTAAAAAACCGCTGAACCGCCAAACGCTGCCAACAGGCTGACGCTGAACACGCTCTGCAATCGCACCAATGGCCACGGCTTTCACCGAAACTTTAACCTGTCTGATCAGACCAGCTTCTTGGACGGCAGACTCGTGTTCAAGTCGAAAATCTAAGGCTGGCAATCCCGCTGGGGTGTAACGTAAAGCTTGAAGCTCTGCGATGCTGGCGGACAAGTCGGTGCGGTTCACTCCTTCACGTCGCGTATGCTTACCCTGCAAATTCTGTTTGTTGGGCTTTGCGGGCTTCTTCTCGCTCGACCGTTTTCATCATCGAAGAAGGGCCGGCATCGGCTTTTTTCTTTGAAACAGTCAGATGACGCAGAACAGCATCGTTGAACTTGAAAGCGTGCTCTAGTTCAGCCATCACAGCCTGATCGGCTTCGATGTTGACACACAGGTAGTGCGCTTTGCCCAACTTGTTGATTTGGTAGGCCAACTGACGACGGCCCCAATCTTCAACACGGTGGATCTTGCCGCCGCCGGCAGTGATCATGCCTTTGTAACGCTCCAGCATGGCTGGAACTTGTTCGCTTTGATCGGGGTGGATCAGCAAAATGATTTCGTAATGACGCATTCAGACTCCTTGTGGATAACCCAAAAGATTGGTAAAGCCGCCCCCGGCGTCTGACGGGGTGCAGCAAGGCGAAGCCTCACATTATAACGCAGTTGTTAACCGCCTGGGCTGATGGTCAATGCTTGCCCAGCTGGGTCCAAGTTTCGACGACCGTATCAGGGTTCAATGAAATGGAACTGATGCCTTGGTTCATGAGCCATACCGCGAAATCAGGATGGTCACTCGGGCCTTGACCACAAATACCAATGTATTTACCTTGGGCCAAACAGGCTTGTATAGCTTGGCTGATCAGGGCTTGAACCGCAGGGTCGCGCTCATCAAAGTCCATGGCCAGCAGGGCCATGCCAGAGTCGCGGTCTAGACCCAAAGTCAATTGGGTCAAGTCGTTTGATCCAATTGAAAACCCGTCAAAAAATTCCAAGAATTGCGCAGCCAAGATGGCGTTGCTTGGCACCTCGCACATCATGATCAGCTTCAAATCATCCAGCCCCCTTTGCAACCCGTGGGCGGCCAATAACTGCGTCACACGCTCGGCTTGGCCCAAAGTCCGCACAAATGGCACCATGACTTGTACATTGTTCAATCCCATGTCGCCGCGCACCCGCTTGATTGCCTCGCACTCCATGGCAAAGGCTTCTCCAAAGTCTGCACTGAGGTAACGCGCAGCGCCTCGAAATCCCAGCATTGGATTTTCTTCTTCGGGTTCGTATCGACTGCCGCCAATGAGCTTGCGGTACTCATTGCTTTTGAAGTCTGACAAGCGCACGATCACGGGTTTGGGCCAGAAAGCAGCTGCAATGCTGGCCACGCCTTCGGTGACTTTATCGACATAAAAAGCGCGTGGCGAAGCGTGGCCCCTTGCCACGGACTCGACAGCCTTTTTCAAATCAGCGTCGATATTGGGGTAGTCCAGAATGGCTTTGGGATGCACGCCAATGTTGTTATTGATGATGAATTCCAATCGGGCCAAACCAACGCCTGCATTGGGCAACTGCGCAAAGTCAAAAGCCAATTGAGGGTTGCCCACGTTCATCATGATCTTGGTTGCAATCTCGGGCATGGTGCCGCGCTGTACTTCGGTGATTTCGGTTTCCAAGAGCCCGTCGTAAATGCGACCCGTATCACCCTCGGCGCAACTGACTGTCACAAGGGTGCCGTCTTGGAGGTGTTCTGTCGCGTCACCGCACCCCACCACAGCGGGAATGCCCAACTCTCGGGCAATGATGGCTGCATGGCAGGTGCGGCCACCCCGATTGGTCACAATCGCGCTGGCCCGTTTCATCACAGGCTCCCAGTTAGGGTCGGTCATGTCGGTGACCAGCACATCGCCAACTTGTACTTGGTCCATTTCACTGATGTTGTGCACCAAACGAACGGGGCCAGTTCCAATTTTCTGCCCAATCGCACGGCCTTCGGCTAAAACCGCGCCTTTGCCTTTGAGCTTGTAGCGCAACTCTGCAGTCCCTTTGGATTGGCTTTTGACCGTTTCAGGCCGAGCCTGCAGGATGTAGAGTAAACCGTCATGCCCGTCTTTGCCCCATTCGATGTCCATGGGCCGTCCGTAATGTTTTTCAATCACCACAGCGTAATGCGCCAATTGCTCCACATCGGCATCACTCAATGAATAACGGTTGCGCTGTTCGATAGGTACATCGATCGTCTCCACCAAGCGGCCGTTGGCGGCTTTGGCTTGTGGGGTTGCAAACACCATTTGAATCAATTTGGAACCCAAATTGCGTCGAATCACTGAGCGTTTACCGGCAGACAACATCGGCTTGTGCACATAAAACTCATCCGGATTGACAGCACCTTGCACGACTGTCTCACCCAAACCATAGCTTGATGTGATGAACACCACATCTTCAAAACCAGACTCGGTATCGATGGTGAACATCACACCTGCAGCCCCCAAATCGGAACGAACCATGCGCTGCACCCCTGCAGACAAAGCCACATCGGCATGCGCAAACCCTTTGTGCACACGGTAACTGATGGCGCGGTCGTTGTACAACGAGGCAAAAACCTCTTTCATTTTGTACAGAATATCTTCAATGCCCACCACATTCAAAAAGGTTTCTTGCTGACCGGCAAAGGAGGCATCGGGCAAATCTTCGGCTGTAGCTGACGAGCGGACAGCAAAAGACGCGGTGGGGTTCTGAGCAGACAAACGCATGAACTCTTGCCGAATCGCTTGTTCCAGATCGGCTGGAAATGGCTGCGCCAGGACCATCGCTCGAATTTGAGCACCTACTGTAGCCAGTGTGCGAACGTCATCGGTGTCCAGAACATCCAGCAAGGCATTGATACGATGGTCAAGGCCCTCGAACCCCAGGAACCCACGAAAAGCGTGGGCCGTAGTGGCGAAACCCGTTGGGACACGAACGCCTGAAGGCAGTTGGGAAATCATCTCGCCCAAACTGGCGTTCTTACCTCCAACAGCGTCAACATCTGACATCCGCAATTGCTCGAAGGGCACCACAAGGGCCTCTTTGTCAAAAAGATTGGTCATAAAAACTCCAAAGTTAAAAACCGATGTCTCGACAAAGTGGTGAAGGGCTGTTTTGTTATTGTTAAAGCGCCCTGCCGAACTTGCACAGAGATAATGGGATCTATTTTAGGCGGGACCGCCCCTGAGGCGCCCTTCTTCATCCCTTAAATCAATGAGCCATGCCACACCGCACAGTTTTTTTCATTTCTGACGGAACAGGAATTACTGCCGAGACCTTCGGCAACGCCATCTTGGCGCAGTTTGAAATGAAAACCAGGCACATTCGCATGCCTTTTTTGGACACGGTGGACAAGGCGCATCAGGCGGTGCGCCAAATCAACCACACCGCCGCGGTCGAGGACAACAAACCCATTGTGTTCACCACTCTGGTCAACATGGAAGTGCTCAAAGTCATTCAAGATGGCTGTAAAGGCATGTTGCTGGATATGTTTGGCACGTTTGTGCAGCCACTCGAAAAAGAGTTGGGCGTCAAGTCCCATCACCGTGTGGGCAGGTTTTCTGATGTGAGTAAAAGCAAGGAATACCACGATCGAATTGAAGCCATCAATTATTCGCTGGCCCACGATGATGGGCAGTCCAACCGCAACCTGGACACAGCCGATGTGATCTTGGTAGGCGTCAGTCGCACTGGCAAAACGCCGACCAGCTTGTATCTGGCGATGCAGCACGGTCTGAAGGCTGCCAACTACCCTTTGATACCGGAAGACTTTGAACGCAAACAGTTACCACCTGCATTATTGCCCCATTGCAAGAAAATCTTTGGACTCTCGATCCAACCCGAGCGACTCTCCGAAATTCGGGCTGAACGGCGACCGAACTCCAAGTATGCCAGTCTTGAAAACTGCCAAATGGAAGTGGCCGAAGCCGAAACCATGATGCGACGCTCTGGCATTCGGTGGTTATCAACCACGACCAAATCCATCGAAGAAATTGCCACCACCATCTTGCAGGAGATCAGGCCAGAAAGCCTGATTTACTGATACCTTATCGAACCGACAAGGTATCTGCCAGACGCTGAGCGCAGGTTTGTGCTTGCACAGCTGTGCGCGCCTCGACCATCACCCGAACCAAAGGCTCGGTTCCGCTGGCGCGAATCAGAACCCGTCCTTCATGGCCCAACTCAGTCTCTATCGCTTGGGTTTCAGATTTCAGCAACGCGTTTGAGCACCAGTCCTGACCAGGCTGCAAGCGCACGTTGATAAGTGTTTGCGGGAAAAGCGTTACACCATCCAGCAGTTCGGCCATGGTTTTACCGCTGGCCACGCATGCTTGCAGTACCTGCAGCGCACTGATCAAACCATCCCCTGTGGTGTGTTTGTCCAAGGCCAATAAATGACCCGATCCTTCGCCACCCAACAGCCAGCCTTTTTCCGTCAAGACCTCCAGAACATAGCGGTCGCCCACCTTGGCGCGCGCAAATTCAATGCCTTTGCGCTGCAATGCCACCTCGACCGCCATATTGGTCATCAAGGTGCCCACGACGCCGGGGACGACTTCGTCTCTAGACAAGCGATCGGCCACGATCAAGTACAACAACTCGTCACCGTTGTACAAACGCCCACTGCCATCGACCATCAACAAACGATCCGCATCACCATCCAATGCGACACCAAAATCCGCTTGGTGCTTTGAAACTGCTTGGATCAGCGCTTGAGGGTGTGTTGCGCCAACCTCTTTGTTGATGTTCAATCCATCAGGTGAACAGCCCAGAGCAATCACTTCCGCACCCAGTTCGTGAAAAACTTTGGGCGCGATGTAATAAGCTGCTCCGTGCGCTGCATCCACCACAATCTTCAAACCCTTCAAAGTCAAATCATGTGAAAAGGTGCCTTTGCAAAATTCAATGTACCGACCTGCAGCGTCATCAAGTCGACGGGTTTTCCCGAGCAATGCAGAGGGCGCCCAAACAGGCAATTGACCCAACGCCTCTTCCACCTGGCGCTCCCACTCGTCACTGAGTTTGGTGCCTTGGGCGCTGAAAAACTTGATGCCGTTGTCATCAAATGGATTGTGGCTGGCGCTGATCACCACACCCAAGGAAGCCCGTTGTGAACGGGTCAAGTAAGCCACGGCAGGCGTTGGCACCGGCCCTAGCAGGACCACGTCAACGCCTGCTGAATTGAATCCTGACTCCAGCGCACTTTCGAGCATATAGCCCGAAATTCTGGTGTCTTTCCCAATCAGCACCATGGGGTGCGCCTCTTTCGATTTGAGCACTTGGCCCACGGCATGTGCCAAACGCAAAATGAAATCAGGGGTAATTGGACTTTGACCGACGGTCCCTCGGATGCCGTCAGTGCCAAAATAGTGTCGTTTCATACGGATGAATGCTTTTATTATTAGAGGCGTATTTTACCCGTGGCAGGCAGGTTCAAATCATCGATGCCATGGGATCTGCATTCTTCACAGCCTGCCAAACCTTAACAGCCTGAACAGTTTCTTTGACATCATGGACTCTGAGCACGCGGGCACCTCGTTCAAGCGCCAACACGGCAGCAGTCACACTGGCAGCGACGCGTTCAAAGGGTTCCGTTGAAAGCCCCTCGCCCTCTATCACACGACCCAAAGACGATTTGCGGGACCAACCCGCCAACAAAGGGTAACCCAGCGTCAAAAGCTCAGATTGCCTCGCCAATAAGCTGAAGTTTTGATCCATGGTTTTACCAAAGCCGATACCGGGGTCCAGGATCACCCGCTGGGGTGACACACCCAGATCAATCAACGCCAAGCAACGTGCCTTTAAAAATGCACTGACTTCGGGCAGAACGTCCCCCTGCATGGGCTGAACTTGCATGGTCTGGGGATCGCGGTGCATGTGCATCAGGCACAGGCCGCATCGGGGATGCGAAGCCGCAAGCGCCAAGGCTCCGTTTTGGCGCAAGGCCCAAATGTCATTGACAATGTCCGCCCCCAATTCAAGCGCGATTTGCATCACACCGCTTTTGTAGGTGTCGACAGAAATCGGCACTCCGAGCTTGAGCAACTCGCGTAGAACCGGTATCACGCGAAATAATTCTTCCTCCAGCGACACGACGGGTGCACCAGGCCGGGATGATTCACCCCCAACATCCAAGATATGGGCGCCATCCTTGAGCATCTGCTCCGCCCGGTCCATTGCGGATTTCATGGAGTTATGAATCCCGCCGTCGGAGAATGAGTCGGGCGTTACATTCAAAATGCCCATGACTTTGGGCGTTGATAGCGCAATTGAAAAACGCGTGGTTTGCCACAACATAGGCAGATCCGTGCTGGTCAGAAAAAAAGGGGCCGAAGCCCCCTTGGTAGTTAAGCCGCCGAAGGCGCTGGATCGGGCTGAACCGAAGGTGGCGTCCCGCCGCCGCCTGAGGGTGGAATGCGTGGAGACCAGTCTTTGGAGGCTTGAGGCTCACGTCCAGCCATGATGGCGTCCAGCTGTTCAACGTCGATAGTTTCCCATTCGAGC
>Ga0114962_10001897_pt1 | contig 17790 bp, 12 predicted proteins | sample C_130820_MF_Meta_FD_87017 | JGI IMG/M metagenome (GOLD analysis project Ga0114962, IMG submission 87017) | Freshwater microbial communities from Lake Croche, Canada to study carbon cycling - C_130820_MF_MetaG | ecosystem: Environmental > Aquatic > Freshwater > Lake | place: Lake Croche, Canada...
GTTGAAATTTTTTTGCCGTCAAATGTTTGAATAATTACTAATCCATTGCTTAAAATTGAAAGTGCAATAGTATCAACTGAAACCGAAATGAATTTGTCTTTAAAGTTTAACAATAAAGATTTAGTTGTTTCAGTTTTTGAGGCACTTGTTTGATTAAACTCATTGATCAAATTAGCATTAGGTGCTAAACTAGTAAAATGTTCAAATTTTTCAATTGCCGCTTTAATTTTTTCTTGATTAAAAGGCTTTAGAACATAATCAAATCCATTAGCAGCAAAAGCTTCAATTGCAAAACTGCTATATGCTGTACAAAATATAACAGGAATCTTCGCGGCAATTAGTGTAAAAACTTCAAAGCTAATACCATCCCCCAATTGAATATCAGAAAAAATTAGATCAATTGAATGAGGTTGTTTCAAAAAATGAACAGCTTCCTTTACTGAATTTGCAATAAAAACTATTTCATAATCAGCCCTTATGCTTTTTATACAAGCTTCTAAATCTTTAGATGCAATAGATTCGTCTTCAATTATTAAAACTTTCATTGCATCTGTAATTTAACCTTAACTGTAAAATGGTTGCTGTCGTTTTCAACCTCTATATCTTGTTCAGTTAAAATTTTAGATCGCTTATTTATGTTAATCAATCCAGTTCTAGATGTAGCCATTACAAATTTGGGTTGAATATTATTGGAAACTACTATCCACTCATTTTCATCATAAAGCTCAATATTTAAAGGCATTTCATTTGTTAATACATTATGTTTAATAGCATTTTCAAACAATGAAACCAATGTAAAAAAGGGAAGTTTATATCCTAAAAAATTTTCATTTATATCAATTGAAACTTTTATTGCATCTTCAAATCTTATTTTTTGTAGCGTAATATAATTTTCTAGCATAGCTATTTCCTCTTTCAAAGAAGCAGATTTTTGCTGGTTATTTATCATCAATCTTATGAAATCTGACAAATTTACAATGTATTGTTCTGCGGCAAGTGGTTTTGATTTGATTAAAGATTTAGAAGTATTGAGGGCATTAAACAAAAAATGTGGATTGATTTGATCTTTCAACAATTTATATTCTGCTTCTAAGTTTGAAAATTTCAATTCGGCATTTTCTTTATTTAAAACCATTGCAGTTTCATTAGACACCACTAAATCAAAAATTATAAAAACAATTAAATTTATACTGAATAAAGTGCTCAACTTTAATATTAATGTTTTATCATCATTGATGAACAAATGAAGCCCCATGAGTTCTTTTAAATTTATTGGGGAAAACGATAACAAAAGGGCACAACAAAGACTTAATGTAATTCTGAACCAATATTTATTTCTTTTAGGTTTTTCTAATTTGAAGATTATTGAGTTAAACCACCAAGAAACTAAAGTTGCAATCAATACCAAAAACCACATTGGAAAAAACTTGATATCTTTATTTTCACGCAATAAATAAATTGGTATTGACAACAATAGAGCTATTATTGGTGATGTAATAGCAGCAATTTTAAAAACCTGTTTGTTAATTTGATTGATCATATATCTTCTTCGCGTTCAACCATTAAAATTGCATTTTGTGGAACAATGAAATACTTTTCTGTTTCATATTCAACCTCAATTGCACCGCTTAATAAAAAAATAGCTAAATCACCTTCTTTAATTTGTAATGGAATATATTTCACTTCTTCATCTTGTTGTTTCCAAGATTCGGTTTCAATAGCTGCTGGAATGGCAAATCCTGGTCCAATTCTAACTACATAACCTTGCTGAATTTTTTCTTTTTCTTGAACGCCAGGAGGCAAATACAATCCGCTTGCTGTTGTATCATTTTGTTTTGCGGGCTTAATCAATACCCTGTCGCCTATTATGATGAGCTTTTGTAATTTGTTGTTGGCGGTTAATTTCATATCACAAAAATACAAACCTAAAGTCTCTCAGACATCTGTAATTTTTTAAATTTAATTGGTAGCTATCCCCAAAACACAAATCCTATATTCTTTTAAATTACTTTTTAACAAAATTTTATATGATTTAGAAATAGAAATATTTTTAAATCAGCTTAATTTGTTTAAAAATTGCTACTATGACAAATGAATCCCTTCACTGTCCGAAGATATTACTTTGCGAAGACGATAAAAATCTAGGTTTGGTTTTAAAAAATTATCTTGAATTAAACGATTATGATGTTACGCTAGAAAGAGACGGTAGACTTGGATTGGCTGCATTTCAAAGAGAAAAATTTGACATTTGCTTGTTAGATGTAATGATGCCGCATGTAGATGGTTTTACACTAGCCAAAGAAATTAGAGAAATTGACCAAGATATTCCTATGTTTTTTTTAACAGCAAAAACAATGAAAGATGATATTCTTAAAGGGTATAATCTTGGAGCCGATGATTATATTACAAAACCATTTGATAGTGAGGTATTGTTGCTCAGAATCAAGGCGATACTAAAGCGAAATGAGGAAATCCATCAACCCAATGCCAACAAAGATTTTCATTTTGGCGATTTCCAATACAATCCAAAGCTCAGGCAATTGATTTATAAAAAAGATACAAGTAGGCCTCCTACAATTTTAACTCCAAAAGAAAATAAGTTAATGGAACTTTTGGTTGATAATCAAAACAATACTTTAGAACGTGGCTTTTTACTTTTGAAAATTTGGGGAAGCAAAACAAATTTAAACAGTAGAAGTTTGGATGTTTATGTAGCTAAACTTCGTAAACATTTAAAAGATGATGAAAGAGTAGAAATCAAAAACATACATGGGGAAGGATTCTGTTTTATTTTTATCAACAATGATTAAATTATTTTTGATAAAATAATCAAAACAAACTAGAAGTTTGAAATTTGGGATAATTTAAAAATCACTAATTAACTAACAATAATCATTTAATATTAACAAAGATTTATAGAAATTTACTATTAGGGTAAATTTCAAAAGCTTTTATTTGTTCTAAATTTAGAAATCATGAATATAGAAACGCAACATAATCCAAAGATATTACTTTGTGAAGACGACCATAACCTCGGATTGGTATTAAAAAACTATCTTGAATTGAATGACTACTCTGTGATACTTGAAAGAGATGGGCGGTTAGGGTTAGCAGCTTTTCAGAGAGAAAAGTTTGACCTTTGTTTGTTAGACGTGATGATGCCACATGTTGATGGATTCACACTTGCGAAAGATATTAGAGATGTTAATCCAGATATTCCATTGTTTTTTCTTACGGCAAAAACAATGAAAGAAGATGTTATCAAAGGCTATAACCTTGGTGCAGATGATTACATAACCAAACCGTTTGACAGTGAGGTTTTGTTAATGAAAATCAAGGCAATATTGAAACGCAATGAAGAGCTGCACAAAGAGATGGACAATATGGAATATCAATTTGGTGATTTTCATTACAATCCAAAAATGCGTCAATTGTTGCATAAAGATAATCCAGAAAATCCCATCGTTTTATCACCAAAAGAAAACCAGCTTTTTAAACTATTGGCAGAAAATAAGAACGATAAAGTACCCAGAGAATTGGCACTTAAAAAAGTTTGGGGCAGTGATACTTATTTTAATGGAAGAAGTATGGATGTTTATATTGCAAAGCTCAGAAAATACCTTAGAGAAGATCCATCCGTTGAAATTATTAATATTCATGGAGAAGGATTTAGATTAAGTATTCCAGAATAATTTCACTTTTTTATTGGTTGAAATAAAAATTTGTAATGTAGGCTTCCAACTCGTTTTTTGTAGCTTAATTCGTTTAAATTGCATAAAATAGTTGGTATGCCTATTACTTCAAATTTTAAGGAAACGATAGAAAATGGATATTCATTTAAAGGTGAACATTTTATAATAGGTTCTGCAATGGTAGAGGGGGAACTTCAAACTGGAGTTCATGTTCAAGTTCCCTTAAAAACTATGAATAGACATGGTTTAATTGCTGGAGCAACAGGAACTGGTAAAACCAAAACACTACAATTAATTGCAGAATCTCTTAGTGATGCAAGTGTTCCTGTTTTAATGATGGACATTAAGGGCGATTTGAGTGGTATTGCTGCAAAAGGTAGTTTAAACGATAAAATTAAAGATCGAATGTCGAAAATGGCGATGGACTACAATCCTTCGGCATTTCCGGTTGAATTAATGTCTTTAAGCAGCGAGAAAGGTGTTCGCTTAAGAAGCACTGTAATCGAATTTGGTCCCATTTTGATGTCGAGGGTGCTGAATTTAAACGATACCCAAGAAGGGGTTGTGTCAATGATTTACAAATATTGTGATGACAACCAAATGCCTTTATTAGATTTAAAAGATTTCATCAAGGTTATTCAATTTATAACCAATGAAGGCAAAGCGGAGTTAGAAGCTAGTTACGGTAAAATTTCAACCACTTCTACAGGAACCATATTGCGTAAGGTGATAGAATTGCAACAGCAAGGAGCAGATTTATTTTTTGGAGAACCATCTTTTGATGTTGATGATTTAATGCGTATTTCCGATGATGGCAGGGGAATGATTAACATCCTGAGGGTTACAGACATGCAAAATAAGCCCAAATTGTTCTCTACATTTATGTTGGGATTATTGGCAGAATTGTATGCTACACTTCCTGAAGAGGGCGATTTAGACAAACCAAAATTGATGTTGTTTATTGATGAAGCACATTTGGTTTTCCAAGAAGCTACAGATGCATTATTACAGCAGATTGAAACAGTAATCAAATTAATAAGATCAAAAGGTGTTGGGATATTTTTCATCACTCAAAACCCTCAAGATGTTCCGGCTGCAATTTTAAGTCAATTGGGATTAAAAGTACAACACGCACTAAGGGCATTTACAGCTGCAGACCGCAAAACCATCAAATTAGCAGCCCAAAACTATCCAGAAACTACGTTTTATGATGTTGATGAATTGCTTACGACTTTAGGTATTGGCGAAGCCTTAATTACTTTATTGAATGAAAAAGGTATTCCAACGCCATTGGTACATTCTATGATGTTGCCACCACGCTCCAGAATGGATGTTCTTACTTCAGATGAAATTGATGCTATAGTATCAGATTCAAAACTTGTTAAGAAATACAACAAGGAAATTGATTCAGAAAGTGCGTTTGAAATATTAACAGAGAAAATAAAGAAATTGGCTGCAATTAAAGAAAAAGAGGAAGAGGAAAAAGAAGAAGCCAAAGCAGCAAGTAGCGGAAGGAAAGAAAAAACCTTTTTCGACAACCCTATTGTAAAAGCTGCGGGAAGAACAGCGGCAACCATTTTAACCCGCTCATTGCTTGGTGCACTTGGTTTAGGAACTAGATCTAAGAGTAAATCTATCTTCTAAAAAGATGACTTTTTGAATTATACCTTGTTATTTGGGTAAATTTTTAAAAAAATCTAAAAATATTTGCTCTACTTAGCTGTTCATTCTCAAAGAATTATAATTTATGTAAAAAAATCGTTAAAAAAATTATAAAAACTATATACAAGTAGAACTTAATCCTATTATATTTACAACGGTTTTTCATAGGATATTGGATTTTAAAAATGGGCTGGATGTCTATCCTGGCCCTTTTTTTATTTTAAGGATATCTTACCATCATCCTTAACCGAAAAATATCCTTCTTGTATAAAATGCTTCAAAACAATGTCAATTTTTTCTTTTGATAATCCCGAAAGTTTAGCAAATATTTCTTGAGGCAACCATTCGCCCTTTTGGGTTAAAGCTTTTATTTCCTTGGCTATATTTTCAAAAGATGATTTATCTACATTTTGATTTTTCTCCCTTACACAATAATCACAAATCTCACAATCTTCTTTAACCTCATCCCCAAAATAGGAACAAATTATTTTGGTTCTGCATTTGCCTTTGCTCTGTAAATAAGATGCCATAGCATCAATTCTTTTCTGATATGCTTTTTTCCTTTTTCCATAACGCTCAGGACTAATATACAATTCAGATGCTTTTGTTCTAGGTAGTAAATAACAGATTTGTGGTGTTTCTTTTCTTGGTTGATAGTGTAAAACCCCCGATTGATGAAGAAAACTTAAACGTTCTTTTATCTCTTTTTCATTTATCCTCAATGATTTTGCAAGCTGGAGCTCATTAATTGAGGTAGGTTGGTCCCAAATTCCGCTATAAGACCTTAGCAATGACTTTATTAATATATCTTCCTCGGGGTGTGTGTTTTCCCAATCTTGAAGCACTTCCCTACTACAAATAACCTGAGCTTTAGAAGGAATAAAAATTTGTTCATTGTAACTGATGATTTCCTCTTGCTCCATTGCTTGAATTGCATAAGTGGTTTCTAATGCATTTAATTTGAATCTTTTTACAAATTCAGGTAAATCGAAATCATAAAAATTTCCATCACCTAAGCCTGCCGCAATTTGAAAATAATCTCCAAGCGCTTGATAAATTTTTCTGATTACTTCAATTGTAGGATACCTTATATCTGGCATCGCTAGCAATTCTGCTGCTTGCATAGGCGATCGCAACAAAACCGCATAAGCTTTTTGTCCGTCTCTTCCTGCCCTGCCCGCTTCTTGGTAATAATGTTCTAAAGAATCTGGACAATCAGCATGAACCACCAAACGTACATCCGGCTTGTCGATACCCATTCCAAATGCATTGGTACAAACTATAATTCTAATGGCATTGTTGATCCATTTTTCTTGTCGCTCATTTCGGACAAGGCTAGGCAAACCAGCGTGATAAAAATCTGCACTTTGCTGGTGTTGTTGTAACAATTCAGCAATTTCTTGGCAGCGCCGCCTACTTTTGCAATATACAATGGCAGATCCTTTTACTTTTTTAACAATTTCAATCAACTTATGAATTCGACTATCGGCTTCTACAACACTATACGACAAATTTGGACGGGCAAATGACTTTTTAAAGATATTTACTTCTTTAAATTTCAGTTGTGTACAAATATCATGTTGCACTTCTGGTGTTGCAGATGCAGTAAGCGCAAGGAATTTTAGGTTGGGTCTATATATTTTCAACTCAGCAATTTGCATATATGCCGGTCTAAATTCATAACCCCACTGGGCAATACAATGGGCTTCGTCAACTGCAATAAAACTAATTTTTAATTCGGGAAGCCAATCTTTAAAAACTTCTGTTTGTAATCTTTCTGGAGAGCAATAGAGAAATTTGAACTTTCCGTAGGCAGCTTGTTCCAAAGTGCTATTGATTTCATGGTAGGTCATACCAGAAAATAAAGTGAGTGCTGGAATTCCCCGTTTGCGTAGGTTTTCTGCTTGGTCTTTCATTAAGGCAATTAAGGGAGAAATCACCAAGCAGATGCCGTTCATCATCATTGCCGGTACCTGAAAACATACAGATTTTCCTCCTCCGGTGGGTAATAAAGCAAGGGTATCTTTTCCAGAAAGGATAGATTTTACGATGTCTTCTTGCAAAGGACGAAAGGCATCATAGCCCCAATATTTTTTTAGCGTTTCAACAGGCGATGGTGCATCCATCTTATTAAACCACTTTTTTAATGAACAATCGCACCGAATTAGCTGCCAATACAACATCACTCAAACCCATTACTAGTGCAGCAATACCTGGAATTAGAAATCCAAATGCGGCAACTGGAATAGCTACAATATTATAGATGAATGCCCAAAAGAGGTTTTCTTTAATGGTGATATAAGTATGTTTTCCCAATCCCAAAGCGGTGGGCAAATGCTTTAATCCATTGTTCATTAAAACCACTTGTGCAGATTGCATTGCAATTTGGGAAGCATCGCTCATAGAAACACCGATTGTAGCTTTTGCGAGAGCCGGTGCATCATTAATGCCGTCGCCAACCATTACGGTAGGTTCAATTGCTGTTAGTCGGGTAATTTGTTCTAGTTTTTGTGCGGGTGTTTGTTCAGCTATGAAAGATTGAATACCTAGCTTGTTGGCCAAATCGCGGGTTTTGGAGATTCTATCACCGCTTAAAAGAAGGGTTTTAATCCCTTTTGAATGAAGGTATTGCACCACAGATGCAGCTTCTTCTCTAATTTCATCTGCCAAATCTATCCAACCCAATAGGCGATTTCCAATGGTAACGTAAATGTTGTGGCTGTCATCTGTTGTAAGTGCAGAAGCAATATTGTAGGATCCAATTGAATAAATTTCGCCGTTTTTATCGGTGGCAGTTATACCCAACCCTTTTATTTCTTCAATTTTTTGCCAACGAAGTTCGTTTTTCATTTTCCAGGCGGTTGCAACGGAGCGAGCAATTGGGTGGTTTGAATATTTTTCGAGGGAGAATACAATCCTTTTGAAATCATCTTCCAAGAATGTTTCATCTAAAATTTTATATTCAGAGATGATAAATGCACCGGTGGTAAGCGTACCAGTTTTATCAAATACCACTTGGGTTATGTCTTTAAACAATTCTAAGCTAGTTGCGTTGCGGAAAAGAATACCGTTTTTGGCAGCCCTACCCATTCCAACTGCAATGGCTGCGGGCGTTGCCAAGCCCATTGCACAAGGGCACGCAATTACCAAAACTGCGATGCTACGCATCAATGCTGGTGCAAAATCTTTTAAAACAATCCAATTAATGGCTAAAGTAAGAAATGCAATTGCTACAACTACAGGAACAAAAATGGCACTAATTTTATCAGCGAGCAATTGCACGGGAGGTTTTTCACCTTGTGCTTGCTTTACCAAATTCAAAATGCCCGATAAAACCGTATCTGATCCGGTGGCAGTAACTTGGGCTTTTACTGTGCCATTGTCTGCTAAACTTCCTCCAATAAGAAAATCTTTTGGCTTTTTGTGAACAGGATTACTTTCACCAGTTATAATTGCTTCATTAACATGAATTTCGCCCCATAAAATTTTGCAATCAATCGGAACTTGTTCTCCAGTTTTTATCAATATCAAATCACCCACTTTTAATTGAGTATTTTCAATTGGAAATATGATTTCTTGATGATCTCCATCAAAAGCAATCATATTTGCCATTAATTTTTGAGATTTACTAAGCGATTTTAAGGCTCTTTGTGTAGATTCTATGGAGGCATCTTCCAAATAATTGCCTAAAAAAACCAGTGTGATAATTGTAGCGGCTGTTTCGTAAAACAAATAATTAGAGCCCAGATTTAATAAAGTGCCTGCAAAACTATAGGCAAAAGCTGCGGTTGCTCCTAGGGCTACAAGTACATTCATATTGGGAATCTTGTTGATTAAACTCTGCCAACCACTTTTCCCAAAAAACATCATTCCTATAACATAAACCGGTAAACAAAGGAGCAATTGCACCCAACTGATCATTAAAAAATGAAGGTGTAAAACACTTTCAAACATGTGCAACATTAAAACTAGGGTAAAAGGCAAACAAAAAAGAAACCTTTGCAAATGGGTTTGTAAAAATCCTGATTTTTTCATTTCTACAGATCCATCTTGATTTACCGAATAACCTAAGTTTTCTATGCCTTTAGCCAATTGACTTAAAGAAATGTCTCCTTTTGTATCAAAATGAACGTCACCATCAATTGGATTTACTTTTATATTAGATTGACCCTTGTTTTCGAGGTATTTTCGGATGGTAAGTGCACAATTTGCACAAGTCATCCCTCCCACTTTCCATTGAATGTTTTCCATACATCAAATTTACAATAACCTAATGAAGAATTATTATGAGAAATTTGTTGAATTAACAGTTTGTCGTGTATTTTACATTATAAGCTTTTTGTTAGATGGAAAAAACTTTTGGAATAACAGAAATAGAAGCAGTTGCGGAGTGGTTTTGGCAACAATGTGGAAATTTTAGGGTGATTGCGTTTTATGGTGAAATGGGTGTAGGTAAAACAACTTTAATTCATCAATTGTGTAAAATTATTGGGGTTAAAGATGCGGTTTCTAGTCCAACGTTTTCATTAATCAATGCCTATAAAACACCATCAGGATCAACGATTTATCATATAGATTTATATCGGATAAGGGATGACGAAGAAGCGAGAGCTGCGGGAATGGAAGATGCTTTGTTTTCAGGGGAAATTTGTTTGGTAGAATGGCCAGAGAAGGCTTTAGGAATATTTCCAGAAACAAGAGTTGAAGTGCATTTAACATTGAATTTAGATTATACCCGCCACATAAAATTGTCTTTTAAATCATAAATGGCATCAAATTTTTACATTCGCATTAATTCCAAAATATGTTAGCAGGAAAATCAATTGTAAGCGGTTCATTTAATTATGAAACATTGAGCGAAACCTTAGATGTGAAGCCAAGGATGGTTCCATTGTATATAGGCATTCCGAAGGAAACCGACTTTCAAGAAAACCGAATTCCATTAACGCCAGATGCTGTGCATGTGTTGGTACTCAACGGGCATAAAGTTACTGTGGAGCACAATGCAGGCGAAGGTTCACATTATAGCGATAAAGATTATAGTGAAGCGGGCGCTACTATAGTGTATGAAAAAAAGGCTGTTTATGAATGTATGATTATCATCAAATCTGCTCCTGTGAGTGAGTTGGAGTTAGAGTTTTTAAAACCCAATCAGATTTTGATATCTCCCATACATTTACCGGCAATGCGGACGCATATCTTGGAGAAAATGATGGAAAAACGCATTACAGCTTTGTCATTTGAGAATTTAAAAGATGATACTGGTCACAATCCTATTGTAAGAAGCATGAGTGAGATTGCGGGCAGTGCGGTAATGTTGATAGCCGGGCAATATTTATCGAGCACAAACAATGGTAAGGGGATGTTATTGGGTGGAATTTCGGGAATACCGCCAACAAAAGTTATTATTATAGGAGCAGGAATTGTGGGAGAATATGCAGCAAGAACAGCTTTAGCCGTTGGAGCAAGTGTAAAAATATTCGACAATAATATATATAAGCTTAAGCGATTACAAAACAATATTGGTACACGATTATGGACATCCGTTATAGATCCAAAGATATTAGGTAAACAATTACGGACTTGTGATATAGCCGTAGGAGCATTGTCGTCAAATGCAGGCAGAACACCTATTGTAGTATCAGAGGAGATGGTATCACAAATGCGCAAGGGGAGTGTGATTTTAGATGTTAGTATTGACCGAGGGGGGTGTTTTGAAACATCCGAGTTAACTACACACGAGAAACCAATATTTACTAGGTTTGATGTAATACATTATTGTGTTCCGAATATTGCTTCAGGATTTGCCCGGACAGCTTCTCAGGCAGTTAGTAATGTATTAATGCCATTGGTGATAGAAATAAGTGATTTTGGTGGATTAGAGAATCTATTGTGGCACAAATTCAATATTAGAAACGGGATCTATTTATATAAAGGTTCGTTAACCAATTTTCATTTATCGCAGCGCTTTAATTTGAAGTTTACAGATTTGAATTTATTGATAGCAAGCCAAAATAGTTAATGGTTAATTGTTAATGGTTAATGGTTAAATTAACATAATACATAATTCCTAATTACAAATTTGTAATTAGGAATTATGTTAATATGCTTTAATCAATTTATTTACTTTTTTCTATTGTAGGATATTTGATTCCCAACTGCTCGAGATAGGAATTGTATTTGGTGGGATCATAATAAAAGTTTTTCAGTTGTGGTACAAATTCATTCATTATCTTTTTGTTCAAGTGAATTGGAGCTGCATCATTTGGCGTAATAAATGGAATATACTTTACTGTTTTGGTTTGTACATCTTTGTAATATGTCCACGCATCATTGATAATTTTAGGGTTAGTAAGCATATCCAACAATGTTGTAGCCATAACTTTACTACCGGCAACTACACCTTTATGAGCAATTGGGGTTGCCATTGCGATAGCATCAGCCCAGTTGTGTCCGGGAGTTCCGGGGATATTTGAAGGATAATTTAAAACGATGGTTGGTAAATTCCAAGAGATATCTGCGATATCGTCACTTCCACCACCCCACGAAAACTCAACTGGTCCTTTGATGGAATCTAGTTTTAGCGCTAGCCCGTCTATAGGTTTACCGTATTGATTGGTTTTGGGTGCATTAACCAATTTTTGTACAGCCCTTGCCAACTGTTGATCGGCACTATCCCAAACAGGTAAGCCAATGGTTTTTATATTTTTATAAGTAGCTTCTGCCAGAGCTTTATTAAAATGGCCAGGCCAAGCGGTACCCAACATGCGGTAAGTCATTTTGGTGCCTGTCATTTGGGCTACTGATGTAGCGTATAATTTGGCTTCATCCAGCATGTATTTCATGTCTTCGTAATTTCTTTCACGGAGATAATACCAAACGGAGGCTTTTGAAGGAACTACATTGGGCTGGTCGCCGCCATCAGTTATTACATAATGAGAGCGTTGTGTTGGTTTTAGATGTTCGCGTTTGAAATTCCAGGCAACATCCATTAATTCAACTGCATCCAACGCACTTTTTCCACGCCAAGGAGCACCTGCTGCATGAGCGGAACTTCCATCAAAATAAAATTCTATTGAATTGATGCCATTACCACCATTATCGCCCCATCCTACAGAGAGGTTATTGCCCACATGGGTAAATATACAAGCATCTACATTTTTAAAATAGCCATCACGAATATACCAAGCTTTTGAAGCTACGAGCTCTTCTGCAACGCCTGGCCAAATCATTAAAGTGCCAGGTAGATGCTCTTTTTCCATAACTTTCTTCACTTCAATTGCCGCTAAAATAACCAAGGGCAATCCAGAATTGTGTCCTTCACCATGGCCCGGAGCACCTTCTACAATAGGATCCTTAAAAGCAACACCCGGCTTTTGAGATGCTTTAGGGATACAATCGATATCGCTTCCCATCGCAATAAATGGTTTGCCGCTTCCGAAAGTTGCCAACCATGCTGTTGGAATGCCTGAAATACCCCTCTCAATCTTAAACCCGTTTTCTTCTAAGATTTTTGTTAAGTACGCCGATGTTTCTTTTTCCTGAAACCCCAATTCTGCAAAACTGAATACCATATCTACCATTACTTGTGCAGTTTTGGTTTTACCATCTAACTCTTGTATAACCTGCTTTTTCCAAACTTCTACTGGTGCAACATTTGATTGCTTTTTCTGGGCAAAACAGTGTAACGAAATCAAACAACACAACAACAAAACATTTTTCTTGATGAAATGATTCATGAAAGGAGATTTAAATGATGTTCTTTTAAATATGTAATATCAATCTGTAAAATATACAATTATTTTATTTGTTGGTGGCTTGAATTAAATAATTGTTAGATGATTGTTTCTTTTGTTGTAGTTGAAACAAAAGAAATTAAAGGGCGAAATTTATTTACAGGGCTACCTAATTCATTAATGGGGCGGAATTATTAATTTATGGGGCAACCACAAGGGTCGCCCCTACGATGTAACACCAAAATGAATGTTTAAAAATTATCAAGGTGTTACCCTTTTGCACCAAAATAAATGTTTGAAAATAATCAGGGTGGTTGTAGGGGCGACCCTCGTGGTCGCCCTGTTACACAAAATGAAACCCTGTTACATTAAATATTACCCTATTACACCAAATGGTAATTTTATTTCATAAAATGGTTGCTCAAAAAATATAGGGGGCCATTGGGTGGGACGGGGCGACCACGAGGGTCGCCCCTACAGTTGAAACATGTTTATAAAATGTAACCATTTTATATATTTCAAATTATGGGTTTTTGTATGGGCAACCACAAGGGTCGGCCCTACAGCCCCCCAACATTATCCAAACAACAAAGGAGCGAGAAAATCTCGCTCCTTTGAATACAATATCAATAAAATAGAACTTAATGCAACAACGCTTCCGGCACCGGCTTATTTAATAAATACTGGTACACAAATTTATTAATCTTGTGTTGGCTAAAAGCTTGCTGCTTTCCGCCCCATCCATGTCTGCCACCTGGATAAACCATATATTCAAAATCAATATCTAAATCTTGTAATTTCTTTACCAACTGCAAACTGTTTTGCAAATGCACATTATCGTCCATAGAACCATGATATAACAGCAATTTACCTTTCAATTTATTGGCGTAGGTTAGAACTGAAGAAGATTTATATCCTTGAGGGTTGTTTTGTGGCGTACCCATAAATCTCTCTGTATAATGCGTATCGTATAAACTCCAATCTACCACAGATCCACCAGCTATTCCGTGAGTGAAATAATCTGCTCCATAAGTTAAGGCATAAGCACTAATATAGCCACCATAACTGAAACCTTGAATCAACACTTTGGATGAATCTCCTCCATGGTTTCTTAACCATTTCACCAACTGGATCCAATCTTGCATTTCCCAATAACCAAGATTTCTATGTAAATAATCTAACCCTTTTTTGCCAAAATGTCCGCTACCTCGGTGATCCATTGCTACTTGAATAAATCCTTCTTGTGCCCACCATTGTTGCATTTGTGAAAATCTATAGCCGTCTGACACTGTTCCGGCATTTGGACCGCCATAAATGGATATCCAAACCGGATATTTTTTGGTAGAATCATAGTTCGCAGGCCAAGTAATCCGCATAGGCAATTCGAATAAGCCATCAGCACTTGGAACACGAACCAATTCTGTTTTCGCAATATTATAATCGTTTAAAGTAGGTGTAGCAGCGTCGCCTAAAACACGAATTATCTTACCATCCATATCTACCAACGCCGTTTGCGGCGGAGTAGTAACATTTGAATAAGTGGTTATGAAATAAGATCCATCTGTTGATAGTTCAACTCTGTGGGTATAATCACCAAAGCTTAACCTTTTCACTTCTTTACCATCAAAACCTACACGATAGATATCTAAGCGAGTAGAATTTTCCTTTTTTGCAGTAAAAACGATCCATTTTCTTTTGTTATCAACATACAAAACATTTGTAGCCCAGAAGTTTCCATTGGTCAATTGTTTTTTCAAAGATCCATCGCTGTTGAGCAAATAGATATTCTTCCAACCATCTTTATCAGATAGAAATAACACGTCATTACCTAAAAAACGAATTCTTTGATTGTCTTCAAGATCTACCCAAGCCTTTTGTGTTTCTTCGTAGAAAGGCTTTTTTGTTCCATCTGTAAGATTAACATCAAATATTTTTAATGTATTTTGATCGCGGTTCATCCAAGAAACCAACAAACTTGAGCCATTTGGACGCCATACGGGCATGCCAAAATATTGATCGTCTTTGGCATTGAAATCGGCCCAAACGATTTGATTGTTGTCTGGAGCTACGATACCAATTTTCACTTCAGGGTTTCTGTTGCCGGCTTTAGGATAACGGGTTTCTTCTAAAAAGCCTTGTTGACCTACTTCGCTATAAATTGGGAACATCGGCACCATACTTTGGTCCATATGCATAAAGGCAATATGCTTGCTGTCTGGACTCCACCAAAACGATTTATATCGAGAAGCACGACCAAGAATTTCTTCATAATAAACCCAGCTGGCGTAACCGTTTAATATCAAATCGTTGCCGTCTGTAGTGATGCGGGTTTCTTTTGCAGATTGTACGTTAACGGTGTACAAATCATTCTTACGAGTATAGGCGATGTATTGCGAATCAGGTGAAAAAGTGGCATTGATTTCTGGCTCAGGGTTGTTTGTGAGTCTAGTTTCTTTTGCGGAATCGTTGGCTTTGTAGAATATATCGTTGCTTTTTACGGAGAAAGAGGCACCCTTGTGTTCCAATGTTAATGGTGTAGGTGCAGTTTCTTTACCTGTTTTTGCATTAAGAAAATATCTTCTGGAAGCCGAATCAGGGTGCACTTTCATGTTGAGTACAACTGTTTTATCGTCTGTCCATTTTACCACCATCGGTGATGGTTGTATAAGGGTGGGCATGGATTTGTTTTTCAGTAGTTGGTCTTCTGTGAAATTTATTTTCTGTGCTGATACTATGCCACAAATAAATAATGATGCGATAAAGGGAAAAGCCCGATTAAATATATTCATGATTTGCGTTTGGAAAAAGCAATTTATGAAATAGTATTTAGATTGCCACGAATGCACGAATATTTTGCCACGAATGCACTAATGATTTTTAGTTATTGCCACCGATGCACAAATATTTTGCCACCGATGCACAAATATTTTGCCACGAATGCACGAATGTTATTTAAATAATTATAACAACAAATGCACGAATAATTCAAAACTATTTGTAAAGAATGATTTCATACAATAATAATACCCCAATTCTTAATTCCTAAATCCTAATTCCTAATTCACATAGTTTCTGGTCTCATCATTGGAAACAACAACACATCTTGGATAGAAGGCGAATTCGTCAACATCATGCAAATACGATCTATACCAAATCCGATTCCGGCTGTTGGTGGCATACCGTATTCTAAAGCACGCAAGAAATCATGGTCTATAAACATCGCTTCATCATCGCCGCGTGCCATTAATTGTACTTGTTCTTCAAATCGCTCACGCTGGTCTATTGGATCGTTCAATTCTGAATAGGCATTGGCGATTTCTTTACCGTTTACCATCAATTCAAAACGCTCTACCAATCCGGGTTTGCTGCGGTGCTTCTTGGTTAAAGGACTCATTTCCACCGGATAGTCGATGATGAAGGTAGGTTGGATATAATGGTGCTCGCATTTCTCAGAAAAAATCTCGTCTATCAGTTTGCCCTTACCAATTGTTGGACTAACCTGTATATTCAATTGTTTACAGACATCACGCAAACCGGCTTCATCCATATTGCTGATGTCGAAACCTGTATGTTCTAGAATTGCATCGTACATGGTGATTCTTTTGTACGGTGCTTTGAAGCTGATTTCTTTATCGTCAACCAATGCTATTGCACTTCCGTTTGTAGCAATGGCGGCATGTTCGAGCAATTGTTCTGTGGTTTCCATCATCCACAAATAATCTTTGTAGGCTGTGTAAAACTCCAAAACGGTAAATTCTGGATTGTGGGTGCGATCCATGCCCTCGTTTCTAAAATTTCTTGAAAATTCATAAACCCATTCAAATCCACCAACAATTAAGCGTTTCAAATACAATTCGTTAGCGATGCGCAAATACATCGGAATATCTAAGGCGTTGTGGTGTGTGGTAAAAGGACGAGCAGCAGCACCGCCGGGAATAGCTTGTAACACGGGCGTATCAACTTCTACAGCACCACGCTCATTTAGGAAACTGCGAATGGCATTGATCATTTTGGTGCGCTTCATGAAGGTTTCTTTCACTTGCGGATTCACAATCAAATCTGCATATCGTTGGCGATAACGAAACTCAGGATCGGTAACCGCATCAAAGGTTTCACCCTCTTTCTCTTTCACAATCGGCAAAGGTTTTAACGATTTTGTAAGCATTACCAATTCATTAACGTGGATAGATGTCTCCCCCGTTTTAGTGGTGAACACATAGCCTTTCAAGCCTATTATATCCCCAATGTCAGTTAAATGTTTCCACACATTATCGTATAACGATTTATCTTCCGTTGGACAAATATCATCTCTTCTAATATATACCTGCATTTTGCCGGTACTGTCTTGAACTTGTGCGAAGCTCGCTTTTCCCATATCACGGATGCCCATAATACGTCCAGCGAGGCATACTTCAGCAAAATCTGCTTTATTCTCTTCGCCTTTATAATTGTTTCTGATATATTCTGCCGTTGTATTAACGGGATATAATGCAGCTGGAAAAGGATCAATCCCAATAGATTGTAAGGTTTTCAGTTTATCTCTACGAATAATTTCTTGTTCAGACAGTTGGCTCATAGTACAAAGGTAAAATAGAATTGTGAATTAGGAATTAGGAATTAAGAATTATGAAACACTACCCACTTATTAATTATTTCGTATTATTACCAATGAAAAATCAACTCATAACTCATAACTCATA
>Ga0114962_10001899_pt1 | contig 17766 bp, 14 predicted proteins | sample C_130820_MF_Meta_FD_87017 | JGI IMG/M metagenome (GOLD analysis project Ga0114962, IMG submission 87017) | Freshwater microbial communities from Lake Croche, Canada to study carbon cycling - C_130820_MF_MetaG | ecosystem: Environmental > Aquatic > Freshwater > Lake | place: Lake Croche, Canada...
AAAAATTAAGAAATGATATAAATATTATTAGACGCCTCTAAACCTTGGGATTTGAATAAAATACGATAATTTTCATTACTGTAAAACAATAATGAAAATTATTAAAAAAATAAAATTGAATATTGAAAATATTAAATTTAAAGATATATTTAGTTATATAAATAAACAAAATGGCAACAACTGACACAATTGAATCAAAATATCAAAAAAAGACCCAGTTAGAGCACATTCTAACTAGGCCTGATACATATGTCGGTGATATTAAATTACAGACTGAAAAACTATATATTCACCAAGAAGGTAAAATTGTAAAACAAGAAATTCAGTATGTCCCTGCATTATACAAGATTTTTGATGAAATTATTGTTAATGCCAGTGATCATTCTAAGAATGATAAAACATGTAAAAATATTAAAATTACAATCTCTAATACTGAAATTTCAGTCTATAATGATGGTATAGGTATTGATGTAGAAATTCATAAAGATTATAATATTTATGTACCTGAACTTATTTTTGGTGAACTTTTAACTTCAACTAATTATGATGATACTGAAAAGAGAATTACAGGTGGTCGTAATGGGTATGGTGCAAAATTAACTAATATATTTTCTACTTTTTTTTCGATAGAAACGATCGATACAAAAAGAAAACGTAAATTTTACCAAGAATTCAGTGATAATATGTCAAAGAGAACAAAACCTGTAATTACAGAATTAAAGGGTAATTTAAATGCGGGATCAACAACTGGATCAACAACGGGATCAACTAAAATTGTTTTTAAACCAGATTTTGAAAAGTTTGGGATCAAAACATTAACAGATGATATGATTTCATTATTTGAGAAACGTGTATATGATTTAGCGGGTACATTAGAGGGTGTATCTGTCTATTTAAATGAAAAGATTTTATCAATAAAAACATTTCAGGATTATATTAAATTATATTTTGAAGAGGAACCTGAAATTATCTATGAAAAAGTAAATCGTTGGGATGTTGGATTTGTCTATCGTCCTGATGGTGGTTTTGAACATATATCACATGTTAATAATATTTGTACATATCATGGTGGATCTCATGTTGATTATATAAATGATCAAATTATTAATTATATTCAGAAACAAATAGAGAAGAAAAATAAGGATGCAATAAATAAAATAAAATCTCATTCAATTAAAGATCATTATATGATTTTTATTAATTGTACGATTGAAAATCCTGCATTTACCAGTCAAACGAAAGAAACTTTAAAAACAAAACAGAATGAATTTGGATCTATCTGTGATCTATCTGAAAAGGTTATGAAAAAAGTTGGTGGAAGTGGTATTTTAAATGTTTTATTAGATTACTTAAAATTCAAGGAAGAGAGTTTATTAATGAAGAAAACTGATGGTAAGAAAGTAAATGCAATTAAAGGTATTCCTAAATTAGAGGATGCAGAGTGGGCGGGTACCAAGAAATCAAAGATATGCAAATTAATTTTAACAGAGGGTGATTCAGCAAAAGCGCTTGCAATGAGTGGTCGATCGGTGGTAGGTAATCAAAAATATGGTATATTTCCATTAAAAGGAAAATTATTAAATGTCAGAGGTGCATCACCCAAAGAATTATTAAATAATGAAGAAATTATAAATTTAAAGAAGATTCTAGGATTAAAACATGGAAAAATTTATTTGAATACAGGAAAAGAAGTAAAAGAATCAAAAGAAGATGATAAAACAGAAAAAGATGATTCCAAAAGTAAAATCTGTGATGTATCTGAATTACGTTATGGAGGTATTATTTCATTATGTGATCAAGATTCTGATGGTTTTCATATTAAAGGATTATTAATTAATTTCTTTGAATATTTTTGGCCATCATTATTAAAGATTGATGGTTTTATTACTTGTTTATCGACACCAATTGTTCGTGCATCTAAGGGTAAAGATATTAAAACATTTTATAATTTATCTGAATATAATATGTGGCGTGAAACTGCAGTAGGTTATCATATTAAATATTATAAAGGGTTAGGTACTAGTACACGTGAAGAAGGTAAAGAATATTTTACTGACTTGGAAAATAAATTAATTCATTATTTATGGCGTCCTACTATAGAAGATTCTAAAGAAGATTCTAAAGAAGATTCTGAAACTTTTATAGGAGAAATTGATCATCCTTGTCATCAAGCAATTATGTTAGCATTTGATAAGAAAAAAGCGGATGATCGTAAATCATGGTTAATGAAATATAATAAAGATGAAATATTAACTCCAGATATTAAACAAGTACCTTTTAATGATTTTGTAAATAAAGAATTAATTCATTTTTCGAATGATGATATTAAAAGAAGTATTCCATCTTTGGTGGATGGATTTAAACCCAGTCAACGTAAAATTATGTATGGTACAATATTAAGAAAATTATTTACCAAACAATCTGAAATTAAGGTAGCACAATTAACGGGTTTTATTAGTGACAAGACATGTTATCACCACGGTGAACAAAGTTTAAATATGGCGATTGTAAATATGGCACAAAGATTTGTGGGTTCTAATAATATTAATATTTTAATGCCATCAGGTCAGTATGGAACTCGAATGTTAGGCGGAAGAGATCATGCATCTCCAAGATATATTTTTACATATTTAAATCCGATTATTCGCAAAGTATTTCGGGAAGAAGATGATCCTATATTAAATTATTTAGATGATGATGGTACACCAGTAGAACCTGCATATTATTTACCAATCATTCCAATGGTTTTAGTAAATGGTGCAGAAGGGATTGGAACTGGATTTAGTACACAAATTTTACCATATAATCCACTAGATATCATTGAGAATATTAAAAATATGATGGATGATAAACCATTAAAAGAATTAAGACCATATTTTCATGGATTTAAGGGAAAAATATCTCAAGAAGATAAGACATATAGTATTAGTGGTAATTATGATATATCAAATGGTGATTTAATTATTGATGAACTTCCAGTTGGTTGTTGGACTTCTGTGTATAAAGAATTTTTAAATGATTTAGAAGAAAAGAAAGAAATTATAAAATTTACGAATGAAAATACAGATGAAGAAGTTCATTTTAAAATTACATTAGATGGTAAAAAAGCAGATGATTTATCAACTAAAGAACTTGTTCAAAAATTCAAATTAATTAAAAAAGTGAGTGTTACCAATATGCACCTATATGATAAAGATGATCGTATTAAGAAATATAATAATGTAAATGATATTTTACGTGAATTTTATGCTGTACGATTAAGTGCATATACAACCCGTAAGAATTATTATTTAGATAAGTTTAAAAAGGAATTAGATGCATTAAAATGGAAAATGAAATTTATAGAAGAAGTATTAGATGATAAAATTACAGTATATAGAAAGAAACGTGATGATATTATAGCACAATTAGTTAAAAAGAAATATTCTACAATGGGTGATGAGAAATATGATTATTTACTATCATTACCAATTCACAGTTTTACATATGAAAAGATTGAAGAATTAAAAGAAAAAATCAAAAATAAGGAAGAAGAAATTGTTACACTAGATTCTAAAAATGAAAAAGAATTATGGAAAGATGAATTAAAAGAATTTAGTGATGCGTATATTAAAGAATATGATCCTGTTGCGACAAAAGTATCTAAGATTGTTCCAAAGGTAAATAAACCTGTTGCAATTAAAATTGTAAAAAAGAAATAATTTTCTTTATATATATATATATAAATGCCACATACAGTACAATCTGTTAAAAATATATCTTTGTCTGGAGGTGTAGGTCATTGTGATGTAAATGATATTGGAATTAGATATTCATTTAATCAGGGTTTGTATGATACGCTGAATAGCATGCCTAAAAACTCTTATCAGGATGCTGTTTTTAGTTCTTTACCTGTGTATAATACACAATCTGCTATGTATGATGTTGATATCTGTGTTCCATCTAAATGTAGTAATGGGGAATATCAATAGATGTATGAAATGTATGATCAGATAGCGACGATAAGAAAAATATCACATGGAAATCCAGGTGAATGTGATATAAATGATTTTCAAATTAGATACGCAGTTAAACCGAGCATGTATGATGCGATAAAAAACATGCCAAAACCATCTTATCTTAATAATTATTTAAACTCTTTACCTATTAGTAATTATGGTGAAGCATATGGTATTGATATGTGTGTTGTATCTAAATGTAGTAATGGAAGTAAACCAATTAATATTGGTCGCCTATTAAATAAAATTTCACCAGTTAAAGAACCGATTAATTTTTATGGATGTATCGAACCAAAAGATAATAATGGAATATGTAAGATGGGAATACCAATAGATAATAAATTCTTTCCATTCGATAATAATATGTGTTTAAATTTACCATCAGTATATGCTATGACTCAATAAATTTATACCGTAAAATACAAAATTTTACGTCAGCGTAATTAAATCTTTGATTTGATCCCGCGTCTTTATACTAAAATAACCCATTTGGGGGGTCTTAATTTTAGTATTTGACGGTACCAACAAATAATAATATATCTACTTTTATATTTTTTTTCTTTATATATATATATATATACATATAAATGACAACTCCAGTTTACACATTAAAATCTACAAGATCTTTATCAACTAAATCAGGAATAGGTAATTGTGATCAAAATGATATTAATATTAAATATACGCTAAGTAATGACATGTTTAATTATTTAGTCCCCGTTGTTAATAGTCCAATTGGTGAATCTAGTTTAGATAATTTATTTACTAGTGATTCTAATAAAATGACATATAGTGCTGAAATCTGTGTCCCATCTAAATGTAAAAATGGAAGTAAACCAATTAATATTGGTAAAGTATTAGGACTTAATATCAATCAATTATTTGGATCTGATCTTAAAGATTCATCTTATGTTGATTTTTATGGTTGTGTAGAATCACTCGAAAATAATAATATATGTAGAATGGGAGTACAAATAAATGAAAATTTATGTTTAAATTTACCACAAATATATCCTAAAAATAATTAAATTTTCTTTATATATATATATATAAAGAATGCCAACACCCTCTGTTTCGCCTAAGTACGTAATTACGTCTACATCTACTGTATCTACTAAATCAGGTGCAGGTTTATGTGATCTAAATGATATTAATGTTAAATATACAATTAATAAAAATATATTTAATGAATTATCAACTAATTATCCTCTTGGTATGATGCTTAGTAATATATTAAATAATAACCTTAATCAAATTGGTTCTAATTATAACGAAATATTAAATAACCTTACTCCTAATTCTGTTTCAAACCCATCAACATATAGTCTTGATATTTGTGTTCCATCTAAATGTAGTAATGGAAACAAACCAATTAATTTTGGTAAACTATTAGGAATAAATAAACAATTCTCTGCTAATCCCCTTGATATATATGGTTGTTTAGAACCAACAAATACTAATAATATTTGTAAATTTGGTATGAAACTTAATAATGATATGTGTTTTAATCCATTAAATATATATCCTAAAAATAATTAATTTTTCTTTACAATTTTCTTATAAAAATATATAAAATCGTAAAATAATGTATTATTTACTTTTTGGTAAATTTAATTTACAATCAAAATTATTACCTCCATCAATGAAAGTTTACTATATAGATAAAGAAGGAATAATAAATATGTATGCACATAAATATAAACATCATAAATTAAAAAATAATTTAATGACGAATGATGTTATTTTTTTAGACAAAGTAAAAATATATAGATTAGATGATCAATATGAAAGTAATGGTGATTTTATTATGATTGATACTAACGAAGATAAAAAATATAATTATTATGAAATAGAACTTCAAAATAAATCATTATCAGAAATAATTACATATCTAAATAATACATTAAAAGATAATAATATAATTATTCATATATTTTCAAATATTTAAAAAATTCTTTATATATTTTTTCTTATATAAAGAATATGTATACTAAAAATAAAAATATAGTTGAACATTTAGCAGCGCCTGATATGAATAGTGTAATAAATTTTATATCATATGGAGATCCATTAGCATCTCCACCTGTACCGCCATTACAATACGGTCAAGTTATTTCTCCTGCTAATTTAAATACTTTAAATATAGTGTCAAATGATCCAGCATCAATAATAAATCCATTTTTATCTGATCTTACTGCAGAAATTAATAATCCAGATACAAAAGGTGATTATAATTGTTTATTATATGATAACAATCTAGGTTTAGTTGATGATTTTACTAAAAATCCCTTAGTTTGTTCTAATAATGTCCAATCAAAATGTACATTATCTGCATTTTCTGATCAAAATGTATTAGGTGTTAGTGATATTAATAAAAAATCATTTATTGATTATAATACATTTATAGGATCATCTGGTCTTAATTTACAAAAAGCGTATGTATCATGTGGAGATCGTACAAATAAACTAATGTGGATTTATAAAGATTCTAATTCATCATCTACTACACCAGATGCAATTGGTATACCAGTGGATCAATGTAATGTACTTAGTTTAAATACAGAAGATTTAAGCACAACAACAACTACAATTAATGCATTATGTAAAGTTCCACAAACATATGCATTAGTTTTAGACACAGTTACAAATGCAGGTTATAAATGTAAACAACTTCCTGGGCCACCCGCTACACCCAATAATACTGGTGCTACTGGTATTCCAACAGCAGTCAGTTTAGCAACTGATTCTAGAGGTATAAATGTATTAAAATGTAATAATTTATAATATTGAAAAATATATTTCTTAATTTCATTATAGTATAAACAAATCATACTATAATAATTTAATGTTTTTAATTGATAAGTATTTAATTAAATCAAAAAAAAATATTATTTTTCATAATGAATTATACGATAAAGTATTTAAAAAAGAATTCTTAGAAAATTTAACACATTTAATAGTGCATGGAAAAAATGGTTCTGGAAAAAGAACATTAATTAATTGTATTATAAATGAGTTATATGGTAATATTAAAACAGAAAAAGTATTATTTGAAGTTAATACATACGGTAATAAAATGGATGAAGTATTATTAGAAAAAAGTCAATATCATATAATAGTTAAACCAAATAATTCTGCGTTTGATCGTTATGTCTTACAAGATGTTATTAAAAATTTTGCTCAAATTATTATTCCAAATGATCAAAATTCATATAATTATAAATTAGTTATTATTGATACGATTGATAAATTATCAAGACAGGCACAAAATGCGTTAAGAAGAACAATGGAAGAATTTATGGGAAATTGTAAATTTGTATTTATCTGTTATAACCTTCATAGAATAATTGATCCATTAAAAAGTAGATGTAGTTTAATATCATTACCTACTCCAACAGAAGATAATATTTTTGAAACATTATTTCATATATCAGTAATGGAAGATAAAAAGGTAAGTATTTCGAGATTAAATAATTTATCAAAAAATGCAAATAATGATATTAAACAGGGAATTTGGTTATTAGAATACTATATGCATAAAATATATATTAAAGATGAATTAAATTGGCATAAATTTGGAGATTTAATTATAAATCAAATAATCAGTGGTAATATAAATTTGCATAAATTACGAGAATTAAATTATCAAATATATATGTCTAATATTGATATTAATGAATTAATGATATATTTATTGAATAGTTTATTAATAAAAGATTTATCATTAGTAAAAAAATATACAATTATTAATACATTTTCTAAATTTGATATTCGTGTTAATCAAGGAAAAAGACAAACATTACACATAGAAGCGTTATTATTAGAAATATGTAATATTTTATAAATAATATATTAATATTCCAAATAATATTTTTAATCCAAAATCAATTCAAAATCAAAGATTATAAAATAAGAAAATTTTTATTTATTTTCTTATTTTTAAATATGAGTGAACGCGAAGATATTAATTATTTATCTGGATTAATCTACGAACATTTATATCAAAAAATACCTTCTAGAGCGATAGAATCAAAACCTCTATCAACAAATTATTTACAAGATTTAACAATTGTAAAAAAAATCTATGAAGGAAAACAATTAACAGAATTAATAAATAATATATTTAATACAAATTTATCTTATAATGGATATAATGAATTTGCATATAAATTTAAACGTTTAGACAAACCAGAAGTGGATATATTAATAAGAGAATATGAAAAAAATCAAGAAATGAATCCCAATAATGAATTAAATGTAGATAAAATCATTAATTATTTATTAAGTGATTTAGTAATTCATAAAAAAACACGAGGAATATTATTAACATTTTGTAATTGTGATATTCCAGCAAAAGATTTAGAAATTTTTTTAAAGAAATACCCTAAAATAAAAGTAAAAAATACATTAAGTGTTTCAATTAGAGAACATTTTTTTAAACTTGTAACATTAAAAGAACATTTAGAAGATTCATTAACATCAAATAATTTTAAATCTTGTATTTTTCAAGTATTACATACATTATATATAATTCAATCTACCTATCCTACATTTAGACATAATAATTTAAATATGGATACTATCATGATTTATAAATCAAATGAAAAAAATATTAAATTTAAATTAGATAATCAAGAATATTCTTTTTCTTCTACTGGTGAAATTAAAATAACAAATTTTATAAAAGCATCTATTAGTAATGTTATTGAAAATGATAACTTAGATTCTAAAGAATTAAAAGAAAAAGATCAAATGTATGATGTGAATACATTTTTATCATCATTACAAGTATTAAAATTACCAAAAGATGTAAGTAATTTTATAGATCGTAATTTAGAAGTAGATAAGATTAGTATTCGTGATATTTTAATAAATGATGATTTTTTTAATCAGGATTCTTCAAATGAAAATATGCAAACTGGTGGCAAAAGAAGAAATAAAAAAAAGTCTAGTAATAGATCCAGATCTAGATCTAATAAAAGAAGTAAATACGAAATGACCCAAAGTGAAGTAGAAAAAATATTAAATTTAAATGTAGAAAATAATGAAAATAAAACAGAAAATTCTACTGTTAGTGATAATAATGTTACAACTGAAGATAAAATTATAGATTATGCAAATAAAAATAAAAAATTAACTGTTGAAACATTTAATACACAACCCAATAAATTTAAAATGGATCCAATTGATATTCCAAATACAAATTATCAAATTACTCAAGGTGAACCCCAACAACCAATTATTCATGTTAATACACCAAAACAAAATATAGATTCAAATTCATTAGGTAAATTATTTGGTAATGAAGAACAACCATCATCTGGTATTATGAATTCATTTGGTACAAGTCAACAAAATACTTGGAGAATTGCTCCTGATCAAAATAAAATAAGAGATTCAATGAAACAAAATCAACCTGAAATAGTACCAGTAGATAAAGCATTAGTACAATCTATAAATCAACCTATATCACAACCTATATCACAACCAATAGTACAACCTATATCACAACCTATATCACAACCAACAGTACAAACAATAATACAACCAATTGGACAACCAATCGAACAAACACCAATGCAATCCGTAAATCAATCATTAACGTCGCAACCAACAAATTCAACATTATCTATTAATAGTGTATTAAATTCTATAAGTAAAGGACAAAGTTTAACAGATTTTGTTAGACAAGGACAACGAGGTGGTGATCGTATAATTCCCATTTACAAGGGTAGTAATTCACCCAATACATCTAATGAAGAAAAAAGAATAAAAACCGAAAGATTTTTAGATGCAAATCCTAATATTGAACAAGAATATAAAAATCCTAAAATAACCCCAGAAGAAAAAGAAGCGATTAGTGTAAAAATAGATGAATCTAATAATCAAAAATCATTTCAACAACAAAATGCATCTATTTTTGAATTAAAAGTAAATCCTGATTTACTTCCACCCGCAAGAAAACCATTACCTCCAGCGCCTCCAGAAAACGTAATTAAAATGATAAACTATATGATACCTAATAATGGTGCACCTGGTTCCCAATCAATACCCTCTCAATTTAATCAACCATCTGGTCAAGTATTATCACACAATACATATAATGTTACCTTCGCTAATCCATCCAAAGTCAATGAATTTAGAGAAGATATTTTACCAAATAAAGATGAATCAATGTTAAAATATTCAATGACAACATTATCAGAAAGAATGATTATATATCAATATATTAGAAGTGTATTAATTAGACAATCAGATGGAGAAAATATAAATTTTATAAGTGATAAATCTCCAGAAGTCCGTAATTTATTAAGTTATTTAAGAATTCTAGAATTACAACCATCTAAACAAGATAAAATTAAAAATAGTCAGTATGGATTATTACCTAAAAGAATGATCATTTATAATTCATGTTATCCTATCCGTGTTGATCGTGCGACATATAATGTTGGTTGTGCTAAAAATAATATTGGTGTAAATATTAGAATTTATCAAATGACTAATGGTGAAACATTAGTTAATAAATATAAAAATCTCCCATATAAAGGATTAGAAGTTTGGCGTGAAATTTCAGTATATGAAAAAATAAGAGATGATATTTTAAAAGCAAAATTATCACCAAATTTTGCAACCTTATATGCATATTATATTACCAGTGATACAGAAATAGATTTCTTAAAAATAAATAGAATGCGTGGTCGTGATATTATTCATAAAAAAGAAAGAGAACAAAAAATCGTATTAAGTCAATTATATAAACAAGAAATGCAAGAATATTTAGTAAGTTTACAAAAATATTCAACCAAAGATCTTAAAAAAATAATTACTGATATTGATATTCACACACCCAGTGATAAATGTATTATTGCATTAACAGAATCACCATCACAAAATATTATAAATTGGTCTTCTAGATTATATGAAGATAATGGATTAGCAAAAAAAATGATTAATACTGGATTTCATAGTAATGAAGTTTGGATGAGTGTTTTATTCCAATTATATCAAAGTTTAACATGTATGTATAAATTTGGTATATCATATAATAATTTTGAATTAGAATCAAATGTCTTTGTAAAATCTTTGAAATTTGATGAAACTGTTCGGGGTTATTGGAGATACAGGGTAAATAACGTTGATTTTTTCATACCAAATTATGGTTATCTTTTAATGATTGATTCAGCATTTTCTGATGTCTCTGATAATGACGAAAAGACATTAGAAGATTTAACCAGAGAATTAACATTAGGGAATAAGACGCGTGAAGAAATATTAAATAGTTTAAAACCAAAAGAACCACTTTCATCCGCATTGGAAGAAAGAGTCAGAATAACTTCAGGTAATCTTAAAATTGAAGATTTAGATAAGATAACATATAAAAGTTATTCAGATGATTTAATTATTAATGATAAAAATGAAGATGAAATAATTAAATTAAGAGATAATAATAAAATTCGTACTCTTGAAAATTTTGAATCTGCATTTAATCCAAATGTATTTACTAAAGATTATTCATTAACAGGTGGTATTAGACCAGATGATAAAACACTGGGTACAATCCAGAACATCCATAAAATGATTCATAGTTTAAAAGAAGATGTTAAAAAACGTGTTGCATTAGAAGTACCTGTTGCACCAGTATTAAAAAAATTAACTCAAGAAAAAAATCAATTATTAAAAATAATGATCAATAATTTTAAGATGTATTTACATAATAGAGTAGGAACTTCATTAAAAGATACTGAATTACAAAATCTAATTGTACCAAATACTCTAAATGTAGGTGATATAGTTGCATGTATGAATAATAAACGTTGGGGAATAATCATAGATGTAGATGATAATGATGAAAATTCATTTAATGTATTAACAGTAAATAAACAAGCAGGATTAGATATTAATATAGTCGATACATTAAATGAATATCCATTTCGTTTAGGTGATTTAAGAATAATAAATACAATTTTAGAACAATCATCTAAACCAAATCAAAAATTAAATGATAATGATTTATTAGAAACATATGAAATAATTATATAAAATAATATATTATAATATTATTTTCTATAATTAAAACATGGACAGTAATTTAGATATAAATTCAGGTTTACCTATTTTTTTATTAACAAATAATCATCCCGAGAAATTTTTTGAAAAATCAACATATCAATTTGAACCTCAAGCAGTATCAAATGTTAATAAATTAAAACAAACATTTTTTTCAACAGAAAATGTAAAATATTTACAAGAAAAAATAAGATATGAAGTTTTTGCATCATCAAAAAATAAATATAGAATACCTTATCAAAATGAAAAAGATTTAAGAATGATTATGGAATCAATTTATATGAATAAAACTCGTAATATAGGATATGCATTAAATGAACAATTAAGTGAATTAAATAATTATATAATCAAATTTTGTGTGCCCAAAATTATGAATGAAATAAAAGTATATTTAAAATATTTAGAAGATATTTCAACACCCAGAGAAATAAATACATTACCCCAATCAAATGGTAGATTACGTTCTGTTGCAGGATTAACCCCAGCATCAAATTTAAATACAAATGTTTATTTACCAAATATGGCGAGTAAATATTCTTTTTCTACTACTGGTGATATAACTAATGTTGAATCTAATAATTTAATTATCCCACAAAATACACCTAGTGTATCAAATACACCCAGTGCATCAAATAACGCACCCAGTATTGTAGGATGGTTACCATCATCAGTAACATTTCCGGATGATCCATATTATATTAGAAATAGTTTATTATCACCTTTTGCGATGAAACCAGTTATTGAAGATAATTCTTTTCCTAATGATAAAAATGGATTATTTTCATCCGCATTCGGAAGTACTAACTTTTTACCATATTCGGATGATAAATACGCCAATGTTGAAATACCATCAAATGCTAAAGAATACATTTAATAAATTAAAAATAAATATATTTATTTTTAATTTAATATTTAATAGGATGTTTGGTGCAACCCTAATATTTAATCGGATGTTTGGTAGAAGAAGAGAGTGCCTTGTCTTGATTCTAAGAATCCAGCATTGAGATCTGTACCATCCGCGAAACCAATAGGTTTAATTCTTGATACTGGGTTGGGGCGACCCGCTTCACCATCAGATGTTTTTAATGTGTTGACAACACCGAGGGGATTGTAGTGATAGATATTTTGGTTGTCTTTGGCATAAACAATCGCGGATGTTGTGGTGATTAATTGAACAGCGGTTGTTGGGTCATTGGGTGATGAGTATGGGATTACTTCATTGACAACGACTGAGCGTTTTTGGAGTAAATATGAACCAACTCTGATTGTAGGTCTTGCAACTACAGGGTAGTTGTTGATTTCAGTCATGCCTGAGATTGTGAGTGGTAATTGAGTGAAGTTCATGACAGCGGATAAGATTGATGATCCTGAACCAACCGCTTGGCGTTGAACAACAGATGTTTTACGACGAGGTACATAGATTGATAAGATTTTGTGTACCGCTTTGACTTCGGTATCAATTAAGATATATCTATCATTTTCATCGAGGTAATATGATTGTTGTTTCATGGCATCATCAAAGTCATACGCAGCACCATTCTTTTCTTTAATGTTAGACATGTCAATTGTGATCATGCTGTCTAAACTGGATCTTTCTTCATCACGTGTTGTTGGTACAAAGATAGATGAAGCGAGTTGTAAATTAGTGCTTAATAATTGAGGAGCAGCTTTAAGGTTGAATAAGATTGTGTTAAGACCGAAAGCACCAAAGATACGTCTTAATGAGGCACCTTCATCACTTACAATTGTGTTTGAAGGTGAGACGTGTGTTAAGTGGCATTGATCAAGAGTGGTGCCAAGATCGCTGTTAACGTTGTAATAACGACCGTTACGTAACGCTAATACGTTTTCCCAAAGGGCGTATTGTAATTTAACACGTCTGTGTAAATCTTCGGCGGGGTTCATGCTGCATACTTCACGTCTGTTGGTGTAGATGATGTTTTCAAAGAGTTCTTTGTCAACTTGGTTTAAGAGGGGTTCTCTGTTGTAGCGTGCACGGATAACGCCCGCAAGGTGTGCGTGGAGTGTGGTGCGTTCTAAGACATCGAATTTAGGCATGTATAACGCCGCGATTATTGGGTTAACGTGGGCGTATGCATTGTGGCGTTCAACGTCGAATAAACCACCAATAGCGATTAAATCACAATCATTGTATTGAACTGATTGTAATACGATTTGTTGGTATAAGGGTCTGTTGACGCTTTCTAAGCGTACAATGTCTTGGATTTTAGCAAAGTCACCTGATGAAAGGTTGTCTTTCATGCTTTCTACTTGTTCTACACTTGATACACCGAAAAGAGAACCGACTGATGAGATGTGGCGGTATGTTGATGATTCTGATGGTATTTTACCTTCGATCATTTCTTCAACAAGGCGTCTGAAAGCATCGATTTCAGCATCAGTAAGAGGTACTTTCTTGGCGAATGGTACCGCTTGTTTTAAGACCGCATCGATTGTTTTAACGCCACCTAATAATTGTGTTTGGGCGTATTTGTAGTATTTGCGAGCGACATTTAATATTTTTTGGTGTGATTCGTTAAGGTGTTCCATGACAAGTTCAAACATAGATGAATCTTTGAATTTTTCACGGAGTTTTACCGCTTCAGCGGGACTTAATTGGTATTTACCTTCTCTGATTAGGCGATCGACCTCGGCTTTAACAGAAGATGGGGTTTTCATATCGCTATATTCATGGGAACGGCTCATTGTATATATTATATAATAATATTTTTTTTATAATATTTTAGATTTATAATACACTTAGATAAATAAAATACTAGATATTTTTATAAAAATATAAAATTTGATAAAATTTATTTTTATACTTAAATTATTAATTATACAATAATAATTATGAATAATATATGGTATGAACAAGAATTATATGGTTCTACATTAATTAGTGCTCGATATCAAACACAAATTGAAAACTGGTTAAAATCATATCCTAATGATTATTCTGGATTAATTATAAGTGGTGGAATTGGAACCGGTAAAAGTACTATTGTAAAAAATAGTATTAAAAATTCTAACTGGAAATACCATATGTTATATTTAGAAAATGATAAATCATGGGATTTTTTCTCTAATTTTATAACAGGTCTTAATGAAAAAATGGTTTTAATTATTAATGATGCTAATTTAATATCATCTCCAAGTGAAAAAAGAAATATATTAGAATTTTTTACACAAAATGCACAAAAAAAATTCTTACCTATAATATTTTTAACTAATTTAAATCATTCAAAATTAATTACAACAATTGCATTACATGACTCAGAAAGTATTAGAATACCATTACCAACTGAAAATGAATTATTTACAGTAAGTAAAATTTTTATTGAAAAATATAAATTAAAATTTGATTCAATTCAAACAATAAAAGATATATTAAATTATTCTCAATATGATATTAGACGATTAATTATTATTCTTCAAGATTTATATTATACCTTTATTCTAAATCCTACAAATACGAGTAGAAAAATTACTAGAACAGATATTCAAAACTATGTTTCTATTTCGATGAAAAAAAATGTTGAAGTAGGATTATTCAGTGCAAATAAAAGTTTAATGGATCGTTTTAAATCAATTGAAGAATCTATGAGATTTTATAAATCAGAAAAAGTATTATTACCATTAATGATGTATGAAAATTTCTATCATGCATTAGAAGCAAAAAATATGTCAAAAGAAAGAAAGAAAATGAAGTATGCGAGAATATCAGATATTTTATCACAAAGTGATATAGTTGAAACAAGAATATATTCTGAACAAAATTGGGATTTTCAACCTATTCATGGATTTTTTGCATGTGCACATGTTTCTTATATTTTAAATGAAGGTGAAGATAAAGAAATTAAAAATTATAAAATTAATTTTAGTTCTGATTTGAATAAGACTTCTTTAAAGAATATTAATAAAAAGAATATTGAAACATTGTTATCATCATTTCAAAATAGAACCCAACGTGATTTACATAATATTAGTCGTTTATTAAATTTAAGTAAATCCAGTCATCAGAAATTATATAGTTATGGTTTAACAAGTAAGAATGTAAATTCGATTATTAGAATAGATAAGACACATTCAACAGAGAAAAAAGTTGTTTAAGAACAAAAAAATTATGTATTTAATGGTATGAATGAAAATAAAGATTGCTTATTTTGTTTATTAGATAAACCAAAAACAAAAAAACATATAACACCATGCGAGTGTAGACCTTATTTACATCAAAGATGTGTAAATATTTGGTATATGAATACGCCCAATGAATGTCCTATCTGTAGAATTAATTATGAAGATATTGGTATTATAAAAGAAGATGATAATTCTATAGATATAATAGAGCAACAAATATATATTAATCAAATTCGTGTAAAAAATTGTGTAATTCTTGTTTTTGTATCAAGTTTTACATTATTATGTAAATTTATGATTTTTGGTTGAAAAATTGAAAAAATAATTACCTAATTAATTAACTAATTATTCTAAAAGTCAAAATGTCTAACGAACAGATCAACCTAATCGTAGCGATCCTTAAGAAGGAGGAAAATAACCTGACTGATGGATATCAGTTCTATATTCCTAGTGGAGGCAGTGTAGAAGATGCAGAAATCTACTTGGCAAAAATTGCTAAGTTGATTCTAGAAAAACTCGAGAAACAACAAGCAGAGAAAGCCGAAAGTACTGATTATCTTAAAAATAAATTGCAAATTAACGGTATCTATGAGATTTTAACCGTATCTCACCCTGATATCGAAGAAAACTATGGAACTATCTCAATGGTAAAGGTTACACTAAATAATAAGGAAAATAAGCCTTTAGTTATTATTCCTGGATACAGTAATAAGTCATTTGAATCTGGATTTGATAAATTAATGGATGAATTTGATTCTTACAAGGACAAATATTCCGTTATGTATGCAGTATGTTGGGGATCTAAGGTTAAAAAAGTTACCGTAGAAGCTCCTAAACCTGCAGGTGACAATAAAGAAGAACAATATAGATTAAATGAAGTAATTAGAGTCAAACTTGCTCATGTATTAGATAAGATTCTTAGAAGTCCTAAGATGGCACTTACTAATATTACCTTATTTGGAAAGTCTGCTGGTGCTGGTGTATGTATCCACATCGCAGCTATGAATCCTGAAGTAAAATATCTATATATTTCATGCCCAGGAACCAATGATCGTGGTAATGCATTAATTAATAGAAAGGAACTTCCTATTAAGTTATCATGGAATAAGGATGATGATGTTCTTCCTTATTCAGTATCACAAGAATTTATCCAAGTATTTGAAAGAAATGAAAATAACTATAAATTTTATCATTATGAAACTGGTGGTCATGAATTTAATCCTGTATTTATTCGGGAATTGTAAACTCTAATATTATTTTATAATTTTAATAGTATGAGTAAAAAACTTCATTTACCAAAATACCAATATGTTGGTAAGAAAAAAATATTTACAGTTGAGAAAAATGATTTGTTTATATTAGATGCATTAATGCACGACGGGAGTCAACAAAAATATGCGCAACACCATAATTTAAAATATTCAGAACATGGGGGTTTATTAGATTTTGATAAACGTGGTTTAGAAAGAGTTATAATATCAACTAAAAAAGAATTTGATAAGGATGACCATGAAATATATTTTCCAGTAGTCACAGATGATGCAGAAGATTATGAATTTAT
>Ga0114962_10001905_pt1 | contig 17741 bp, 17 predicted proteins | sample C_130820_MF_Meta_FD_87017 | JGI IMG/M metagenome (GOLD analysis project Ga0114962, IMG submission 87017) | Freshwater microbial communities from Lake Croche, Canada to study carbon cycling - C_130820_MF_MetaG | ecosystem: Environmental > Aquatic > Freshwater > Lake | place: Lake Croche, Canada...
TCCATCTTTGTAATGTAGATTTTTTACAATCAAATATTTTACAAGTTTTTCTAATATTATCTTTATTTTTCAAATAATATTTAACCGCAGAAATTTTATAATCTTCGCTTTTATGTTTCATCGATATAATAAAAATAGAAAATCTTACTCATATTTTGTCCCATTTTAAATCTTCAAGGGTGTAATATATTCCACTTTTTGTAAAAAATTGATTATAAATTTGGAATATATGTAATTAATTAAAGATAAAATACTATTGAAATATAAATGATTATTCCAATTAAATGTTTTACTTGTGGAAATGTTTTAGCAGATAAATATCGTTGGTTTTTAGAAAAAACTAAACAAATGAAATTAGCGGAATCGAAAGATATAAATAAAGTTGTATATTTAACAACCGAAAATATGACAAAAACCGCAGAAGGTGAAGTTCTCGATATTTTAGGGTTACATAATGTATGTTGTCGTCGTCATATGTTAACACACGTTGATATAGAATGATGTTTTATGTAAAATCGAATTATATGATATATGAATACAATTACAGCAGGTTGTAGTATATGTGGTGGAACTATTCGTGAAAAAAAATTAAAACAAAGAAAACAAACGAAAAAATATCGTAAATTTTCAAACAATAAAATGAAATGTTCTTGTAACCCATTTAGTGGTGGTTACATTATCAATAATAAGAATAGTAAACATAGTAAAACCAATAGTAAAACCAATAGTAAAAGTAACAGTAGAACCAATAGTAAAAGTGATAGTAGAACCAATACTAAACCTAATAGTAAAACTAATAAAAAACATCAAAAAATACACCACCACCACAAAGGAGGATATGGAGGATTTTCTGATAATATATTTCCGAATCCTATAAACACACGGTTGAATGGTGGTAATTTATATAGAAATAATATAGTTCCAGTTCCAATATATGTATAAGTTTAGGCATTTGTTTTTTTATTGAGTTAATATATTAAAAAATTGATTACACATAATCAATAATTGTATAAATATATAATAATTAATACAATTAGTTAATTTATTTACACAAATGTCATACACTAATATTTCAATTAACAATGTTATACAAGACGAAGAAAATAACATATTACGGTTTACACTTTCAAATTTAAATGTAAGTTTCGCAAATGCTATACGACGTATTATATTATCTGAAATACCAATAAATGTTATAAGATCAGAAAAAGAAGAAATTAACCAATGTAAAATTAGCGTTAATACTTGTCGATTACACAATGAAATAGTTAAACAACGTCTTAGTTGCATCCCTATTCATTTAACTAATTTAGAACTTTTACCAGATAAATATGAATTGGAAGTAAAAGCCGAAAATACAACTGAAAATGTGATATATGTTACAACTGCCGATTTTCGAATTCGAAACAAAACGACAGGTAACTATCTGACTCAAGAACAAACACGAGAAATATTTCCACCAAATCGTAAAACTAATCAATACATAGATTTCGTGCGTTTGAGACCTAAAATCGGTGACAATATACCTGGAGAAAAAATAGAGTTGACTGCTGACTTTTCTGTGAGTAATGCCAGTGTAAACTCAATGTTTAATGTAGTTTCAATATGTTCATATTCTAATACACCCGATTTAATTAAAATAAATGAAAAATGGGAAGAACATAAAGAAACATTAACCGAAACTGGTGAAGACATCGAATTTCATCGACGGAATTTTCATATATTAGATGCTCAAAGATATTATGTACCAAATAGTTTTGACTATATAATCCAAACGATTGGTATATATACAAATATCGAAATTATAAAAAAAGGTTGTGAAATATTAATCAACAAATTCCAAAAATTAATAGATGATATTGATGCTAACACGCTTATGATAGTAAATACAAATACTACACTTGAAAATTGCGTAGATGTCATTTTAGAAAATGAAGACTATACTGTAGGAAAAGCATTAGAATTTGTCTTATATGATAAATATTTTATAAATGAAAAGAAGTTAATATATTGTGGATTCAAAAAGTTTCATCCACATGATACCAAAAGTGTGGTAAGATTAGCATTTACTAATCCATCAGAAAGAAATGATATATTGAGTGTTTTGAAAGATTCGGCATTAGAATGTCAAAAAGTCTTTAGTGCCGTGAATGAAATGTTTTAACCATCAGTTCGAACTCACTATTGAATTATTTGTTCATGTAAACATATAGATATGATATAATAAATTATATAGTTTCAATAAAAACTAAATAATTCTTCACACTTTTTGATATTTATAATTTTCATTTTTTTTGTTATAATGAAACAACACAAAACACGCAAGACTAAAAATAACAGACGAATGAAATAAATTTTATATTATTTATGTAAAATTGATTAAAAACAAAATATCATATAGAGTTAACATAAAGAACTACTCTAAATATCATAGACATTCGTATACAAACTATTAAATGGATAGAACAACTATATCATATATTGAAGATTATTTTACAAAATTTAAAACAGATATTCAAAAAAAAGCAATAGAATTATCTTTCAATGATAAAGACAAATTGAACGAATTATTAGAATTTATTTTCGAATATGAAAAAATAAATACCAGTAGAGAATATTTTACAAAGAAAAAAATAAAAAAAACACCGACAACATTATCGTCATCTGTTATAGAAATAAATACTGAAATAGATAACTCTAAACGACACGTCGTTAAAGACGAAGAAAGATGTAATGCTGAAAGAAAACAAGGTGACCGTTGCTGTAGAAAACGTGTAAAAGGTAGTTTGTATTGTGGAACTCATTTTGTAAAATATAATAATACAAATTTACAAAATGAATTATCACTTAAAAATGGTGAATCAAATAATCCCAATAATAGCAGTCTTCCAATAAACAATAAAGAAAATTCAAAAGAACAAATAGAAGTAGTAGCATATGAGATTCAAGGCATTATTTATTATATTGATAAAGAATTAAATGTATATAACACAGAAGATATATTTAAAAATAAAAAAAATCCACGAATTATAGCAAAAGCAGTTAAAATAAGTAATAATGTTTTCTCTATACCTTCACTCGGTTTATAATAACCAAATATTTATTTGTTTTTTGAATTAAATAATATTGTTTTTTGGTTACCAAAATTAATAGAATAACTAATACCCCAAAATAAAACATAATAATCATTATTTTCATCAGGGTTTATACTTACATTATGTACCATATCATAAATTTCTATTTGATTCGGTATTTTTATTTTTTCGTTATCACTATTTTGAAAAAATACTAATGTCACCTGTGGAGATTTTTTTTGAAATTTTATCGTAATATTTTCTGTAAATTGATATAATAATGGTTTGTTAGAGTTGAATAAAATATTCATTCAATATAATTAATATTCAAAGAATTAGTTATAGGTTTTTAATCCGTATATAAATAAATCAATTTTCTTTGTAAACTCTGGAAAATAAAGTAACATATGAGATTAAGATACTATTTTATGAACAATACGTTCTTTAACAACCTGTTCACGATTTTCCATCAAAAAAGAACTGATCTCTTTTGCTTTTTCAGAATCGTCTTTGTAATATTGATTTAATAATTGTAATAATGTTTTTTTTGAAAGTGATTTTTTAACATTTGATTTTTTATATGATATAGAACCATCATTGATATCGAAACAATCTAAATTATTTGAACGCATAATTTCAATCAAATTAGAAGTAAGTGTTTTATTAGCAGTTTTACGTATATTCTCTTGTTCTTTCAGTTTACGTATTTCATTATCGTTTTTTACCCATTCACGAATTATTGATACAAGTTTATCTTTATTAATTGACCTTGATGAAATAGATTCCCTAGACGGTTCCAGATTAGAAGAAGTTGAAATATCTGATATATCATCATCAACGTTGTTAACCGACATTAATTTTATTAATATATACTATATATCTTTAAATCATTATTTATATGGATTTTTTATTCAACAATTTACAACAACATCAAAATGAAAGACAAAATAAAAAACCTTGGCAATCTATGGTTGTTACACAAAAAAATATATTGTTAGAATCAAACTATAAAAATAAAAGAGATGAGAATACTCAGGTAGACAATACAAGTCAAAAACAGTATACGAGACTACCAAACCACATATTTAGACAGTTCCCTCTATATCATCTCCCTCCACCAATTCAACCTAATAATCCTATTATAGAAAAAGAGACTCCTAAAGATGAAATTGTTATGAGTTGGGGAAAACCAACGTGGTTTTTATTCCATACCCTAGCCGAAAAAGTATATGAATCAAAATTCTTTGAAATACGGGCTGGATTATTAGATTCTATATATTCTATATGTCTCAACCTACCTTGTCCTAAATGTGCTGAACACGCAAAACAACATTTGAATGGTATTAATTTTAATACCATACGCACTAAAGAAGACCTTAAAATGCTATTATTTGATTTTCATAATTATGTAAACTCAGTAAAAAAATACGATATATTTAAATATGAAGACTTAGTACAATATAAAAATGCAATTACTAAAAATATTATATATAATTTTTTGATTGAATATAACCGAAAATCAAAAAACATCCGATACTTAGCAGATGATTTACATAGAGAGAAAATTGCGGTTTCTTTAAAAAAATGGTTCGCTAACAATATCCAATATTTTGAAAATTAATTTTGAAATATCTGTTTTATATAAAAGAAAAGTTAATAATATATCTGTTTAACTAGATAGTATAAATTCATTGACTGAGTGGTTTACATCGAAATGTTGTTCTCGAAGGTCTTGAACATGTAGACGAATCTCCAGAAACTATGTATTGTAAACTTGGAACACCAACTGATGTTATCATAACAGCCCAAGCCACACCACAACCACCTCCTACAATAATTCCCGCCAAACAATAACAAAACATAATTACAGGTTCAGGAGTTGTTTCTATACATTTATGAATTAAAATCCATAATGTTTCAACTATAATTAATAATGGAAAAATTACTAATACAGGTATATTTTGCTGTAATGCTATATTTATTCCCTTTTGTGTATATTTTGTTGTATCTAAAATACCTACTGATGTTGAAGTAGGATTTGCTAAATTCAGTATAAATATTAACAAATAAAAAAATGTAAAACTATATACTACTAAGTTCAAAGGAATGTTCGAATAATGTTCTCCGTTCTCACCTAATGTAATAGTTCTACATATAGGATTCCTTAAACCATTTTGTTCATTTTGTTCACTCGAAACATTTGTAGGAACAACTAACCCGATGATTTTACTTAAAAATAATACTATTATACAAGTAAGTGTAAGGCCACCTATATAAAGAACCCCCCTCAAATTCCACATCAATAATGATTGAAATACAAAAAACGAAATAATGATAATAGGTGCTAACCTAAATATTAGATAAGGTATTTCAGTAACATTCAAACCCATTATATATATACATTACGATTCTCAAACCTGATTTAAAAAAAATCATAATAGTAAAAGTAAAAATAAAAATTTGAGAAAAAAAATATTATTAGAATATGTTTTATTCATATAAATATGATGTAATGGTTAAAACTAAATATTTATATTGACAACCCACAAATACTAACATGTATTTAATTGACTAATACCACTCCATTCAATACCATTAGTTCGTGCCCATTTCTGTTGAGCACAACTTGAGGCTAATCCAGATGTTCCCCATATTGATTCGTCATATGGATTTATTTTAGTAGCACTACCATCATTATTTAAATGAGTATCAGTAACAATAGGGGTGAGTTTGTTTGTACCGGAGGCAAAAGGAATAGAACCATTATTCAATCCATTAAATTTACAGAAACTTCCATCTGGAATCCATAAATCTGGACATTGTGAACTATTTGGTGGGAAAGTTTGTGTTTGGTTTCCATTTTTTACCATGAATCCAATAAATACTAATGATAATATTAAAACAACAATTGCTATAACACTAACGACTATATAAAATAGTTCCATCAATATATAATATTTATTATATTATATGTCAATATTTGGAACACCAATCGATTATTATAATAAAGAACCGATAATTACCAATGAAATAAAATATAATGGACGAGTGAATATTTTAGAACCAGAAGATAAAAATGCTAGATTCAAAATGTTCGAAAAAATATCTATAAAAAATAAAGCAACAGAATATAGAGAATCTTTAATTAATGTATGGGAAAATAATGTTCTAGCACAAGTCTTTTTTTCTGCCGAGAATATTCAAATCATACAAAACGCTATACGCAAGGGGGTATTTGACATGTCTAAAGGTAAATATTTAGTACCAAATCAAAATATAGATGCTTTAAAAGTAATTATGCGTTCAACTTATTTAACTTATGCTGAACATCATCCTGATAAAATAACCGAGCAAGTTGAACGTCTTAATAATTTAGTATTAAATTATTGTATTCCTTTTGTATTTAACGAAACAAAATTTTATTTGAAATATTTAGAAGATCAGTCAACAATTGCCGTACCATTCGATAAGAGCAATAAAAATGACCGTGTATATAAACAACTCGAACCAAAATTTTGGTTTTAATAACCGTGTGTTTAACAACCTATAAAAAATGTTTATAAACTATTCACAGGCAAACAATAATACGTGTATATATCCGAATTATAATAAGATACAAGATTTATAATTCATATAAATTTTGTAGTAAGTCCCAAATATTTTACTATATTGTTATATTCATCTTCAACGTTGAATTTTATATATGTTTTCCCTTTTTTTATAGCTTCGTCGATGTTTATTGGAGTTCTAACGCTTTGTAAATCCACATAAAGTTCTATATCTCTAAGATTAATTATGTCTTTATAATAAATTTCAATACATGTATCAATTTTATCTACCCATGGCACAGTTTTATTATTTGTGATTGAAACTATAGTAGCAACAGCAATAATTTTCGAATGCTTTTTTTTATCGCCATTATTTTTTTTACCAATGAACCAGATGCGATCATCTGATTTTGCATTTTTTATAAATCTAGAATTGCTGTTCGAATATTTTATTCCCCATGTATTGTATAATAAACCAGTAATAAAATTACTATCATTTCTACCACTGTTAACTAACCAATTTTGTGACATAATTAATTTGTTTTATTTGAGTTGATATAATAATATAATATTATTTAACATTCAATCAATTTTTTTACACCATTACACAAAGTATGTAGTATTTATGAATTGTTTTCAATTATATAGTGAATCGTAACAATACATAGTATTATAAAATTATAATGAAAGATAATATTTTATGAAACAAAATATAAATAATTAGATGTCGAATCGAATAACTTTTGGTTCTTCTACTACATAAATAAAATTATCTATATTATGTTCGCTTTGTATCAAAGTACATTTTGGAGCTTCTGACATTCCTCCACTATTACTTTCTTTTTCTATTGAATCACATACAACAGTCATTCTTTCATATTTCGAATTTCTTAAATCGATTAATGCTGGAATTAATGCTCTCTGTTGAATTTCTACGACTTCTCTTAATAAATCCCTATTAGTAGGAGTTTTATTATATTCAACAATTCTTTCATCTATTTCTGCTAAAATCGAATAGACATTTTCGTTTTTTAATCGTAATAAATCAGTTTTCGCTGGATTCTCGTAAATTTCTTTATAACTGTCATATAACATTGTAAATCCAGAATTATAATCTTTGTATTTTTTCAATGCTTTGTCAAATAAAATACTAGCTTTTTTATCTGTCAAATAATTAAATAAAACATCCATTTTTTGTTTGATTATTTCTTCCATACCACGTTCGGTATATTCTTTAAAATAATGCATATCATCAAAAAAATCATATGTCTCTCCATTAAATATACGTATATTCAAACGACAAGGATTACGTCCAACATCACCACATAATGCTATGTAATAATTATTCTTCTTTTTAAATATTGAACCGACATTTCTTTTACATACTACACAATTCCCTTTTACAGATGACAATAAAATCCGACGTTTTTTTTTATCATCTTTTGTTTGACTTTTAATTTTATTGATTTTCGATTTCATTCCATTTTCATATTCTTTTTTCATTTTAAAATATTGTGTTATAGCTTCTTTATAACTAATCTCATCTATTATGTTAGTCGTCGGGTTATTACTACTCATATTTTCTTTATCTTTTGTTTCATATAACTCATCTCCTTTACTTTTTGGAGATATAGTTTTATTCATATTAACGATAGAACCTTTTTCATCATATACAACTAAACCTGGAATATTTTTCAAAGATTCTATTTCTTTCAAAGGATTATTATAATACGATATATGTTTCAAAGAAAGAGGAATATTAGATACACTCACTATTTTATTATCATTTATATAAAGATGTGTGAGTTCATTAGCACCTTCTAAATCTATATAACGTATTTCATTATGAGAACAGTTCAATACTTTTAACCCAGCCGGAAGATTTTTCAATTCTTCGAACTGGTTATTTGATATGTTTAACTTTTTTAAATTTGGAATCAATGAAAAATCTATATCTGTTATTTGATTTCGTTCAATATCAAGTTCTTTCAATCCGTGAGGGAGAGGGGAAATCGTATTCAATCTATTTCCCGGACATTTAAATATCTCAATCGTATCGGGTATATTAAATATAGTTGTTAATCCGCCAACTGGTGGTATTCCAGCATCTTTGAATCCAATTTCTTTAACTTGATTATATCCTTCTTTTTTCAAAATTGATAAGTCTAATACTCCATTCAAAACTACTCCCACGTGTATTGTAGGAGAAAATTTAGGGATTGGTTGAAAAGTAAAAATAGTATTTCTTTTTTTATTATTCACTGTTTTTTCTGCTAATTGTTGTTTAAAAATCGTAGTTGCTGTAGTTAACTCGTCTATTTGTTTTTCTTTATTCATTGTTATATTTTATATAATATTTATTTTATTTAAACATTTCAATAATTTGAAATGAATACTCCGAAATTAATTGAAAATCATGTAAAAAATTATCTATATTATTCTCTTCAAAAATGTCACGAAAATCGTGTAAAGATTTATTCATATATTTTGAACATTGGCGTTTTTGTTGTATTATTGGTTACTTTTGTAACAACATTATATTTTTGTAGGAAAAAAAAACCAAATCAAATAGATTTAGAAAGAAAACGAATTAAAGAACAAGAAATGATATTAGATAAAATACGATATTTTCAACAGGTCAAACAATATCAGAAAGAAACTATGTCTTCTTTAACAGATTTACCAGTCACAGAAACTTTATCTGATTCTTTACGTAACTTTTCATAATTATTTATTAGATTATATTCAATACTTTCACAAAGAAATAATTGAATAACTAATATATAAGTTTAGTAGATTTACCTAATATATAACATGAATGATGATTCAAATGATTCTCAACAAACCAAAAAAAATATTGTTCAACCACTTTTTATTTCGCTAATTTATGGTGGAATATTTGCTTTCATTACTAGTTTGATATTAATGTCTAACATTTTACTTAAAAGTAATATAATTAATATTACTATATTTTTTGTTATTGTATTTTGTATAGTATTTGTTTTTTTGTTTATTATTTATTTTTTTATTATAAGTGGTAAAAATGTATCAAAAGCGTGTTGTGTAATTGCTATTATATTATTTTTTACAATATTTCCAATATTTTTAATTTTTATTTCCGGTAATAGATCATTCGTAGAAGTTTTCGAAAATTCAGTTGGTTATTTTATTTGTTCAATGTTATATAATGATAATTTAAATAATATGTTTAAATATTCAGATGATTTTTTTAAAAAACCCAGTATTCAGGATAAATTCAAACCAAATAAAAACGTATTACTAACATTATTTAATATAACAGATATAGATAATGAAGGTAATAATATTGATAGTTTAGATAAATTGAAGCACAGTAATGTAACATTTGATGGTGGTAATGATAATATTTCTAATTTAATAAATTATATTAAAAAAAAAAATATAATTGGTGTCTTGTGTTGGTTTTATATTGTTTCTGTATATTCTACGATGGTTTCTATAAAATATTTATCAACTATATAAAATGAATATAGACATCATCCAAAGATTTTTTTATATAAATAAAGTCTCATTCAGTATTTTATTATTTGTAGTTTTTCTTTTAATAATACATACAACAAAACCAATCATTATTTACAACAAAGATGGTAGCTTCAAACAATTCGGTATCGGATATGTCAACAAAACAGTAACTCCTATATGGTTAGTATGTATAATTTTAGGTATTTTTTCTTATCTATTTATATGTTGGCTCGCTAGAATTGAATTTTGAATACATAGGTGCTTTTTCAATAATCTAATACTGTTTCTTGATCCCAATCATCTTTGATATAACTACCATTTTTATATTCATAATTTGTTTCAAAAAATATTGGATATGTAGTTAATAATATTCTGTTATTATTATTCATTATAATAACCCCTTCCATATGTTCTTCGTCATAAATTCTATCTCCATCATTTGATGATGTTTTATCATCTATGTTATCGTTATAAATATTTTCTATTGTTTCATTCGATTCGGAATAAACATGTATTCTGTTTAATTTTATCTTTGAAATTGTTGTTTTTTTCCATAAAATAACTTTGTTTGATAGTCTTACGATAACTTTAATTAAACTCATAGTAAAATACAATGAGTAAATATTTATATATACTTTGTTCAATTTTTTATTTACAAAATATATATTATTCCAATTATAAACGAAAATATATGATAATCTTTGAATTATAGTTCAATTATCATTGAAATCACGTTCTTCAGCACCTTCATCATCGTTGTAATAGTTACCATCCATATAATCCTCGCCCATATTTTGTATATCCCATTCTTCTTTTTCATATTCTTCGTCATTATCTTTTTGTTCGTTCATTTCTAAATCAATAACATCCATTGTTTTTTCTTCTGGTTGAATTACATAATCATCTGACCCACCACTTATTTCATTTTTTTCATCTATGAGCAAACTAACTATATCACTCCGTTCCTTGTCGTAAACATTTTTATCATATTCAAATACACCTTTTTGCATTCCCAAATTCCAACGTCCCATTTTCATTTTTTTCAGAGTATATTCCACTTTTCTTTCATCATCTAACATATTTTTAAAATAATCAGTAATTGTCTTTTTCTCATCTAGTTTTGTGCGTAAAACTCTTTCATTGATTGTTTTATATGACTTGTTAATTGCTTTTTTAGTATCTTTTTCAATCGACAGAAATGTTACCAATAATTCTACTGTTTTTCTTTTTATATTTTCTAAATTTCCAATTTGTAATTGTATATCATTTAGACTTTCAATTTCATCATATCCACCCATTTTTCCAACATCACCTGTATCAAATCCTTTTATTTCTTCAGTTGAGTCTGTTACCATTTTATTTTGAGCATTTATTTTATTTCTAATATTCATTCTATCGATTTTCAATATTTCAGGTTCATTACTCTTCTGTATATATTCATATATAACTGAATAAAATAAATATTTAAAGAGCAGATATATACTGTCCTTATCAAATACTGAATAAAATATAATTTCTTTCATATTTCCTTTCTCATCATTTGCGTTTTTTCGTAATGGATTAACAACTGGTATATGTTTCATAAAATTAATTAATATTTTCAAAGATTCACTTATTTGGAACAGTAGTTTTTTTATCGAATTATCACCCATGAATTTCAATAAAGGTGTATAATACAACTCTATGAATTTTTCTACATCACCCCGATGAAATAATGATAAATTCCAATGTAAAGGAACAGTTTTTAATATAGGTTTATTTTCATATATCATTGTTGGAAATAATACTGAAATATCGTATATTGTATTTTTAGTATATTGAACTATTTTTGCCATCATTTCATCAGTATCTTCTTCCCATACTGTAAAATCACGAACAAATATTTTTGCCTCTTCAATTCTCTTTGAATCTATACTTCCTCTATATTCGTCAAAATAATTGTATATTGATTCTATCATTTTACCATTTGAATATATCAAATAATTTTTTAATGTACTTATTTCTTCATTATCAATATATGACATCGTATTTGGTTGATATTTTGATAAAACCGCACGAATATGTTTTTTCAATGGTTCTTCAATAACTCCACCACTTATTGTTTCTTGAGTATCATCTAAATAATTCATATATTCGAGCATACCATCTATATTTGGTATCTGAACTACAAAAGGAACATTAGCATAAGTAGGTAAAATATCATATTCAACACCTTTTTTATTATCAATCGAATTTTTATTATTTATACTACTTATTAGACGTTCCAAATCTGTTATATTATAATTTTTTCCATTCTCTTTCAAATATTTTATTTTTTCTTCTATTGTCCAGTGTGGGTTATAATCTATAGTGGGTTTAGTTGAAACAAATAATTTTAAATATTCGGGTATAGGAGCAGTCTCATTATCAAATTTACAATAATGAATGAAAGATTGATATATATTTTCTATAGAATGTCCATTTTTTGGTATGATCGTTGATTTACGGGCTGTTTCAACTGAATGTACAAATATATGAGCCAATGAAAGAGCATCGTTCAAAGTTATAGTTTTTGCTAATTTATCGACAATATTAATATACCTTGTAATATCATTCTCTTTATTAGCAAAATATTGTAATACTGTCTTCTTTTGATTCGAATTTTCTAACACACCCTCTACGTGCGTGTTTTCATCATTACAACAAGAGTTTTGTAAAAAAGGGATTGAATTAACTGTATTCAATAATGGTTTATTTTTCTTTACGATTATATTAATATATTCTATTATAGCAAATGTATATTCAATAAATTTTGTTTGTATAATTCCAATTTCTTGCCATTGTATAGGATCACCTTTTATCAAAGATTTTTTTAATCCTTGTAAAAATGTTTCTGGAATACCGTTTCCAGATAACTTATCGACAATCTTATAAGATATAAGTGGTGGTAAAAATGTTGTCCATTTCTTTATATTATGTGCTTTTGCTATTCCACCTATCTCAATTACTATTCCATTATCAGGGTTCATAGTTAAATATTCACGTTTCTTTGAAATCATTGTTAACACATCTTCACGCTGAATAACTTGTTTTGATATAGATTTTATCATAGCATCCATAAATGTTTGAACAGGATTTTTTATAGATTGTATTGCTGACCAAACTCCAATCGAACTTTTCGAAATATTTAATACACATGCTATATAACGCAACCCGTCCGTGTTTCCATCTTCACCGCCTTCGAATGGAAAACCCTCAAATGAAACGATACAACCAGGGACTGTATTTTCTGGTTGTAATGGTGGTACAGAACATTGAATTGCTAATAATGTAACAAACCCAACAATGAGTATTATATTTTGATTTTTATATTGAACATAGGGTTTTGGTTTCTCTACTTTTTTCATTTTTTCATAATATTTTTTTTCGTTCACGACAATAGTTGATATAGTTTCGCTCGAAATACGTATAACATTGTCTTCAATACTTTCTGTTGATATACCTATATTTCGACAAATAGTAACTAATATGTTATATATTATTTCATTTGTTTCATTTTCAAATAAACGCATATTTTTCATTATTTTTGTATTTGTAGGAATGGCAATCGATGTAGAAACAATGCCGATAGCATCACTTACAATTGTCTCTATGTCTTTTTCTATTATATTTTTTGATTGTACTTTAAATCCATCATCATTAAATATTTCTTCTTCTACAAATTCGATTTTTTGTATTACACGACCACTACCTCCAATTCCATCTACAATTGAATCACCGTCTTCACTCAAAGTTCCATATTTACGAACTACTTCTTTGAGTTTTATAGCATATTCATCACTACCACCTACAACATATGCCTTTGCCAAATCATATATGTAAATCGGCAAAAGTTTCAAATTTGTTTCACGACAGTAATACCAATAAGGCGAATCTCCTAATAATTCTTCCATAGGTTCACGTGTAAACTTGTCCGCAAATGTTAATATATCATTCTGTTTTTTTACGAAATCTACTTGAGAAAGTATTTTTTCTAATAATACTTCCCATTTTGAATGTTGTACGACAGTTTGTGAATATTTATCAATTTCACCCAAATCAAACGCATATTTATTTTCTTTATTTAATTGTATTTCTTCTATACGTTGGATTATTTTAGAACGAGTAATATTCTTTCTTAATTCTTTTTCTAATTTATTTTTCAAAGAGTCTATTGATTCTTCTATCCTCTCGTCTAATTCCTTGTATAAAGATGCTCTTGTTTTTGCCAATATTTCACGTCTGGACTCTTCTGTTTTTTCACAAACATCTGGTTTACTCCGTTTAACACATTTTTCTGTTTCTGTCAAATTACAAAATAAAGTATTATTATCCATGAATGTCGAATCATCGGTCATATCGTCTCTTCTCCATACATTGTGTTTTCTAATATAATATGTTTTTGTTAATCCAGTTTTCGTTTCTTCAATGTTATCGCCATTTTCATTTATATCTTCTTCTTTTAAACGTTTGTCTTTAACTGAAATTATTGGATATGTTTCCAATACGGCATATTCACCTTCTAAAACTGTTTTTTTACCTTTTATAATCGTATTTGCCGTTTCAAATGAAGCATTTCGTGAGATACCATATTTTTGAACTAGAATTTCCGCAAAATAACTTAAAAATTCATCAGTTTGCATTTTTTCTTTTTTACCCTTCATTTCTTTCGTCATTAAATCATAGGGGGTATTATCGTATTCTTTATCATAAAATATTTCTTTATGGTTATCATTTTGTAAATCTCTCAATGACTTATATTTTTTTGTTAAAAACCGACGTGAACAAACAGATGGTTTTATCTTTTCTAATTTATCAATTGTCATACCTTCATCATTTTCATTCAACATATTTGTTATCAAGTTATCTGGTATTGTCAAAGATACTAGCAATAATCGTAGTGCTGTTACTGTTGTTTTTCCACAATCAGTATTCAATATACTATTTAATACTTCGCTCGTTTTCAAACCCATAACATTTGGAGATAAAATCGTATCACCCAAATCATAAGAAAACAACATATTAGAAGTATTTATAGTTTCTTCTTGCTTTCCATAACCGTGTTGGATAAATTTTTCAAATGTTTTTTTATATGTTGTATAATATATATTTTGTAATCCATTATTTTCTTTGAAAAGTTCGAATATTTTTTGAACAATATCATTATTTTGATAACTATTCCATTTCTTTTCACGAATTAATCGATAATTTTTTTGATTCTCTATTTGTTCTTTTTTCCACGCATTAATCGATTGTTTTATAAAATATCGTATTCTAACATATGTATTATATGTTATATTTGATGGATAAATAGCAAAAGGTTCAACCAAACTCGCCATTGAAACTAACGAATAACCATTCAATTTATATTTTGGTAAATATCTTTGAATAAGGGATAACAAGTCGTATGTCGTTGGAATAATTTTATCAAGAAAAAAACCATATCTTTTTGACAGTATTTTATCGTTTGTATTATGTTTTTCTATATCTTCATCTACTGGATTTTCAATAGTAAAATCTTTGAAATTGGAGAGAAAAGGAATATTAGTTTCTTTTTCATGTTTTTCATAGTTAAACTCTGTATTTTCAGTTTCACTATAACCCTTATAATTATTATTTTCTATTTTTATAGGAATTCTTTCCAAATTATTTTCTAATTTTTTATTGAATATTCTGTATGTCATTGGAAAACTATGTGAATAAGTAGAACGTGTCAATATATCTGTCATAGGTAAATCGATTCTTGAAAAACGCATTATTTCTTCTGGCAACATCAATATAGATTTTATATCTATCGTTTCATTTGGTGTCAACTGTGTTTTTTTCATTTGTTTTTTACCTTCTAACCAATTTACGGGAGTTCCCAAATTATACTTTTGAATTACATATTTTTGTAAATTAACTTTAGAATTTTTATATACTATTGTTTTGAATTCTTGTAAATTGTCTATTATTGCTTCTATATCAGTTTCAACTCGTTTATGTTCGATAATTTCAAAATTATTCATTAATTCGATGTTCGAATAAGGAAGCATATTTTTTTCTACCGATTTTATCATTTTTGAATATTTTGACATTGTTCCATCGTTATTCGTATTTTTAAAATAATCTGTTTGTGATTGTAATATTTCTTTCAAATTATCAATTAAATTTGTAGTTTTTATGTTACTAGATGGTTGATCTATATTTTCTTCTCCTATTCCGCTACCGGTTCCATTATCTGTCCCACTCTCATCTTCTGTTTCTTCCGAATATAATGTTTTATTCAAAGAAACAACTGGAATTATCCATCTTAAGTTAGAAGAAAGAGAATGTATTTTTTCTACCAAAGGTTTATGTTTTATACCAAATATCAATGGAGATTCTATATTTCCATATTCATCTATCTTTGAAAATTTACTTCTTAAACGTTTAAAAGATGTAATGATACGTTGTATATTATCCATTACTGATTTCGTTCTCCCATTATTTGGTATGTTTGATAATAACTCATCTAATAAATTTGTTATTTGTTCATCCAATGTATATATTTTATTTTTTGAATCAACTTCTACAACTTGGTTTACAATTTCTATATCTCCTGTATCAAATATAATATCATTAGCATCGATATACATATTGTGTAATATGTCTTTGATATTGGAATCTACGTTATAGTTCGATGGAATATTTAATACAGATTCATTTTTATCATTAAATACAATTTCAGCATTTACTTCTTCTTCTATTTCTGTTTCATGATTGTCTTTTGTAATATCTTTATTGACACTATTTGTATTAATACTAGAATTTCCAATATATAGTGGTTTATTTCTAAGAATGATTTTCTCTATGAATTTGTCTTCTGGTAAACCTTTATACTCGAAATCAATATATATTATCTCTAAACTAGGATATAAAGTAACTTCCATTTGATCATCTTGTATTTCTGTTATTTCACCTGTAAAAATTACTGGAAAATCGCCACCAAAATGTATATCAATCCATTTATGTAACTCTAAACCATTTTGTGCTATATATCCTTTAACTTGAGATTTCCATATAATATCAATTTGTTCAATAGATTCATCTCTTAATTTATTTTGTTCTTCTTCACTATAATAAAGAACATATGGATATAATGTCGAAATATTTATCAAACTAATTTTAACATTATTTATATATTTAATAAAAAATGATTGTTGGTGTAATTCTTTATTTGAAGACGCATGAATCTTAATAATATCACCATATTCTAAATAAATCTGTGTAGATTCCTCTTGTTCCATAGATATATAATACAATGATTAAAGAAATTGTCATATTTCGCATTTATTTGTTATAGTAAATATTTTATATTTACACCCTTGAAGATTTAAAATGGCACAAAACGCACCAAAAAAAATAATTAAGGTTGGGTCTTTACATACCCGTGTAAATTTTGATTTTACACACCGTTTAGTGTGTATGATTACTTATTTCTCTACATAAATAACTCGGACGCTCTTTTTTATTTATAGCGTTGTATGATATTTTATAGATATTAGATGAACCATTACGGTCTCTATTCCACAACCCACAACCGCTTTTACAGCGTAGTAGTCCGTGTATCAACCGTAAA
>Ga0114962_10001906_pt1 | contig 17735 bp, 18 predicted proteins | sample C_130820_MF_Meta_FD_87017 | JGI IMG/M metagenome (GOLD analysis project Ga0114962, IMG submission 87017) | Freshwater microbial communities from Lake Croche, Canada to study carbon cycling - C_130820_MF_MetaG | ecosystem: Environmental > Aquatic > Freshwater > Lake | place: Lake Croche, Canada...
ATTTATATGTGTACAGAGTAGCAGAATACAAAGCAATTCAAATTGGTCAAGTAAGCCGAGTATTGAAAGAAAATGCGGTAGATTGCATTATCAATCACGATCAAATCAATTTTACACAAGATAACATGAATATGCGCGTAAAACAAATATTGTCAGATGGAGATCAAATTGACTTTCAGGTGGGCGACGCTCCTTATTCTGCCAATTGCGATTATATGGCTGATTGCCAATACAAATGTAATGTGACGGATGGAAAACAAGAACTAAGCGGTAAAATTAAAGAAGACACTTATAATGAATCCTTTATCATGATGAATTCTGACAAAATATTGCAAAAGATTAAAAATCTTATGAAAGAGCGATACTTTTATAAAAAGAAAGATCTCCTTAACAAAATAGACGTACCCAAACCATATCCCCGAGTACAAGTATATGCGGCATTAACCCAGTTAATTGAAGATACAAATGAGTTCATAATGGATAGTTATGGGCGTACGGGATATTTGGTAAATATAGGTGACTACTATCTATTTCAACCCAGCGAATTGAACAATGATAGAATATCCATTTTTGACAGATCAGTGCCAATAGATTATAAACACAATGAGATTAAGTTTAACATTAAAGCTGATATAGTGCAACCCGTTATTGATACTAGAAATATTTCCAAATTGGTTAAAGATGAAAAAGAAGGAGCTATTGAACAAAAAGGAATCAAAATAGTGAATGAGTTAAAAGAAAACTATGAGTTGGCTTTGAGCATTTCGAGAAATGTGAATAAAAAAATCCCAAGGGGAGATGATAATTGGTATAAACATTGTGGTATGACCATGCGCACATTAGTGAAAGATTTTAATGTTCCTCCTGCGGATGTATTGGACATATTGGTAGAACATATAGTAGATGAAATGCAATATGAAGACAAACTGGATTTATTAAACTACTTATTTTCTCATGGGGATTTCGAAGAAAAAACATTCGAGTATTATGTAAAATCATATTTAGAAACAAAATTAATTAAGACAAAGTCACTATTGGCAATCATTTTATATGCCGGTAACAAGAGCGATACTCGAAAAATCATGATATTAAATGAAAATAATGTGTGGACTGAAGCCAAATCTGAAGATAAGTTGGAAGTAGCCAAAAAAGTGCATGATATTCTAGCTATAACACCGGATAAATATAATAAATTAATAGGATTTATAGGTTATGACAATAAAAATAGGTATCTTGTGTTTAAAGTGAAAGATGTATTAGCAAAACGCAATACGGGCGCGCGCTGCGAGGAGGCTGCAAAAGATAAAAGAATTGACGTATTGAACGAAATTATTGGAGAACAAAAATATACCAAAAAAAATGAAGAGGATATTACACCAGAAGAGAAAAGTAGAGGTGTTATTTCTACAAAGGGAATGGTAAGCTCATCAATGTGCTCATTGCAAGAATTCTTATTGAGATATTATAATAAGATTCATCGTGATGGTAAAATTTGGTTTTTAGATTTTGAATTAGCTATGATGTACCAATTTTAGGTTTTTGCGTTTTTGCGTTTTTGCGGTTTTGTGTTTTCTATTATAATTTAAAATTGAACACAATTAAAAAGAAAAAGATAATATGTATAATATAATATGGAATCTACAAATGTTAAACAACCGACATTACAAAATGCACCTCCCTCTAAATTTAAAAAAAGAGATGTTAAGTATGCGAGTATATATTCGAGGTCGTTAATCACGCGTAGTTTATCATTACCAATCACATCTATTGGTAAAAATATTCAAGAAACTATTGAAAAAAATATTGCCACTAATTTTGAAGGAAAATGTGTGGTCGAAGGGTTTATTAAGCCTGGTTCATGTAAAATTATTACTTATTCAAGTGGTATGGTTCATGCAACCAATATAAAATTTGAAGTAGTGTTTGAATGTCAAATATGTTGTCCTGTAGAAGGCATGTTGATTACATGTATTGCCAAAAATATTACGAAAGCAGGCATTCGCGGTGAAAGTGCCGACGATAATCCTAGTCCTGTTGTGGTATTTGTTATGCGTGATCACCATTATACGAATGCATACTTTTCAACCATACAAGAAGAAGGTAAATTTGTGGCGCGTGTTATAGGTCAACGATTTGAATTAAATGATAAATATGTGAGTATTATTGCAGAATTAGTGGATACTAAAAAGGAAAAGAAAGAACCATCAAAACCCAGATTGGTTTTTGAGGATTGAGGATTGGTTTTTGAGGATTGAGGATTGAGGATTGATGATTGAGATGAAGTCAAATATTATAATATATTATTTTTTTATGCGATAGTACAAAAAAAAATAAATAATAAGGGACAAAGGATATAAAAATAACATCATAATATTTTGTATATGACAGAAAATATGATGATGGAATCGTACTCAACAAAATCACACATTTCAAAGATAAATATGGTAGATACATTGGATCTGAATGCAGGATTGGATATGGATGTTGAAGTAGAAGAAGTATCTATTGCAGATCTGAATATTGTGCGTGAAAAAATAGAATCCATGCCAAAATTTAACCAAATTGAGGTGTTGAGAATTTTAAGCAGACGAAAGAATGTCACATTAAACGAAAATAAATATGGTATTCATATTAATTTAACAGAAGTAGATAAATCTATCATAGATGAATTAAATGTGTATATTAACTACGTAAATGCTCAGGAGTTAAACCTGAATGAAATGGAACTTCAGAAGGAAGAATTCAAAAATATATACTTTACAAAAGATAATAAAGATAATTCAGGAAAAAATAGTAAGAATGTATCGCTCACAACATCATCATCAGCATAATAATAATCGTAATCAAAATAATATGAGACCAAATCAAAATAGGCCAACTAATAATTATAGACATACCAATACAAATAATAATTACCCAACACCCCCCGCTGCTGTAGCAGTGCAAGCGCCAGTGCCAGCGCAAGATTATAATCATGTACTCATAAAGTTACAAGATTATATGTTACATAGTAATGTACTAGATAACTCTACAAAACACAAATTGACTTCCTTGTCTGCTGAAAAAATGAAAAAAAATGAAGTAGGTCAAATTATTGTGTCTAATAAAGTGGATGAGTCAGTACCAATATCGGTACAAGTACCAGTACAAGCACTTGCACTACCAATAGTAGATAACAAATTTCATCCAAAAGAGAAAGATGCATTATTTTGGTGTTATTATATTATTAAAAATGGATATGGTGCATATGTATATCCCAATACCACCTCATATATAAATGAAAAAAATGAAAAATTTAAATGCATCCAACTGCTGAGAGATAACAAAGACCTATTAAAGACAAAGAAAATTAAAAATTTAAAAGAAGACGTGGAGGACGACTTAGCAAATAAAGATCGTATCGGAATGAAAACATTTATTGCATTATGTATAGTTAGTAAAATTAACATCGTGTATATTCATAAACGAAAATGTTTTGAGCATATGCATAATGATGAGGATCCAGTACATGTAGTTCATAGCAGCAATGAATATTGCGGGGAGTTGAATATTAGTAAAGAACAACTAGATACATATAGGACAACTTTGTTCAAATGGGAGAGCGTAGATAAACCATTAAAGGCGGTGAGTTCATATAAATCAGAGGAACTTTTAGACTTGTGTATTAAATTGGTGTTCGACAATGATTCGGCTACCAATGCAACAAATAAACAAAATTTAAAAAAGAAAACCAAAAAGGAGTTGTATGAACTATTGGTACAAAATTTATAAATATCATTTATTTTAAAATTGATTGTAAATTCGAATTTAAAAATATGTCTTATTATATATATAACTATGACTTCAATAAGAAATAATGCTGATATAAAAGATACCTCTCACAAAAGAGGCATTAGAAAGCAAGAAGATTATAAACCACCACAAGAATTATTAGATAAATTAGTAAATACTTTTTGGGCAAATAATCCGTATATTAAAAATTTTAAAAAAGGCAATGAATTGGAGGTTAGATTCGGTACAAGAGGTATTAAACCTTTAACCAAAATCGACTATGACAATGTTATATGCAAAATTAAGTCGCTTGGATTTACCTGTCAAAATGAGCAAGGTGAATATATGTTACGTGTATATAATGAATTTTTAGATCCAGCAACAGGTGTATTTAGAGATTCGGATATAAGGACAGAAATTAACGGATTCCACGACATTCAAAAATATTGCAAACGCAACAGCTTACTAGAAGTAGAAGCAGGTCAAATGGGAAATGTCAAATTTTTCCGTAAAAAAAATTATAAAGGAGCAAATGATGTAGAAGCGATAAGACCTATCAATTTCGATGAATTTAATTTCAGAGTTTCTTATCAAACGGAAGAAAGAATAGATAGATCCGGTAGAATCATTGGTAATTTGGTAGACACCTGGGAAAAAACCAAAAAATATTTTAGATACATTAATCGTGTCACATTTAGTCATCCAGATATACCTGTAAATATAGACATTAGTATAGTTAAAAGTTCCAGCGCGGGGGCAAATAGAAAACCGAAATTAGCGTACACTACCGAAGAATCGGAGGTGTTTCAAAACCCGGAAGTATATGAAATTGAATTGGAAGTAAATAATGACGCCATTGGTCCTGGTACAAATGTAAATACCGCCCCTGAATTATTAAGTGCTATTCGTAAAACAATAAAATATGTATTGATGGGTTTACAAGAAACGAATTATCCTATTTCTTATCCAGAACAAAACAAGGTTTTACAAGATTATATGCAATTAGTAAATAATAAAGAATATAACCCCAGTCAAAGAGTTTACCCGAATCATTTTATTGGTCCATCTTCATATACATTACAAATGGCAAATATTGCACCTATTAATAATAATGCAGTAATACCCAATATTCGAAATGATTATACTGTAACAGACAAGGCTGACGGGGAAAGGCATATGATGTACATTTCAAATAATGGTAAAATATATTTGATTAATACCAATATGAAAGTCTTGTTTACTGGCGCGCTCACAAAAAATAAGGAAATATTTAATTCATTAATAGATGGCGAAATCATTTTGCATGATAAATATGGTAAGTTTATTAACATGTATGCAGCATTCGACGCATATTTTATTAATAATAATGATGTTAGACCTTATGGATTTGTTCCAAGAAAAATGGATGATGATAGATCGAAATTTCGTATTCCTTTGTTAGAAAGTTTAATCAAAATTATGAAGCCAGTATCCGTAGTCCCTGATGAAATATCACCTATTAGAATCGCATGCAAACAATTTTATCCGTCGGTTTCTACTGACAATATATTCGATGCATGTAATTTCATTTTGGGGAAAGAAGTGCAGGGACTATTTGAATATAATACAGATGGACTCATATTTACCCCCGCTAGTATGGGAGTCGGTACAGATAAAATCGGAAAACCCAGTCCTTCTAATAAAACTACATGGAAACATTCGTTCAAATGGAAACCGCCACAATACAATACGATTGATTTCTTAGTCACTACCATAAAATCGAAAACAAATGGGCAGGATTTGGTCACGCCCATATTTCAAGACGGAATAAATACGGGATCATTAAATCAATTAGATGAATTCAAAACGATTGAACTACGATGTGGATTCGATGAAAAAACACACGGATATATTAACCCATGTCAGGATGTAATTAATGATATATTGCCTGATGTTAAAAATATGGATAACGAAAATAAATACCAACCCGTTGTATTTGTGCCTACGAATCCTTTTGATCCAAATGCGGGTATTTGCAATATTATGCTGAAAAAAGATGACACGGGAGTCAACCAAATGTATACTGAGGAAAATCAAGTATTTGCTGATAACACCATCGTCGAATTTCGGTATGAATTGACAAACGATGCCTCCTGGCGATGGGTGCCATTAAGAGTTCGTTATGATAAGACAGGACAATTAAATCAAGGGCAGCGAAATTTCGGAAATGCATACCATGTTGCCAATAGCAATTGGCATTCTATTCATAATCCTATAACTATTGATATGATTTCTACTGGTAATAATATTCCTGATGAATTAGCGAATGATGATATTTATTATAATAGAATGACTAGTTCCAATAAGACGCGCGCTCTGAGAGATTTTCATAATTTATACGTAAAACAATTATTAATTACACGTGTGTCGAGAAGAGGGGATACACTTATTGATTATGCTTGTGGAAAGGCTGGTGATTTTTCAAAGTGGATTAGCGCGCGCCTATCATTTGTATTCGGTATTGATGTTTCTAAGGATAATTTAGAAAATAGATTAGATGGTGCATGCGCTAGGTTTTTGAATTACCGAAAAGATTTTGAAAATGTGCCGTACGCGTTATTTGTGAACGGAAATAGCAGCGCAAATGTTCGGTCTGGTGCGGCGATGTTAAATGATAAGGCTGTACACATTACAAAAGCGGTATTTGGATCAGGAGTTAAAGATGAAGAGAAACTGGGAAAAGGAGTTATGCGTCAATATGGAAAGGGTGAAGATGGATTTAATGTTTCATCTTGTCAATTTGCATTGCACTACTTCTTTGAAAATCATCAAACGTTTCAAAATTATATGAGAAATGTGGCTGAGTGTACTAAATTAGGAGGGTATTTTATTGGAACGTGTTATGACGGGAAATTAATATTTAATTTATTAAAAAATAAAAAGCAGGGGGAAAGTATAGATTTATTTGACGATGGGGTCAAAATATGGGAAATAAATAAAGATTATAGTCCAACGGAGTTTGAAGATGATGCTAGTAGTATAGGATATAAGATAAATGTGTATCAAGAATCTATTAATAAAATGTTTGCGGAATATTTAGTTAATTTTGACTATTTACATCGAGTGATGGAAAACTATGGGTTTAAATTATTACCGCGAGATGAAGCTAAAAATATTGGGTTACCTGAAGGGACGGGATTATTTAGTGAGTTGTATAATTATATGGTTGATGAGATAAAGCGTAACCCTTTTAAGAAAAATGAATACGGAACCGCTATGAATATGACGGCGTATGAACGAAAAATATCATTCTTGAATAGATATTTTGTTTATAAAAAGATTAGTAATGTAAATGCGGAAAAGATTGCACTGGATTTAATTGATGAAACCGCAGGAGATGAGATTGCTCCCAGTGCAAATGCAAAGGAAAAGACCAAAACTAAGGGAAAAGAAAAGGGAAAAGAAAAAGAGACCAAACCCAAAATCAAAAAGTTGAATAAAAAATTGGTGCTCATTGGTGCAACAGAGTCGCCTATATTAGAGGAGGAAAAGGAAAAGGAGGAAGAGTTACAGGCGGCGGAGCAAGAGGTTGAAAAGGAGGAGAAGGTAGAAATAGAACCAGTAGTAGAGGTAGAGAAGGTAGAAATAGAACCAGTAGTAGAGCCAGTGCCAATTCCTATCGCAGCCCCAATACCAGTTCAAGAAAAAAAACCTAGGAAACCTCGTGTCGTAAAACCGAAACTGAAAATCTTAGAAGAATAATAATTATTTGCACGGAAAAGATATAAATAATATGTAATATATAATATAACTAACCTTTTATGAGTTATTATATATTACCAAAAAAACATACAAATATTGAAATAGATCCATCTTTAATTGCGGATGTATTGCACAGCACATTGCACATTCCACCACTAAAACCTATCGTGTCACATAGTTTAATTTCTTATTTAAAAGAAGTAAATCTTCAACTAACGAATGCAACAAATGTATTAATCATAGACAAAGATAGAATCGAATGCAGCATTGATTTTTTTTGCAAAATAGTCAACCCCTATGAATTTATTTTTTCAAAAGTTCCTGGTTCCAAATTTTCAGTTAGTAAATTAAAACCCTATTCGAACATGTTTTATATAATGTTGGAAATCCTTACCATGTTTAACTTATTGGAACATTTTGCAGACAAAAATATAAAGACCATCCATTTTGGAAAAAATAACCATGCTACTATTGAATGTATGAATATGCTAAGAGAAGATAACAATGATATAAATTATGAGTTGGATATGTCGGACATAAATGGATTTTTACCTCTACATAGCGATAGCGATATTGACATATTTTCTGTTGACTTTTTTTATTTTGAATTAAACAATGAGATGTATACAAATGATAATAGCTATATTATTGGATTAACGACGATATTATGTCATATTCTTACTTATCAAAGTGCAAATGGTATAAGCATTATAAAGGTTGATACCTTGTTTACAAAACCTGTACTAGATGTATTATATATACTAACTAGTCTTTATGATAAAGTATGTATTACAAAACCAAACACATCACGTGCGAATAAAACAGACAGATATATTGTATGTAAAAATTTTATTTGCAATGCTTCAAAAATACCCGAGAATAAAATGCATCTAATAAAATTAACTAATATATTAACTACATGTGCACAGCAGCATAAATCTATCTCATCCTTGATTAAAAATGACCTTCCATATTATTTTTTAAATAAAGTAGAAGATTCAAATATTATTATTGGACATCAATTGGTAGAATTTACAGATCAATTAATTAACATTATTAAAAATAAAAATAGAATAGATAAAATTGAAACATTGAAAAAAAATAATATTCAAAAATGTATTCAATGGTGTGAAAAATATAAAATACCTAGCAACAAATTTGTAGATAAAATAAATATATTTTTACCTGTTAATATTTATGATGAAAATATTTTTTTAGAAGAAATACGTACCGGTGTGAACTTATTTGAAGAAGTTGAAGAAGACATTACCGATTTGGGGTTGGGATACCAATCTGATACATTTGTAGATGCAAATGCCGATATGAATATCATTATTTAGCGGATGTCCTTGGGGTATACCCGCTCCACGACGTAGAAATTCCATTATTGGCAACAGAAGGTCCACCACTTAGGTTTCCCAAATCTATGACAGATTTGTCCAAATAATCGTCCGAGCTTCTAAAACATGTTTTGGGATTATCCACTGGTTTGCGCATAAAGGGATAATACGGATTCGGTGAGCATTTAGGTACCTTGTTTTTATACACAAATGGTACAAATGGTTGTCCTCCTACGTTGTTGATATTATTTCCACTTCCTTTTAATTGATTATTGTAGTACACATTCTTTTCAAGAGTGGTTAAGGTCAACTTTAATGTTCTGGCACTACTAGAGACACCACCCTCTGTTGCAAATTGAGGGTTGCTTGGTTTATATACAACCAATTTGCATCCATTCGGATTACTAGGACCCGAAAATCCCATTCCAATATACGGATTTGATAAATAATTTCCGAATATTTCTAATGCTTTTGCGCTATTTGTGCTAGGAGGCAACGCTTTCAAAAAATCTATATATTCTGCAATGGTTGTAATATTCGCAGCATTAAAAGCAGTAATATCTGCTGGACTGAAAAGTTCTTGACTCAATGAATACTGATATGCAGCCATCACTAATTCTATTTGACTTTGATTATTTCCCGTATTTGGGTAACAATTGGCTATATATAAGTTTGCCAATGATTCAGCGGGTGCTCCAGCTATAGCAGGCGCCATGTAATTAAATATCTTTTGGTCATATGTTTGGCATCTATTTTGTCTATATTGTTGAAGAGTGGTGTAATAATTCTTCTTCAAATTAGTACTTGCTGGTCTCACACGCAACAATGCATTTCTTTGTTGATTACAACAATAAGATGTTTGTGGACTGGAACTAGCGCCTTGGGCATTTGTGCAAACTTTTTCAGGATTGTTTGATAGATAGGTCGGTTCAGGATAAAAACTGGCAACCAATCCAATGCCTTGACAATTATTGCAATTTGCGTCAATTTTGGAAACGCCATTTAACATATCTTCTGGTGTATATTCCGCATTGGCTACATTCGGTTTGACTGAAAATTGTCCAGGTCTGTCAATCGTTTGCCCTATTAATGAAGAAATTTTGGATGTTTTTGATTCACGATTTACTATACTGGAAAAAGCATTATTTATGGTTATGTATTCGCCTGCTTTCTCCGGGTTTTCTATAATAGTGGGAGCACTGGGGGTTGTAATACCTTTACGATATGCCCATTTGAGAGGTCTAGGCAAGAAATTTCGTTTTACTAATGAAAAACGACCTGCGCACGAAGGCGCTATGGGCGTCGGTCCCGGAGTAATATTGGTATAATCTTTATTAGTAAATGGTCTGATATTACCCGGAGTTACTGCTACAGGATTACTACCGACATTAGAACCTTTCCAAGTAGTATATCCGCCAATATTTGATCTATTATTATAACTACCCATTCCTTGAGGGTAACTTGATGTTAATGTTGACAATGCCATTATATAAATTATGAAAGAAAATTATATTATAAATATATTTATATATGCTAGTGTCCGTTTTAATAATTATATTTTCCCTATTACTAATTTATCAAATTATTTTAGCTATATTTGGAGAAAATATATTGGAAGGGTTGGAAAATGCTGACCCAACTCCTTCGGCTACATCGACATATAAAGATTATAATACAAGTGATCCAAATAACCCAAATGGAGCACTCATATTAGCTCAACAAAATGCGGGTAATATTGAATACTTAAAGCAACGTATTACGGAACTTATGGGACTACAAAAACAAGTGACTGGTATTAGCACAAATGTGGATGCATTAAATGAACAAGTTGCTGGATTGGTTCAACAACAGGCTACATATGCACAAAGTATAGCCGGAAATAAACCAGTTGATATAAGCGGGGTTCAATCTGCAGAATCTGAATATTCTGCCTAATTCTAATTATTACCGAATTATTCAATTTATGTAAATGTAAATTTAATTATATTTACATAAATTAGATTACATATGTCAGATTCAAATATATTTCAAGAAGTATTAACCGATGCTACTGGGGTTCAAGATCGATTATTGGGTCCTACCTACCCGTATTGGAAAAATATAAAATCGCCTTCTCAAATTGGCATGTCGGATGAGGGATCATTAAATGCATTAGGAAAAGATATTGATGGACTCATTCAATATGTTGAAGTGTTGGTTACTGGTGGGAGCAATGCTACAGGAGGTAAGGTTTTAGGTAATAAATTCTTTTTACAAACAGGGGGGAAATGTATGGATAAAGCTACCAACAAAGAGGTTGACCGATATATATATATAAATAACCAACCGGATGGGCATATCGGTTTTATATCATCGGGTTTAGGGGTTAATTTTAGTCAATTCAAAGGCCTGATACCAGGAACCATGAGCAATTTAAATGTGCTAAACCCTTTCACCATAATGCAAGCCTTTATGAGTGGTGCTACTCCCGATTGCCAAGAAATTACGTTGGAAACGATAGATAGTAATAGTAATTCGTCTAATGAAACCCATTTTGTATCTGTAGTAGATATCCAAAATATGGATGCATGTAGTTTCTCGGATAGGAAAAATCCTATTACTGGAAAGGGGTGCTCAGAAGCTTTTTCTGATATGGGTGGATTTGGTCAAGGAGTTGCTAAAAATGCTGAGCTATTTAGTCTTCCCGATGACCCCATAGTGCAAATCTATTATGCTAGTTTAGGATTATTAGCGATATATGTCTTATATTGTCTCATGAATAAACGTCGCTAATATGTAGGAAAAATAAGATATAGTATTAGTATTAGTAAAAATGGATAATAATAATAATAATAATAGCATTGGATTTGTCTTATATCCAGAACAATCCGCATTTATTTGGAAAGCATCATGGATATCATTATTTGCAGCATTGTATGCTTTAAATGTTGGTCATTATGATCTAGCAATTATTCCTGGTGGTGCGTTTATAACTTCATTAAATTATTGGAGAAATCCATTGTTTTTTTCATGGAGACGAAAAGTAGATATTAGTTATATACTATTTGCACTTGTGTATCAATCTATAAGAGCATATAATGCAGAATATGCAAATTTACATTATTTTACTATGTTTTTAGGTGCGAGTTGTTACCCTATAAGTTATCATTATTATTATAAAAAACAATATTGGCATTCCACATATGCACATAGTTGTGTGCATATAATTTCTAATATCGCAAACATGATATTATATTCCGGATATGTTTTACCTATGTCTTCTTCTCTTTTTGGATCCGCCTACTGCTGCTGGAAAAGCCCCGTTTTGGGTCCAAATATCCTTACTATACGGGGTAACCGCTCCACCCCTTCTATGTCTTCTTCTTTTTGATCCCCCGACAGCCCCTGGAAATTTTCCGTGCTCTTTCCAAATATCCTGACTATAAGGCACTGCTACACCGCCTCTGCGACTTCTACTTTGACCTCTTCCTCTAGTTCTCCCCATAGATCTCATTTGTCCGCGACCCATTGATCGCTTTTGACTAAACATTTTAAAAATTCCAGGAAATCCACCTCGTCGTTTGCTGCGTTTTCCTCCTTGTACTGGCGCTTGCGCATATGTTGGAGCTGGCGCTGATGGGGCATATGTTTGCATTGGCGCTGGTGCAGGTGCAAACGCTGACTTTAAACTAGACCATAAACTGCTTGCACCTTGACTGGCAACCGCAAGCCCTTGTTTGGTTTTTTCTTCCGCCACATTCAACGCAGATTGAGCGGTTTGTCCTACATTTTGAACTCCTGTCATGGCACTTTGACCCAATGATTGGACCCCAGTCGTCCCATAACTAGGTTGCACTAACTCGCCATCACCTCCTCGTCTTCTTCTACTTCTACTTTTAGATCTTGATCTTCTTGGCATAGTTATATATAATAATGTTAGAAATTATTATATATGTGGAATATTCTAAATCAATAATTTATACCCTTATAAATTTCAACAATTGGAAGGCAGATAAAGCTCCTGCAATTTCTGCTACGATGTAAGGTAGGATATCAGATGCGGACAATTTACCCGCGGCCCATAATGCAATGGTCACTGCAGGATTAAAACTGCCTCCTGAAATGGCACCACCTAATAATATACCGATGGCCAAAGCGCTTCCAATAGCAATGTAGTTACCCGTGTACAATATTATAAACATCAGAAAAAGTGTACCAAGATACTCGACAATCAATTTATTCATCTATATAGTTACTAAACAATAAAAACTAAAAAATATAAATAAAATTTTAGAATACTCCGCTAAAGTTCCGTATTCTGGGTCTGCAACTACACCTTCGGTTGTGTTGCATCCCCCTAATAGTTTTGTGTGACAAGACCACCCCATCCTGCTCCTTGATTGTTATTAGATAAATAGTGATTAAAAATCGAGCCTTTTTTAGCAGGCGCTACTGACCCTCCTCCTCTAACTGATTTCAATGCCGTTTTAACGTCATTGCGATTGTAATTTTTGTACGTCAATAGGGCATCTACAGGCAACCCGATTTTCATTCCCGATTTACCTACTGCTCTCGCTTTGCGCGTAGCTATAAATGAGCTCGAATCTGTCGGGGCGATGTATTTTGTCGATTGTGATAACAAATAACTTCGTTGGGTACCCGCATTAAACACCGAAGTAGGTTTCAAAGGAGATTTCATCGTGGTGCCCGTTTTTGTGGCTTCATCCGACCAAGCAGTCCTAGCATATTGATGGCGCTGAAGACTAGCTCCATCTCCAAACCCAAACATGGGTGGTGTGGGTCTTGTTCCAGCTAACATTCCATAACTATGATACGGGATTTGGCCGGGTGCTTGATGTGAGATAGGGCCTAAAATAGGACTGCTGCTATAACTTCCACCTGAAAATGGAATATTGCAATATTGCTTGAAAGCCAGAGAGGTCATATATTATAAATATATTATAATATAAGCGGGAGAGGTTTGTAAATTAGAAAACTATTTCTCTCTTAACTTCTTCGTCTATAAATAGAAAGGGACGATTAATATCTTCTAATCGCTCTGTAAGCGGATTGTCCTGCGGAGTTATTGTTTCCACTATAAGATAAATCATTGTAATTCTTATTGATAGCCTTTTGTTTTAAAAATCTAGAGTAATCGGAACTATCATAAACGTATTTAATGTTACAGCTGGATGGGGGGACTCCAGAGCCATCGCATTGATCCTGAATATGACCGATAAGAGGCTTAATACCATGTTGGTTGGGGCGACTTTGGAAAGCTTGACATGGTCCACCACAAGAATAATTTTGACGACTTAAAAGATCGCCTGCGTTGTTAACCGCACGAAAGGGCGTGCATCGGGTATGACCGATACCAGATTGACTAATTTGTTGCGCGTAACTATTGTTCCAAGCTTGTCTCAATAAAAAACGACCTTGTGCGAATTCATCATAATTATCAGTTGTTTGAACTGCTTGAGGAATGAATCCAGGGATACCTCCTCCCAGCTGCATGCTGAATCTTGGGAAAGCATAGACTTTTCCACCAGAACTAGATATAGGATTTGTATAACCGATTGACATATATATATATTATAAACGATAAAAATCTTCAAAATGAAAAATATTATAACTATTCTGCTAAAACAAAAACGAAACAACACAACACAACACTAAATAAAATAAAATATAGCTAAAATATATAATGGTAAAGATTGAGATAGGAAAGATATTACTCGTTGCAGTAACGCTTACATTATTTGACTCTATTTACTTGTATGTGATGAAAGACTTTTTTGATAAACAAATATCACTGGTTCAGGGCTCAGGAATAAAAATGAATGTATATGCGGCTATTTTATGTTATGTAGCATTAGTGTTCGGGTTATATTATTTTATAATAAAAGATGGTCGTAGCATATATGAAGCGTTTTTATTAGGCATTATAATATATTCAGTGTATGATTTGACTAGTTTAGCATTGCTTAAGAATTGGTCTGTTAAAACTGCGGTTATTGATACATTGTGGGGAGGTATATTATTTACATTGACTACATTTGCAGTGTACAAGTTGCTTGCTATGTCCAAATAATTTTTGGTTTACGAATAAATCGCATAAGGTATAATATATGTGGTAATGATTAAGTTTATGATATTCATATTGAATGACATCGTTGCTAAATAAGAACCCAATAGGCAAGACGATGAAATGATGACACTATCTCTTAGTAAAGCAGTATAACGCATTTCAGATGTATAGTTTTTCAATACATCTAGCATATAATTTGTTCCATATGGAATTCTTATTAAAAATTGATAGAATGACAGATCATGTACTATTTGAATTGCAACCGCTAATAAAACGAATGTCCAAATGGAAAACGTTTTGAAAAAATAGTGATACAGGAAACGCGCTATGATAATACCTGTCATAACGAGGGTTGTCTCTGCTAATACAGCAGACAATCCAAATTTATTATACCATTGCTGAAGATATTTGGAATGTTTCAGTTGAACGAGTGCTAAACCGAGCACTATTGTTTCAACTAATAAAACTCCATTTAGTATTGGTAAATAATCGGAAGTATTGGAAAATTTGGAAATATCTTTGAAAAATGTAATCGTCATATATATTTATATTTTATTATTATATCTTATATATCAATAATAAAATGTCGCAACCCGAGTTCATAAAATGCTGTAATTATGCTCGTTGTAATAATAATATTCCTGCATTGGTTACAGAGACACGAAATGGAATGTGTATGGATTGTATTGTTACCATTGGTAGATATGAAATCGTCACACAAATGGAGGATTGTCCTGTGTGTTTAGAGAACAAACACTCTGTCATGTTAGTGTTGAATCATCGTAAAGTTTGTATGGATTGTTGGTATGAAATTATAAGTGTTGGGTTTAGTAAAGAAGAAGATGAAGCCGATCGTGATAGTGATAGTGATAGTGAAATAGAAAAGAAAAATGATAAGGAAAATGAAAATGAAAATGAAGAGAATGATAAATGTAATGCAGAATACTCCACTAGCGTTCCGTATTCTGGGTCTGCAACTACACCTTCGGTTCCGTTGCATCCCCTATTTATAGATGTGGATTTAGATTACGTTGTAGTGTAGTGTCTTTTTTTAAGTCGTATACCCCTAATTCGCTATTTGAGCGGGCGCGGCTGTAATACGTATTATGTACAAATAGCTATAAGATATGTTATAATTCATGTCATTTTTATCGACGTAATAAATAATTTGAATCATGTTATAAAATCCATGACCGACAAAAAAATGCCACATGGGGTGTCCTATCAGAAAAATAGGATGCGCTATAAATGTACAAGATACTTCAGTAGTTGCCCATATAATAGCACTTATTGAAACTGTTTTCAGTGCAAAGTACATTTTGTTAATAGTGATTTTTTTCATAAGTGGACTTGTGATATTGTATAATTCAAAAACTTTGTAGTACATATAGAGCATAACTAATGCAAAACATCCAGGGAATAATCTACGATAATTGTTCATGGTGTTACATATAACGAATCCTACCATATTCGTCAAATATATTAACAATTTACATTTTTGGGTGTAATTAGGGTAGCAAATCGACGTTTCACGATTATACTCTGCAGCTTTAGACAAAGAATATGCGCTAACAGAATCTATATAAATAATACTTGCAAATATAGAAAATATCATTGGCATTTCATCGAACATTGCCCATCCTATATTCCCCGTCCAATGATATCCACCGCTTCCAAATCCAACAATAAATAGTAATGCATATATTACATCCACATACATGTTTGATTTTGGTGTGTTGAATAACCCCAGGAGTCCAAATCCACTAATAAATAAAGAAGTGATAGAATTGATGTATTCAGGTAATCCTAATATTTTGCTTTCACAAAAGGAATGATCCATGCTTTCCCAATTCATAAAAAAATATATATATTATATACATAAAATATTTTATACATTATTTATTGATTTTGTTGATTATTAATTACACTACACACAACTAATGATTCGTAATCATTCTAGGTGCAATATTCATAGTAATGAGTTCTTGAAATAACAATTTGCATGCATATGGAATTTCGACATAAGCAAAATCAGTTCTATTGTTACAAGTTCTGCAATGATGTATATGCATTTCGTCATTATATGAAGCAATAAGTCCACATTTTTTACACACATGTACTTGATATTTATCCGACGCTTCGTACATTCTTCCGCGAGTAAATCTGGCCGCACCATGTGAGATCATACAATTATGTGCTACTATACCATTTGCTAAGAACGAATGTACCTCATCTACTTGAATATCATAAACGTTTTTTAATCCTACTGGTATGCGAGATATAATAACCATATTCATAGTTGGTAAAGAATGTTGACTGCGATTTACACCATATGAGCACATATTTTTTTCTTCAATTAAATCATCCTGTAATTTACACGCGTTATTTTCATATGTATCTGTATCCGTATCTACAATAGGTTGTTCCTCTAAAAACCACGATAAAGCCCCAATTTTTTCTAAAAATTGTTCAGCAGTTGGAAATGATTTTGAGGTAAATTTTCCAAATGTAGTTCCTTTAATTAGATGATCTGTAATATCATGAGTAGATGGTATAGCATATTCATGAAGTAATGGTTCTGTTTGTTTCAACTCTTCTACTGCTTGTAAAATAGCTTTTTGAGTATGCACTATTTTTAGTGGATGTTCTGATTTAATTTCTTTAAAATGTGTAATTTCATCCACGCGATTTACTAACCAATTATGTTGTCTAGTAACTTCTGTTCGTAGCCGTTTATACGATACTCCTGCTTCTAATCGTTGGGATTTATGACAGCAATAACGAAATCCAATTTTTTCCGAAAAGTTAATTAGTTC
>Ga0114962_10001907_pt1 | contig 17733 bp, 11 predicted proteins | sample C_130820_MF_Meta_FD_87017 | JGI IMG/M metagenome (GOLD analysis project Ga0114962, IMG submission 87017) | Freshwater microbial communities from Lake Croche, Canada to study carbon cycling - C_130820_MF_MetaG | ecosystem: Environmental > Aquatic > Freshwater > Lake | place: Lake Croche, Canada...
CAAAAGGAGGCGTCAAAAAAACTAAACAAACAATCATAAGAGAATCGCTCTCAATTCGGTTAAACTTTCTAGTATATACGTTGGATTTGCTGCTTCAATTTGTGCTCTGTTTTGTGCTCCGGTCAATACTCCCGCAGTAAGCCCGCATTTGGCATTTTTGCCTTCTTCAATGTCGATAGCCGAATCTCCTACTTTTAAGACTTTTTCCGAATCGCTTATACCCGTTATTTTCATGGCCAAGAGAATCATATCGCCCTCCGGTCGGCCATTCTCCACATCATCGGCAGTGACTAAGCCATCAATAGTCTTACCAACAGTCCAACCTAATTTATTCAATAATAATTGGGCTGTAAGTCGATCATAACCTGTATTTAAAACTACTCGTATTCCGTGATCCCTTAAATCTTTGAATAGTGCTTCGGTACCCTCAAAAGTCCGTATTTCCAATTGATTATAAGCCGCTGCTAAGGCAGGTTTAAATTTTGAAAAAGCCTTATCAGCGACTGGACCTACCTCCTTTAAAGAGGTACATGCCTTTAAAACATCTGTAATGGCCTGATGTTTTTCTTTTCCGGCGGCATGTTCTAAAACATCAGCCAGACTAATAGTAAACCCTTCTTCATTAATTACTTGCTGTACCGTTTTATAAACTACATTATCCTCATCTATCGTTGTTCCGGCCATATCAAAGACCACTAATTCCATTTTCTTATTCATTCCTATCTGTTAAAAATTTTAATATTATTTTCTTTTGAAAATCCGGCACTCCCCGTCATTCCTTTTCCACCTATCCCAGTGATAATATGAATATTGGTATCAATGGTTTTTTCAAAAATATCGGTAGTCTTACATTGTGAATACCTACCATACCATCGGTTCTGAATCTCATAATTGGGTAAATCAATGATCTTACGAGCTTCTGCAATCATAAAATTGTCAATATCCATATCCAAATCAAATCCAAGATCCTCCTGATTTCGGGCATCGGCATACTGATGAGAATCACCCAAAATGACCGATCCATCAGCGGCTTGTTTAAATAAAATATGTACGCCCCATTTCTTTTCAGTGGAATTTGGATCTTCCTTGGCTTTAATTGCTTTAAAGGAGGGACATTCGTAAAAAGCTTCATACCTTCTAATCGATAATCCGGTTAATACCGATCCTGGTAGTTTGTAATTCGCTTGGGGCTTTGTTTGGAGCATTTGTAACTTAGAAACCTCTAAATCACTTTCGTTAAAAAGGGCGGGATACAAATTCTTAAATTCATTCCCATTGCAAATAATAACTTTGGCAGCTACAAACTCTTCATGGGCAGCACTGCTAAGTACTACTCCCTCCGAACTGGATTCACAATTTATAATACTCGTATTCAACAAAAGGGTTAAGCCCATTTGATGAATCATGTAGTCTTGTAATTTATAAATCATTGTTCGGGGTTCTACCGTTACTTCTTCCGGAAAAAACAATCCTGCTTTCACATAGTCGGAACGCAAACCCGGATATTTATCCAAACATTGTTGCTTGGTCAACAAATGCGATTCGTATGCATTTGCTTGATTGATCTGACGCAACTCTTCTATAAGCTGTACTTCTTCCTCATTGGAAGCCAAATAAACAGATCCGTTTTGTCGAACTGATATGTCAAATTTACTTTGGATCTCCTTGTATATTTTTAAACTCGACCTGCCATAGGTTTGCCATTTTGAATCCATACCCGAAGGGACTACTTGTCCAAAATTTTGAATAGTGGCTCCCTGAGGCTTTTTATCCTTTTCGATTAGTGCTACTCTGAACCCCATTTGCAAGGCGTGATAGGCGTGGAACGTCCCTAATACGCCGCCACCAATAACGATAAGATCATACTCTATTTTCATCTAGTGCTATTTTGAAATTAATACTATTTTTTTTTTCAGTTCGGTGTTTTCTATTCAAATATACAATCGAAGCTGTCGTCACCACTAAGCCAATTCCGGCCACCAAATAGGCTCCATAGACAAAGAAATCCAACCAGGACAGGCCTGCTTGCCCAAAGTTTTTATACAATAAAACGGAAATACTACCCAAATAACCAAAAGCATCGGCGATATATATTAAAAATCCGGCGTTTCCTTTAATTCGGAAAGCCCCCATAAAACGATCGAAAAATAAACAGTTAAAAGGGACATAACAAATATAAAGTCCAAAACCTGAAACTACCATCCAACTAAAAGGATTCATCATTCCCAAGTGAAAAAGGAAAGTGGAAATTCCTATGGAAACGGAGCCTATAAGTAGTAAAATTTGATAAAAAAATAAAGCTTTCCTATTGTCCCTAAAATAAAATGCAAACCCCAATACCAATAATACGATTAGGGCGACCCAAGTTTCAGAGCTGCTGTAAACAGAGATATCGCCTTTATAACCAATACTGTCCCACAACTCTCGCGCAAAATTATCTCTGAAATCCCGAAAAGCAGTCAAAAAAGTATAAAAGAATACCCATAGCACTATCGGAAATAAAAATTGGACTAACACATTTCGCCGATCCGTTCCACTCATTGGAAGGCGTTCCGAACGGAGTTCGATATCCTCTTGGCTGGGCTTTGGAATCCGTTCTAACAACCAACTGAAAAATACGAGGGGTAAAATAAATAAGGAACCCGTTATGGCGGGCATCCAAAAGGCCGAGAATCCCCAGCTGGACATCACTATCAGTCCTACCGATTTTACAACGCCACTAGATACTATAAAGCTAGTGCTCAATGCTACTCCCAATATTTCGGTAAATTTTCGACCCTCAAGATAGGAAAAAACAATTCCCCAAATCATGCCCAAAGGTAGTCCGTTGATAAACATAAAAAATACATTGTAAGGTCTGGGAACGAGAGCGAATAAAACCAATGCGATTTCAGCAATCAGTATTAAGCCCAAGAGATAATACACCCGCTGGCTCGCTTTTAATTCGGAGATCACTTTGATACCTATAAACTTTGAAATTACATAACCCAGTACTTGTGCAATGATTAAAATTATCTTGTAATCGATGTGAAAAATTTCCATTCCTTCAAAAGTAGCCGCACTAAAAGGTTTCCGAAAGGCATACATGCAAAAGTAAGCCCCAAAGGAGGCTACTGAAGCATTGAGAATAAAGGGGATATTTGATTTTCGTATATTCATTAGTTATAGAATTTATTAATTCCGAATAGAATTCTGTACTTCTTCCAAACTTTCTTCTAAAATAGCCAATGCTGCATCCAATTCAGTTCTGCTAATGGTAAGCACGGGTGATAATTGCAATACATTACCTGCAGAGACCTTAAAACTAAGTCCCCTCTTTAAACAGGCATACATTACTTTTTCTGCGGCTTTGTTGGCTTTTTCTTTAGTAAAGCGATCTTTCACCAATTCGATTCCCCACAACAAACCGATTCCACGAACACTGCCAATAATTTCAAATTTAGCTTCCATACTCTGGAAACGGAGCAGCATATAGGCTGCATCCTGAGCTACTTTTTCTAATAATTTATTTTCTTCAATATATTCAATAGTGCTTAGCCCCGCTATAGCGCCTAAAGGGCTCTTTTCATGGGTATAATGCCCTAATGAAATAGACCCAAATACATTATATTCCTCTCTGCAAACGATAGCCGCTTGGGGAAAAATACCCCCTCCCAATCCTTTGCCCAAACATAAAATATCCGGTTCGATATCATAATGTTCAAAAGCAAACATTTTTCCGGTTCGCCCCAAAGCAATTGGAATTTCGTCCAAAATGAGTAGTACTCCATAATCGGTACAAAGTTTTCTCGCGGCCCTCCAAAATTCAGCCGAGGGAATTTGAACATCAGTATTCCGAATCGTTTCTGCAATAAAAGCTCCGATATCACCTTCTTTTGCAAATACATATTCCATATGTTCCAGACACTTGCCTTCATTGTCTTCAAATACACCTCTATAGGCAACTGGCGGTGGTATGCGTTCTACTCCGGGCAACAAAGGCCCCATATGTTCTCTGAAACTAGCTTCTCCTCCCACACTTATAGCATCTAAAGAAGCGCCATGAAAGGAATCCCAAAAACTGACTACCTTGAATTTTCCACTTACCGCTCGGGCCAATTTTAAGGCGATTCCCACAGCGGAACTTCCATTAGGAGTCAGTAATATTCGATTTAAACTACCGGGACACAAACTAGCCAATTTTTCGGCAAGGTTTATAGCGGGTTCATTCGTGAATCTCCTGGGAGAAAAAGACAAACTTTGCATTTGTTGGCTTATGGCTTCTATAAGTTTTGGATTAGAATAGCCTATTTGATGTACGTTATTCCCATGAAAATCATAGTATTTTTTACCCGAAACCGATTCTATTTGAGAACCCGTACAGGATGCTAATACATCTAGACAAGGGGTGGACAAAGCTTGATGTAAAAAATAACGCGCATCTTTCTCTAAAAGAATTCGGGTCTTCGCATCAATTGCCGTTTCGAACCAATCGGCTCGTGCTGCCGTTTGATTGATATCGCCTTCTGTTATTCTGTTATTATTTTCGTCTTTTAACATCCTGTTTATTGTTTTGGAGTACGCAATACAGTACTCGGTATTATTTGTTTTGCGAGATTCGTACTTTCATAATACACATCCAAAAAGCCACTACCGCCACCATTGAAATAGATAATTTCTAAAGGGTAAATTCCGGCTTCAAGCGTTATGCTCCCTCCTACTTCTTTAACACCATGATCACCATCATTATCGACCACTTGTTTTCCGTTAATTTTTAATACACTCCCATCATCGGATCGCGTGTAAAAAGTATAACTCCCTGCTGTTTCAATCTTAATTTGACATCGGAAACGAACAGCCGTATTCTCTTTTATAGCTTCTTTTATGCTATCCGTCCCAATCTCAAAACAGTGTCCACTACTATTGGGTGTTTTATTCTCCAAGGAAGGGATACTGCTTAGCGGATCCAAATAGAAAACGTCGTAGGAAACGGCAGCCAAATCTTTTCGGGGTTTAATTCTATAAAAAGCATCACTTACCAGACTGTTGATTCGGCCATTAGTAAAAACAGCGCTTTTGACTACGCCACTTTGACTAATTTTGAAAGGTCCAGTATAGGCCTTAGAATCCTTGCTAGGTAAGCTTCCATCTAGGGTATAATAGACTTGCCCAATTGCATTAGGATTTTCAATACGGACTTCAGCAACATCATCAAACACGCCTCCCGCTCTGGTGTTTAGGACCGCTTTAGGATAAAATATAGCTTCTTTCAATCGCTCCGTTAGAGGGTAATCATCGGACTCCGAATACCCCTCAAAGGCATTTTTGATAGGTCTACCAATCCAAGCTCGTGGTGTTCGGACACCTAAAGCAAAGGCAACTGTAGCAGCAGTATCATATTGATATACTGCATCTGTTATTTTATAATTTTTCCGTATCGATCGTCCCCAAAGAATCAATGGAATTTCTACTTCGGCTAGTGATTCCCCTCCATGCCCCTTTCCAATACCACCGTGATCCGATGTTATAATAACCAAAGTTTCTTCTGCCCTGCCTGATTTCTTAATAGCCGCTACTACTTCTCCTAATAGCGCATCTCCCTTCTCTACTGCCTTATAATATTCGGGACTGCCATGACCATACTCATGTCCGGCATGATCAATATGATCAAAATGAATGAAAGTGAAAGTCGGTTTTTTAGCTATAATATAAGCACTGGCAATTTGAGCAGTCTGCTCCTCACTTCCTGGGTTCACATCATAATCTACCGCCTTTTTTTCAAACAATCGGCCAAAACCATCCCAATGATAAATAGCACCTATCTCGGCATTTGGGATTTGCTGATCAATTAAATGAAAGATGGTAGGAAACAGGAAATCATCACTTTGCACTATGGCAGGCAATACAAAATTACTTCGCTCCCAATTGTTAGAGGTGATACCATGTTGTTCCGGACCCGCTCCCATAATCATGCTAGCCCAATTCGTGCTGGAACTCGAGGGTAATACCGCTCTAGCATGTAATGTAGAAGCCCCCTCTTGCATTATCTGATGAAAATTGGGCGTGACAGCATGTTCAATACCGTCGGGACTCAATCCGTCAAAACCAATAATAACCACCTGTTTTACTGGACTTATTTTCTGAATATCCTGTGAATAACAAGACCATAGAGAGAAAATCCCTATGGTCATGAAATATTTTAATTGTGTCATCTTGATTATTTAATCAACCACATTTTTGCATTGATATCATCTGTTCCAGCATATTGACTGCTCAATGCTGCCTTAACATTTGTACTGTTGGTTTCAAATTCGCTTTGTGGATATTTCCAACGATTCGGAATTCGCAAGCCATTTTTGTTTGCTGGTCCTACGTTAAAAGTAGGGATACCTGTTCTTCTGTAGTTGAAATAGGATTCTCTTTCTGAATTTTGAAAGAAAGCAACATATTTCTGAGTCAAAATTTGGGTCAACCCATCTGCTGTATTCCCTTTGTAAACAACATTCGTACTCGCTAAGAAGGTGTTAATATCAGCTGTAGGTACAGCATAAAAGTCCATAGATGCTTTGATACCTGCATTATAATAAGTAGCGGCATCACCTGTGATCCAACCTCTATTGATCGCTTCGGCGATTCCAAATTCCTGCTCAGCATAACCAATTAGGATATAAGCTTCTCCACTAAAAGTACTGTAGTATCTATTCAAATTAGGATAAGAAAATTTTCCCTGATCTGAAGCCACTTGCATCGCTCCCTGATCATCTCCAGTATATGCGGGCTTATAAGCGTTTATGTTCAATGGGTCGTTTGCATTGTAATAAAAGGCTGCTGGATCGGCTACTTTATATATCCTTGGGTCATTATTTTGTTTTAGAAGATCCAAATAAGTTCCCGCCATTATGTTTCTATTTCTGTTGAAACCAAAATTACTTGGGTTGAATACATATTGATTTCCATTCTCATCCGCAAAATGGCGTGACATATTATCAGATATACTTGTCATCAATGGATATTTTGATGGATTTGACATCATTTGGCTGAATTGCGCTTTGACATTAATTTCAGATTCTTTTTTGCTCAAACTGATTAATACTCTTAAACGAAAAGCGTTAATCGTTTTCTGCCATTTGTCTAAATCGCCTCCATTTAAAAAATCACCAGATATTGCTCCTGTTCCAACTTCTCCTTTAGCAACGATAATTTGATCGTTTGCTGCATCTAATAGTGATAAAATAGCAACATAAACATCCTTCTGACTGTCGTATTTCGGTTGTGTGATTTTTATGTCACTAGTCGCTTGTAAGGCTTCTGTCATTGGAATGTCTCCTACTCTTTTGGTCATATAATCTAAAAAGTAAGCCTTGAAAAATTTCGATAAAGCACCATATTTATTTTTAGTATCTAACTTAGATGCTTCTTTTTCCATGGCTGCTACATTAGACATCGTTGTGTAACGGAAAGGGGCGGATCCCCAGTTGTAATCTTGTGATCCATAATAATCAAAGGAGATAGCCCAAAATTGATTGTCTCTCTGCGCATCTGACCACGGACCTTCATCCATATTATTCATTACTCTTAACACCTCCGACAATAACATCGAAGGGGGAACGCTGGTTGCTTTATTAGGATCATTAGCCAGTTCATCAAAATTAGTACAGGAACTAATCATGAAAAGCAATGCAAGAGCGAATACTGTTTTATACTTATTTAATGTTTTCATTTTTTGTACTTTTTAAAATTTTAAGTTTAAGTTAAGACCATAACTTTTTACCGTAGGGGTTTGTAAGGGAGAGGTACCTTCATTTAGAAATTGATCTAAATCAATATTCTTGTTTTTAGAGAAATACAATAAATCTCTACCGATTAAGGAAACCGAAGCTGCTGTTATAAAAGAACTCTTTAGCGCTTTTTGTGGTAAGTTATAAGTAACACTTACTTCTCTTAATTTAAAGAAGGTTTTATCTATAATGTTAGCCGCCGTATTTCCATTATAGGATTTAGCAAAATCTTGATAAAACATTTTGGTAGTATTCGCAGTATAGGTTCTGTTATCAGTGATTGTATTTCCTTGACCGTCTGTAACTAAAGCACCACCTGTTACTACTACTCCATCCGTAACATAGGATTTAATACCCATTACATCATTCGCTCGTTCTGGAGTATCACTTCCCTCATGAGTTCCACTTTGCCACATTTTTTTGTTGACATAGTTTTCAATTTTTCCACCATATCTTCCATCAAAACTAAAGTTCAATGCAAAGTTTTTGTATTTTAAATTGTTGGTAATACCCATAGCCCAGTCTGGAGCTTTATTACCAATTTTGGTTTGATAAGGATTCATCAGAGGTTTTCCATCACCACCCACTATTAATGCACCGGTACTAGATCTCATAAAATCATTGATGTAAAATCCATCAACACGATCTCCAATTTTAATCAAACCATTATTGCTGATTCCATCATAAACTTCTTTCAAATACTCTTTGTAGGTAGACCAGTTCACATTAAAATCCCAACTGAAATTGGTTGTTTTAACCGGCTTAACAAAAAAGGCAATCTCTACACCTTTAGTATCCGTTGTAATTCCATTGGCTTTACTTCCTAAATATCCCGAAGCTGCCGAATAATTTAAATTAAAAATTTGTGGACCATTGGTATTTTTAAAATAAGTAAAATCAAATCCAAATCTATTTTTAAAAAGTCTAGTTTCTAACCCAATTTCATTAGAAGAGTTAAAGGCCGGTTTCAAATTAGGATTCGACAAGATCTCTCCAACATAAGCGGCATTATACGTTTTTCCATCTATAGTAAATGGATCTCTTAATCCATAGGTATTCTGATTGCTATAAATATCCAACGAACCTCCTACTTTAGCATAAGACCCTCTTAACTTTAAGAAATCTACATGAGGGATCTTGATGATCTCGCTCAATACGGCACTTAATGCAACGGATGGATAAAAGAAGGTATTATTCTGTTTTGGCAATCTGGAGTCTTTGTCAAATCGACCTGTAGCTCCTAAGAATAAAAAAGATTTGTAAGATAAATCTAAAGCACCATAAGCACTGTTGGTCTCAAAATGACTGTTGTAATTAGTTGGTTGTACCGGACTCTGCGTATTACTCAAATTGTACAATCCTGGAACAATTAAATAATTAGTCGTAGCAAAAGAGTTTCTGTATTTCTCCGTATTGTTATTTAAACCCACGGTCGCTTTTATGTCAAAAGCACCCGCCGTTTTAGTATAATTCAACATCAAATCCGAATAATTTTTGAATTTGTAATCGTACTGTTCTTTATAATCTCCTTGTGCTTTCTCTCTACCATAAGTAGTCATCGAATAAGGGAATTTTTCATCACGGAACAAATTACTCAAAGCCATATTTGTTCTTAAACTAACATCAAAATTCGAATTGAATTTGTGGTTTACGCTAACTTGTCCAGAATAATCATTTTTATAATACCCTCTCAACCATTCGTAAGCCATGAAATATGGATTGTTATAACGTGTGTATTCAAAGTTTTTCTGTTGCAAACCTTCTTTTCCGGCTTGCCAGTAGTTTCTTAAATCACGAACATCATAATCAGGACCTCCCCATATAATCATATTGTACAAATAACTGTTCGGTCCATATTGTACATTTGGATTGTTAGGTGATGTCTGGAAATTGAAATTGGAACTGGCATCTACCCAAGTTTTATCACTTAGATTATACCTTCCGCTCAAATTGTAATTGTAAGTATTTAATTTAGTATTTGGATTAATCCCTTTTTGATATACATTAGATACCGAAAAACGAATATTTCCTTTATCAAAATTAGAAGCTAAGGATAAGTTATCCGTAACCAACAATCCATCTTCCATGAAGTTTGTAAAATTGTTTTTTCCTCTGGCCAACCAAGGCGTTGGTATTAGATTTCCGTTTGAATCTAATGGACTGTCATATTGTGTAATTAATTGTCCATCAAACTTTGGTCCCCATTGATCGTAATCGGCATCATTGATTCCGCCACCTTTACCATCTTTAAAAGCATACTGACCATAAGAACCCGGTCCATAATTACTCTGCGTTTTTGGAATAGCATTAAAACCCGATTGGAATAAGGTGTTGTGATTGAATTCTACCACAAATCCCTTACCGTTTTTCGTTCCTCTTTTGGTTGTGATTTGTACCGCCCCATTTCCTCCAACCGAACCGTATAAGGCTGCTGCATTTGCTCCTTTCAAAACGTTGATACTCTCAATATCATCTGGACTGATATTGTAAGTGTCGGTTCCTAATGGTACACCATCTACAACTACAAGCGGACTTTTTCCTCTTAAATATAATTTTGGGCTAGTAAAAAACTCCGATGAAGCCGCTACTATTAATCCTGATACTTTACCTGCAAGTGAATTCATAACGTTTGCATCTCTGCCTCGCGTTAAATTACCTTCTACCTCTTGTACCGAATACCCTAATTTCTTTTTCTCTTTCTTAATACCCAAAGCGGTTACTACAACTTCGTTAAGACTTTGAGATCCGGAACTTAATACGATTACTCCTGACATTGATTTTGATGGAGTAAAATCCATTGTATTAAAACCAATATAGGAAATGGTTAGTATTTCATTACCCGTAGGTAATTGAATTTCAAAGGCTCCGTTCCTGTCTGTTTCAACAGCAATTTTACCACCTTTAATTTGAACGGTAGCTCCTGGCAACGCTTCGTTTTTGTCGTCAACTACCTTACCTTTAAAAGTAGTTTTTTGTGCCATGATTAATGATGTGCTCAACATCAATAATAAAATCATACAAGTTTTTAATTTTTTCATCAGATACTTAAATTGTTACTATTAGTAAATTTTACAAGGCAAATATTGTTAAATATTTACTAATAGTAAACTTTTTAGTTTTAAGAAATCTTTAACAAGACTTTATTGTTACGTCAATTTAAAGCTAGCTGTAAGAAAAAATTAACAAAATTTTAAGCTATATGAAATTAATGTTATCGAATTGATTTTATTCCAAAGAGAGCCACTTTCTAAAAAACTAAAAAAATCTTATTTGTTAAAAAAAGCAAGAAAATTGGTTTAATTGAAATAGAAATAAACAAGGAAATAGTTTAAAGGGCATCTGGTTTAGTAGCTTCTGATTTTACGCTATCAAAGCACTGCTTCGTTTTTTTTTTACCGCAGATTCACAGATTAAAAAGATTAAAAAAGAATAAAAAAGATTAGAAAGATTTTTGAAAATCTGTAAATCGAAAATACTAAGTAATCTGCGAATCTGCGGTTATTTTTTTTATTTAAAAATCAGTGAATCAGTGGCTAACTTTCTTTTCTTTAAAAAATCTGCGAATCTGCGGTTATTTTTTTTATTTAAAAATCAGTGAATCAGTGGCTAACTTTTTTTTTCTTAAAAAAATCTGTAAATCGAAAACACCAAGTAATCTGCGAATCTGCGGTTATTTTTTTTCTTTAAAAATCAGTGAATCAGTGGCTAACTTTCTTTTCTTTAAAAATCTGCGAATCTGAGGTTATTTTTTTTCCTTAAAAATCAGTGAATCTGTGGCTAACTTTTTTAAAAAAATTCACGAATTTGCGGTTAATTTTTTTTCTTTTCCCTATTTTCCAAACGATTCACATCCTGCTCCTTACTATCTCGAAACATATCATCATCATCATCCATTTTTGGGGATTCTTCAAGCGCCTTCCAATTGAATTTTTCATCAAAGGGATCCAATGCCTTTTGAGCATTAAAAATTCGAGGATCTACTGCTAATGCAGCATACGGTTTAAAGTCGGGCGTACTAGTGAAAACAGCATTCAAATCAGAGGCTCCGGCATCATATTGATTTAAATAAGGCAAACCGAGTATATTCCAATAGGTTTTGAACAAACTGCCAAAACTATAATGCTCATGTCCTACATAATCTTTTCGTACCCATGGCGAAATTAACATCAGCACACTACGATGCGCATCAACATGATCGACTCCGTTTTGAGCGTCATCTTCGGTTACCACAATCAACATATTTTTCCAATAGGGAGTGTGGGACAAGTATTCTACAATTCGCCCTACAGCCAAATCATTATCAGCCATATAGCTTTCTCGGAACGGAAAACCCGCTTCCGGGCGATCTTCTGCTCCATGATCATTGGGTAAAATAACCGTCATCAAGGAAGGCATTTTCTCTTTTCCTTTACTCCATTTCGTATTGAATTCTTTAATAAACTGGTCTACTCTAAATTGATCGGGTATGGCCATATTAAAGGTAGGGAAGGTTTTTGAGGTACGCTCAAATAAGGGTTGCGGCATCGGAAAATTAACATACTGCTGAATTCCAGTATATTTGTATTCCGATTTGTATAAAGCAGGTTCAAACATAATGCTGAAACCAAAATTATAAAAAGGGATATGATTCCGTTCTAAATGATCCCACATCGAGCCCGCTTCATTATAATCTTCAGGATAAATCGCACCTGCTGCTCCATTCATACCAAAAACTCCAGGAGCTTTTGAATCTTCTTTGAAATTACGATTACCTCCATAACTGGCTGCAGTAGCAGTTTCACACCATTCATTAGGATAGGTATTGACCAACCAGCGGTGCCCATCAGCCGACACATCCGAATCAACATAGAAATTATCGGAGATACTAAAGCGCTTGGCTAAAGCCAAATGATTGGGCATAACGGTCACATTGGACAAGGAATCTGTTTTTTTGCGGTTCGAAAAACTCGCATTCGCACCATAACGTGCCAAACTTGGATCGCCATTTCCTTTCACAATCTGTCCAAAAACTTCATCATAGGTGCGGTTCTCTTTCGATATAAAGACAATGTGCTTTATAGGACTCTCTTTTTCTCCTGGATAAAGTGGAATTGGATTAGTAGCTCTTTTTTTATAAACAGGATCTTCTGTATTCGTAAACTTAAAATTATTAGTTACCACTTGCTTACTAAGCGCTTCTAATTGACTATCCTCAGGAATTGGTACTATTTGAACTGTTCCTTTCATCAAGGATCCTATATAGCTTCCATCGGTAGCCGAATTGAAAGCAGCACCACCGTTAGGTCCACTACCAAATCCTTTGGCATTGGCAATAATCAATTGTTTTCCATCTCGGCTGACTTCAATTTTAGAGGGAAACCAGGCTGTTGGAATATGCCCTAATACCCTCTGATCGGGTAAATTGATAACTGCCACCGCATTAATTCCAGATTCGGCTACATACAAGCGTTTTTGATCCGGACTCAAAGCCAATCCAAACGGAATAACACCTCTAAATTGTTTAATTCGGCTATCGGGTTTAAGTGCAATAGTGCCCACTACGGAATCTTTTGCAATTGAAATAACCGTTATATTATCATTGCTTCCATTACTAACAAAAATAGACTCAGCTGTCGCTACAATAGAATTCGGACTCGAACCTCCTACTGCCGGAATTCCGTCTACCAAAGCACCCACTAAATTCCCGGTTTTAATTTTAGCCACCACCTTTGGTGCAATTCTATCCTCTATATTGATTGCAAAAACAGAAAAAGCTTCAATCGCATTGAGATCTCCTAAGCCTTTAATGGAAAGACTATCCTTTTGAATACCATTTTTCATTTCGTCCGAACCATAGGCAAAAGCAGGATAAGGGATTGATTTTATCTTAGCATTTTTATCTTGGCTCCCTTTAATATAGGAATACTCAAACATGCCCACATTCGCAACATAGGCTTTTTTTTCATCCGGCGACAAGCAGATCCCAAACGGATAACGACCAACAGGAACGGAATGGATCAATTTCTTGCTCTCTGTATTTAAGATAACCATCCTGAAACCTATTTGGTCCACAGCATAAAGTGTTTTCCCATCCTTAGACAATTTCAAATCACCAATATAACCGTGTCGATAATCTGCAACATCCGAAAAAGCCGAACAGTCGATAGAGTCTTTTTTCACACCCGTAATGACATCAAATAAATAGACTTTGTTTTCTTGTCCCCCGGCAACATAGATCGTTTGATTGTCTGGAGCAATTGCCAATCCCATAAAAACCGAAGCCAATATTCCCTTATCAGTAGCCGGTCCTGGTGGAACTTGTTGTACTTTAGGGGCATCGGATAATAAATCCCGAATAATCGTAATCGATAAAGGATTGGTTCCCGAATTAGCCGTAACCGCCACATTCCCATTCGGACTTAAAGTAAGACCATAAGGATGGGGTGCTGTACTAATGTTTTTTCCTGCAGGGCTAATAAAGCGACCGTTTGGAAGTACCGTTATCCCGTTTTTGTCAATTTTCGTTTGCTGCTCTTCACTCGGAGAAGCTAATATCCATAAAGGCTTAGGAGTATCCGCACGCTTAACACCACATCCCGAAAAGAGAAGTAAAACTACAAACAGTCGTATAATTGTTTTCATGATTTCTATTGATTCAAACTAATACCTAGTTAATCCCTACAAATCTAAATGTTAAATACACTTATTTATTACTATTAAATATTAATAAATAGTTAGCCTATCATTAAGTGTAATCTGGAAATTCCCTTTCGATATTAAACTTTTGGGAGCAAACTATATGAGGAACGGACTCCTTTTCTAACCGCTAACCGCCTTTACATCCAATACCAAAAAAAGGTCCGCTCTAATAACTTAGAGGGGACCTTTTCAAATAATTAAATAATTTAATTATTTCTTATTCTTTTTATTTTTTTTTGCTTTCTTAGATTTTGCTTTCGCTTTCTTTGCTTTAATCTTAGATTTTGCTTTTGCTTTCTTCGCTTTATCTTTTTTGGCTTTCTTTGCTTTTTTAGCTTTAGCTTTTGCTTTCTGTTTCGCATTCGCTTTTAAAGCTTTTTTCTTGTCTTTATCTTTCATCTTTACTTTGTTTTTTTTCTTAGTTTTAGAAGCAACAACTTCCACTGTTTTTCCAGTAGTTTCAGCTACTTCAACTTCAGCTACTTCTTCTTCAGTTGCTTCTTCTTCAGTTGCTTCTTCTTCAGTTGCTTCTCCAATTTCTTCTGATGGCAATTCTGTAGAAATTTCAACTAATGCACTAGCGTCATTTGTTTCTGTTTCCGACTTGCTTCCTCTTACTTTTTTAACTGAAGTGGGATTTACTTCTTCGCTAGTTTCAGTGGAAACCTGATCTAATAGCGACTCCATTTTTTCTTCCATTTTATTAAATTTTTATCTGTGTTAATTTATTGTAAAATAATTGTTCTTTTAACGTTATCAAAGTTACGCATAAATCAAATACGCCAATGTTAAGTTTTTTAATAAAATTTGAAAAGATAAAAAAAGATAAAATACTAATTTTCAATTATTTAAATATATTCAGTGCTTTTAAAAAAATGTTTTTTGAAAATAAATACTGTCAAAAAAGCGATAAAAATTTAAATAATAAGACTGTATCAGCCTATTCAAAAGGCAAAATCTAAAAAAAAACATCTTGCTGATTCAGACCGGCAAGATGTTTTGATAAAAGTAAAATAGGGCTTTTATAAGGATCGTATGATCCCTACTCTCATTCGATACCCTGCCCTATTTTGGGTACCATTTACCTCATTTATAATGGGCACCGAAACCGTTAAAGGAAAACTCCAGTTCTTGTAGGATAGACTAGTTCCTAAATTAGCAAAACCCAAATAATATCCGGAGTTGGGATCCACACTACCATCTTCCTTTAATCGATCCAGCCATTCGCCATAATAGCCCCCAAAAATATTCCAACCAAAATTTGAGACTGTTTTATTATCTTTTGTATCAAGAGCACACATTCGACCGCCTGCTTTTATTTTATAGGATAAGGAAAGGTTCTGAATCGCAATACTCCCATAATAATTGCCCTGGAATCCTGTTGATGTATGCTTGTATAATGCATTGGCAACAATTGTCATTTTATCCCAATGTTTTGAAACTAACAGTCCTGCCATAGGATCATAGGAACCCGACCCTACTACTACAGTAGTATTGTCAAAATTAGAATTTTTTTGAATGCCTGTTGGTAGTTCTATACCCGCTTGCAGCGCAAAATTTAAACTGTTTTTTGAAAATACATTAAAGGTAGCCATGATATCCAAATCACCGAGACCGCTGTCATTCCCATCGTTAGTATGCAGAAAAACATAAGGTACCAAAGCCGAAATCGTAATTTTATCAGTCACCCCATAGCGAATACCAAGGGAACTAATAAACATGTTTTTAAGTAGTTTTTCTTCTCCTTCTGGCATAGTTCCACTTTTAATAGTTCTATAATCACCATAGGTTTCTATAACCCAGTTGTTTTTTTCTAAGGTGAGTATGCCATTATTGTAATCGTTAGAAGTGGCGCTAGCACCTGCAGCTGCACAACAAGCACATTGACTTTTCACTTCGATTGTTGTACAAAAAGTCACAACAAAAAGAAATAGTAATTTTTTCATTTGATTTTTATTTAAATAGTAGAAATACTAGCCACCCAATATAAAAATGGCAGCTAATCGATTCATTTAAGAAATTTCAAATAAATGGTGGTGGTTTAAAAAGGGTTTTGGTGAAGCCTGTCAATAAAGAACTACTAGTACTACTATATAAAGGGATCTGTAAGTTAACAATTCTTGTCCCAATACTCCAATTATTGTTTTCAACAACAAAAGAACTTACTAATTTAAATTTCGGAATTGAATTAGGGAGACTGCTTTTTTCCTTCGCTTTTTCCTCTGCTTTTTGGAGTTGTTTGTACAAATAACATTTTCCGTTGCAATGCATTTCGGGCTTGTTCTTGTTTATACAAAGGGTTTCTGAAATAGATCTTTGATTTATTTTCCAATACAAAATAAACCCAGCTGGGACTATAGTTTGCCAGCAGAGCAGAAAAATAAGGGATATAGATACTAATTGTTTCAACTTGTGGCAAAAATAGTATTTTATTAATAATATCTAGTAGGATGATACTATTAATAGGAGGTTTTTATTAAAGTATTCTTCCTCCCTTCCTATAAATCAAATGGAATAAATGAATCAATTTGAATAGCATTGTGCTTCAGCCCATTTCACTCCTCCATAAAAAAAGGAGGCCCTTTGCAGGACCTCCTAATGTAGATTTTGGTTTACTATTATCAACTTATACTTTACAGTATAGCCAACTATTGAATCCTCTTTCTTTACAGATTGATTAGTTCAAGAATAAATCAAAACCACACTCAAAGATACAATTAATAATTACTTAATAAATTGATTTAGAGTATTTTAACTAAAATTTAACTAATCGGATATTAGCCAATAACAACCCTTAACTTTCGCTAATACTAAATTATTTCGTGACTTTCTCGTCGATTAAAGCCTGAAACAAACGCCAATCATAAAGATGAAATCGCCTTCCGTTAGTCATCGCTACAAACAGCCCCTCAGGAAATGAAGACCCAAAATTCAAAGCACTCACCTCTGCCCCATCACATTCAATCGTTGATGTTGGAATTTCTGCCAACAAAGGATAGTTATTCGGATTGCCTTTTGTGCCCTCCCTAGGATAGACCATAAACGTATTATTTTGCTGATTGCTAACCAAAATATAGCCGCTGCCATTCGGTTTCTTATAAATCGCAATTCCTTCATTATCCCCTACGAAATCATTTTTACCAAAAAGTGCCAGCTCCCGATTATCCTTAGCTTCTGGATCCGCCGCATATTTTTTGATTCCAAATTGTTCATCACTATAATATACAAAACCCAATTCATTGTCTACGGCTATTGCCTCTATCTCCTTTTTACCACTAAAGCTGCCAAACTTCCGAAC
>Ga0114962_10001908_pt1 | contig 17729 bp, 11 predicted proteins | sample C_130820_MF_Meta_FD_87017 | JGI IMG/M metagenome (GOLD analysis project Ga0114962, IMG submission 87017) | Freshwater microbial communities from Lake Croche, Canada to study carbon cycling - C_130820_MF_MetaG | ecosystem: Environmental > Aquatic > Freshwater > Lake | place: Lake Croche, Canada...
AATGCACGAATTAAATTGGGAATTTGCGTGCAAGGTGGTTCAGTATAATTTATAAACGGAACACCGTCTTCTTGTACTCGCGGTAAAGAGGATGTACGCGAATAAGCAGTCATATATTGGTAATTACGAGCCCAAAAAAACTGTTCTGCTAGAAGCGGAACGAATATCATCGGACATTGATTATATAAGCAGATTGTTTGAAGACATACAGACCCTGTGAACATTACAAAATCGCAGTGAGGTACCGCCCATTCGTATGGCAACCACCCTTTTTGTAAATAAAGAGTGGAGTACGGTTCGACTAATTTACTAAGTTTTTCGGATTCTGTTGGAGAGTGAAATAGAATCTTGAATCCACAATCACTCACAGCGTTTATAATAAACGGTAATAATTCTATTAATATAGAATTTGTAGAATACGAACCAAATGACATCATAACCAAGGGCATTTTCTTATTCATAAAAGATTTTAGAGATTCAGGAGGCGCGCGTTCACGCGCGCTTTTAGGGTTGTACCAACGTTTTGCATCCAATATCGTTTCATTATACAAGGAACCAAGTGTATGCGTTTTCACAATATCTTTTGAAAACACGGCTTCATACGGCAATGTGATTTCCCTATCAAAGCAGAAAATATGGTGTGCTTTTCCTAATACTCGTCTCACTTCGAAGGGTGTAGCCGCAGATAAAAAAGACGATCTGTAATAGGAAACATCCCAGGTTTTTCGTATAAGAGAATCATAGTCTTTTGTTCTTTTGTAGAGTTCAAAATACGGTTGTTTCAAAACAGGGTCAAACACGTAAGGTGTCTTTTTATTAATAAGACCAGCTGTAAAATATAAAACAAACGTTGGCAAGTCGATTATTTTTGATGGAATACTCCATAACAAAAACGAAACACCGTAATGAAATACCAGACCAACAGGATTATGTTCAGAGTACGCTTCTTGAACTAATTGACTCATATGCGACACCCACAAATATTGCTCTGTACCTTTGTAAGGATTACGCAATAACCATGTGATAATACTTTGTTGATGGTCTAAAATATTCAAATGGATATTGGATGTTACATCTGCGGGTGTTGAAAAATCATAACGTTCTGAAACCCATGCTGGTAGTTTACGTTTTTTATCAGTTACATATACAATATCATATGTATTCGTAAGTTTTTTCACAGCGGTTTCCATTAATAAAAAATCACAAAATGTTCCTAAATCAACACATAACAGTTTTGGTTTCGGCATCCCCCTATTATGGAGAAGAAAGAAAATGTTTGCGGCAAAGAGGGATATAGCGTTCTTCACCTCCTACGCACGCTTTACCAGTTACGGCTGTACTGGTTTCGTCTATTTTGTACGCGTATGAGAAGAGCGCTGGAGTACCATCTGCACATAATTTACATAAGGATGTCAATTTCGTAACCTTATCACACAGAGGAATTAGATTCAAAACATCACCGAACGGTTTACGATTTGCGTCACCATCCAAACCAACGACGACACAGTGTTTTCTATCGCCATCAACAACTTTTTCAACAAAGAATCGTAAATCGGGAAAGAACTGCGCTTCTTCAATTACGACAAGACGACTCTGTTTATAATCTTCGCTATCTAAGAGTACTGTAAGTGTATCGGTTGCTATAGCCGGTAAGGCTTGTTTATCGTGATTCACAATCATTGGAATATCCGAATATCGTGTATCAGCTTTGTGCGTTATAACAAATACGGACCAACCTAGCGATGTATGACGGCGAATTATACTTTGAATTGCTGAGGATTTCCCCGCAAACATAGGTCCAATTAATAATTCAAGACTCATTATGTGTTTTGAATTATTGAGGAATAAAGAAAATGCGTTCATTTTTTTATTCGGGAAATCTTTGTGCTAAAAATTGAGGAAATTCCAAGGTCTAAAACTAACCTATTAACAACAGAAGAGACATGCCGCAACTTACGCATTCTTCAGAAACAGAGTCAATCGTAGGGATTCAATTCGGGATTTTCAGTCCTGAAGAGATCATACGTAGGTCTGTATGTGAGATTACGAATCCCTCTACGGCGGATGGGAAACTTGGTGGATTGTTCGACCCACGCTTAGGTGTTTTGGAAAATGGTAAAGTCTGTCGTTCGTGTGGTCAGACAAACCACCATTGTCCCGGACATTTCGGTCATTTCCAACTTGCCCGACCGGTCTATTATACTCAATTCTTCAAGATGGTTATGAAAGTTCTACGTTGCGTATGTTTTAAGTGTGGAAAACTTCTCATTGACAAACAACGAAACCTTCATTTGCAGAAACTCAAGGGTGAATCGCGATGGAAATTGGTATTGGAAGCCGCTGCGGGAACAACGCGTTGCGGTGAAGATACCGAGGACGGTTGCGGTTCGCGACAACCTCATAAGTACCGTGAGGAACCGGTACATAAGATTTTCGCGGATTGGAAGAAACTCTCGCAACCGGAAGGCGTTGAAGTTCCTGAAGGCGCAACTGTAGATGACGAGGGATTTCTTAATCTTTCGTTGCCACTAGAGCCCGAATATGTACATCGTCTTCTTCGTCGTATTACAGATGAAGATGTTGAGTTTATGGGATTTAGTCGGCACTGGTGTCGTCCGGATTGGATGATTTGTACGGTTCTACCGATACCGCCACCGCAAGTGCGTCCTTCGGTTACGCAGGATAACAATCAAAAATCTGAAGACGATTTGACGAGCCAACTTATCTGTATTATTAAGACGAATGCGACGCTGAAGAAGAAGATTTCAGAGGAAGAGCCGAAGAAACGCGCAATTGATGAATGGACGAATCTACTTCAATACTACGTTGCGACGCTTGTAGATAACAACATTCCGGGTATAAGCCCGTCGGCGCAACGGTCGGGTCGCGTACTTAAGTCGCTACAACAGCGCCTAGGGTCAAAAGAAGGTCGTATTCGTTCAAACTTACAAGGAAAGCGCGTCGAATATTCCGCGCGTTCTGTCATTACACCGGATCCGAATATTTCTGTCAAGGAACTCGGTATTCCGATTAAGATTGCGACGAATCTTACATTCCCTGAGAAAGTTACGGCATTCAATATTGGAAAACTCTATAAACTTATTCAAAACGGTCCGGATATTTATCCGGGCGCAAAGACGATTCAGCGTGCAGATGGACGTACGATTTCGCTCAAACACCTCAATACGAAAACGATTGAATTGTTTGAAGGCGATGTTGTCAATAGGCATTTGATGGATGGCGACGTAGTGCTGTTTAACCGGCAGCCGTCGCTACATCGGATGTCTATGATGGCGCATATTGCGAAGATATTGCCGTACAATACGTTTCGGTTGAATGTATTTGTTACTGCGCCGTACAACGCGGACTTTGATGGTGATAAAATCTTGTCACCAACAGTAGGATGCCTATTGAGTTGCTACTAAACTCTTTAGGATTAACATTGTAATAGTAGCCAAATTTCGGAAATTGAAGAGTTTCCGGAGTTTGATATAACCTGCTAGTAGGATTTAATCCTGCGAGATTCCAAAATTGACGGGAACCCCCTTACACGGTCTAAAGATTATAAGGTGTTGTTACATTAGATAGAAAATGAAGAAGTGCGTGAAATGCGAAACTGAGAAAGATGATCTTCAATTCGTATATGGAAAAGTGACTAGAACCGATTGTCGTAGTTGCCACAATGAAATGCGACGCGAAGCTGCCAAGAAGTACAAGGAGAAATCCGAAAAAATAAAAAAAACTTGTACGGCTTGTAAAAAGGAAATGGGTGGCTCTAAATTTGCGTATTCTCTAGCAACTTGTAAAAGTTGTAAGAGCGAACGCGATAAGGAAGAACATCATAAACCTGCTGCTGACGCACCGCCTAAAACATGTGGCAAATGTGAAAAAGAGCAACCAGCAAAAGAGTTTCGTTATCAAAGTAAAGTCTGCCTGACTTGTGAAAAAACCCGATTGTATGAATGGCGCAAAGAGAACCCTGAGAAGTTCAAAGAAATTTGTAAAACTTATAGAGAGAAAGATGATTATCGTGAAAAGCAGAATGCTTACAAGCGTAAACGATATGAATCGGAACTTAATTATAAGTTACAAACACTTTACAGAAATAGGGTTCGCCAATTCATAAAAGGCGGTGAAAAGAAAGGCAAACAGAAATACGAAGCGCTCCTAGGTTGCTCTTGGGACACATTACGACAATGGATAGAATCTAACTTTGTAGATGGAATGGATTGGGGAAATTACGGAACATTATGGCATATTGACCACACAATGCCTTGTTCTGTATTTGATTTCGCTATTGAGGAAAACCGAAAGGTTTGCTTCAACTGGACAAATCTCTTCCCTATGTTCGGCGAGGACAATCTTAGTAAATCAGCAAAGATTGATATGGTTCTAATCACAAAAAATAAAGAGAAAGCACGCACTTTCCTAACAACACACAAAGATCTTTTCGTGACAGAATCACTACCGAATGAGTATGTTAGTAGTGAAACTGGAGTTCTGGATACCAAGGTGCCGTTGAAAGACGGTACTGGCGAGTGAGAGAGACATTCGGTATGGTAAAAAAGCCAGAAATTGGGAAATCCGCAGCCAAGCCCCTACGTCCATTATGGTAGGATACGGGGAAGGTTCAGAGACTAGATGGGAGTCGGGACTCAATGATGACCTAGCCAGTCTGAGAGTTCATAAGGTATAGTCCGCCCCCTTGGGAAACTTTGGGGATGGCAAATTGATTGTACGGCGGTGCATAATGCCAACGGAGATGAATCTTCATGCCCCGCAATCCGTAGAAGCCGCTACGGAGTTGCGGGAAATCGCGGCAGTGCCGCTACAAATAGTGAGTCCGCGTGAGTCCACGCCAATTGTATCTGTCGTACAGGATACGTTGGTAGGGGCAAACCGATTTACGAGACCGAATGTGCTCTTTACAAAAAAGGAAGCGATGAATCTATTAGTCCATGCAAAGAGCTGGAATGGAAAATTACCGGAGCCGGCGACAAGCGCTCCGCAACCAATGTGGTCGGGTCAGCAACTGCTATCTGCGCTTCTACCCCCTGTGAGCCTACAAATGCCGAACAGTAGCTACAGCGACGCGGATAAAGCGAACCCGAACAGTCAAAATCTTGTTAAAATTATTAATGGTCATATCACCCAAGGTATTCTTGATAAATCGGTTTTCTCGAAACAACTTCTTCATATTATTTACAACGATTATGGACCGGATATTACGGTTGATTTCCTAGATTCGCTTCAAGCGATGATTGCGGCGTTCCTTATGAATTCGGGTTTCTCGGTCGGTATTAGCGATTTGATTGCGGATGACGATACGAACGCCGAGATTGCGGTCGCGCTTTCGAAACTTACAAAAACAATTGAAGACCAAATTCTACAGCTCCATACGGGGCTCTTTGAAAATTCGTCGGGTCGCTCGAATCAGGATGAGTTTGAGGGTAAACTTATGGGGACACTCAATAAGGCTGTAGGAGACGCAGGTAAAATCGGTCTTAAATCGCTTGCTGATACAAACCGAATGACGAATATGATTAAAGCGGGATCGAAAGGCTCGGATGTCAATGTATCGCAGATGGTTGCGACTCTGGGTCAGCAGGCGATTGAGGGTAAGCGCGTACCTAACGGTTTCCAACACCGCACGCTCCCACATTTTAAACGATTCGATGATTCAGCGCAGGCGCGTGGTTTCATTGCGTCATCATATATTAAAGGTCTTCAACCGGATGAATTCTTCTTTCACGCGATGTCGGGTCGTGAGGGTTTGATTGATACAGCTGTGAAATCTGTTACTGGTGATACGCCTATCGTTATTCAACTTGATGGAAATACAAAATGCGTAAATATAGGTGATTGGATTGATACACAACTGTTAGCGTCCAAAGAAAAGGTAGAACATTTTGAGGAGCGTCAAATGGAATATTTACATCTAGAAAAGCCAGCGTATATTCCAACTACCGATGGCGAAGGTAATGTGACATGGGGAGAGATTACGGCTATTACACGTCACGACCCAGGAACGGAATTGTATGAAATTAAAACAGCGGCAGGAAAGAAAGTTATTGTAACAGAATCAAAGGCGCTACTGATTTATAATGATGAAACAAAACTGTTTGAGAGAATGGCAACACCGGATGTACGTCCAGGTCATTACGTTCCAGTAACGATGAATCTTGTAGCACCACCAATAATTCAATCAAGTGTACAAATGAGTAATTACCTATCAAAAACAACTTATTTATATGGTTCGGATTTTATTGAGGCAAAAGCGCAATTGGATGCTGCTATGGTAGGACGTGAACGTATCCCAGTCGGCTGGTGGGAGAGCCATAACGGTAAATCATTTGTATTACCATACGATAGTAAAGCGAAACTTCAGCGTGCTACTGTTCGTTCCAATATGGACAATATTCATAAAGGGTATGTATATCCTTTCACCACAAATCGTGAGCATTCACGAATTCCAGATACTTTTATGATGAATGAACGAAATGGACGATTTATTGGCTTATTCTTAGCAGAAGGTAACGTGGATGTAACAGCGGGAACGATTCAAATAACAAACAATAGTCCTGCGATTCAATCATTTGTGAAAGAATGGTTTGACGAGAATGGATTAGTTCATAACGAAACAACAAAAACAAACCATATTGGTGGCACAACTTCGGCTGTTCGTGGTTATTCAACAGTATTGGCAAAATTCCTTGACTTATTCGTAGGTCATGGTGCGTCTCGAAAGTTTGTTCCCGTTGAAGCATTCTGTGCACCGAATGACTTTATTGTTGGATTGCTGGACGGTTATTTCTCTGGTGATGGCACTGTAAGTCATAATTCCATTGAAGTCGGTTCGGCATCCAAAGAACTTATTGATGGAATAAGTATGCTATGTACGCGTCTTGGTATCTTTGGGCGTGTCTTCACAACGCAACTGAAATCAAATAATCTTGGAACTGAAACAATTCTTCCTACACATCGCATTTCTATTCGCGCGCAATGGGCGCAAAAGTTTGCGGAGACAATACCACTAATTGATGAAAATAAATCGGAGAAAATAAAAGAACTTAAGTCATCAGCGAGTCATCGTAATTTCACAAAACAGAATGATGTTGTACTTGATGAAATTATTGAAATAAATATAATTGGAATTGAAAAATATCCGAAAGTGTACGATTTAACAGTTCCCAGTACACTTAATTTCGGTTTAGCAAATGGACTTCACGTCGTAGATACGGCTGATACCGGATACATGCAGCGGCAAATCCGCGTCGCCCTTGAAGACCTTATCACGCAACACGACGGCTCCGTTCGTGATGCTATGGGTAATATCGTCCAGATTTCGTACGGCGAAGACGGAATTAATGCGACGAAGTTAGAGAGTCAACCGCTACCTCTTGCGAGTATGAGCGACGAGGACATTCGTCACCAATTCGCGGCAGACGGTGCGCCGAATGCTGAACAATACATTCAAGCTGTTCTGGAAGACCGTCGTATTCTTGTCGAAAAAGTGTATCTTAATAAACCACAAAAGAATGTTCGCTACCCAGTTCATTTGGAACGTCTTCTATACGCGATTCGTAACGGATTTCAGCTCGTTGAGAATGAAGGCACTGTAACTGCGACTGAAGTGTTGGACGCACAGAATCGTATTCTATCTCGTACGCATGCTAAGAATCGCCTATGGGGAGCACTGATTCGCTATCATTTGAGCCCACGTAATCTTCAGAAAATCGGTTATACGTCCGTGGCGCTGGATGCACTAGTAGAACAGATTGTATTGAAGCATTGGAAGTCTTGGGTGGAACCTGGGCAACCTGTGGGGGTTATTGCGGCTCAGAGTATTGGTGAGCCGGCTACACAGATGTCGGTACTTTACAGTACTAAAATTCAAATCCATAATAAAAACGGTTCTTACAGTGGAGCGATCGGAGCGTATATTGATAAACTTTTGGAAACGCAAAAAGATAAGGTCGTTACACTAGGAAAAGATTCGGTTGTGCTTGATATTGATGATGGCGATGCGATTGTTGGAGTCAGTACAGATGAAAAGACATCGTGGATTCCCATTTCGCAAGTCAGTCGCCACCCAGCGAATGGTGGACTTGTTGAAGTTCATACACGCACGGGTCGTGTAACGACGGCAACACTTACACATTCCTTCTTGAAACGTACTCCAAAAGGTGTTGATTCTGTACTTGGTTCGGATTTGAAGGTCGGTGACCGTGTTCCAGTGGCTGTAACTATTCCGGAAGTCGCTACGCCCATTCGTACTGTTACACAAGATATGACTACTTTCGCACTAGATAAATCGTTTGGTTGGCTCTGTGGTTTGTATTTGGCGGACGGATGCTTCCAAGGAAATAAAGTGAGTATCAGCAAAGTCAATCCGTATGTTGAAACACGATTGAAGCAACTCGCGGATGTATTTGGATTCCGTTTCTCCATTCAACATAAAAAAGGCGCATATGGGCCAAGCAAGGACAATAATATCCACTCCAAAGACCTCCGTGATTTCCTAGAAGCCTATTTCTCTCACGGCTCCTTCGGTAAAGCTATTCACGGCGATGTATTCCATATGCCGCGTGAATTCATCGCGGGTCTTATTTCGGGTTACTTTGACGGTGATGGTAATGTCAATGTGGAACGACAACAGATTCGGTTATCGTCGCGTAATGAACAACTTATGCGTGATATCAATCGTCTTCTGGGTTACTGTGGTCTGTTCGGATATCTCGGTAAAGAAACAAGTATTCGTATGCCGGATGCAGTCCAATACACACTGAATATTCCAAAATCGCTTATCGGAACTTTCGTGGCGAATATCGGTCTAGAACTGCCTGAGAAAGCCGAAGCACTCCAACAGATTCTAACGTATAAGGCGCGTTTGGATAAGCCCGATAGAAGCCAAGATATGCTGGATAAGATTCCGGCATGTGGCGACCTTATTGCGGAAACGGGAAAACTTCTTGCGCTTCCAGCTCAATCGCGAACGTATGGACGCTGGGCTAAGAAAGAGTCTATTGGTCGTGATACGCTGAAATCGTATTTACCGAAATTCAACGAGGGTATGAAGACCGTAAAAGATGAAACAATACTTGAGAAAGTCACCGCCAATATTAAACTTTTGGAGCAAGCCGTGAATAGCGATATTCTATGGGACGAGATTGTAGAACTCAAATATCTGGATGACCCCAAAACGTTCGTCTATGATTTTACGGTTCCAGGCAATGATAGTTTTATGGTGGATGATAATATTCTAGTACATAATACGTTGAACTCGGTAGATTGGACTACGGAGATTCTGATTGCGAAGGACGGAAAAATCCAAATTCCGAAAATCGGCGAATTTATTGATAATTATCTGGACAACTGCGACCCTGCGAAGATTCAACGGCTTCCCAACGACCAACTCTATGTAGCTCTTGACGATGGACACGAATGGTCGGCTATCAGCTGCGACGAGAATGGCGAAATGATGTGGACGAAACTTGAAGCAGTCACGAAACATCCGGTAGTCAATGACGATGGAACGGATACGATTTTGGAGGTGACTACGGAAAGCGGACGTACCGTAAAAGCCACTAAGGGGAAATCGTTCTTGACGCTTCGCGACGGTAAGATTGTGGATATGAACGGGGCTGACCTGGTTATAGGTGACGTACTTCCCATTGCGATGACCTTGGCGATTCATCAACTCACACCAGTCGGAAAACTGGACTTAAAGACGGTTCTATCTCCGAAAGAGTTCCTATTTGGTGATGAAGTAGAGAAAGACTCCTTCCGCGAAGCCTTCCTCAACGGTGCAAATACTCGTGCAGCGGAGTTCAAGCCTGGATTTGTCTATCCGAAATCAACACGCTCTTGTTCATCCCAAATTCCTGCCAACATTGAACTGAACCGTGAATTCGGATACTTTGTAGGCGCTTTTGTTGCCGAGGGTTCATCAAGTACTACCCAAATACAGATTACGAATAACGACGATGGATTCTTAGCCCCGATTCGCAAACTTATGGATTCTTGGTCAGTTGGACATAATACAGTATCTTCCGAGAAAGATATTGTAAGTAGCGGTATCAAAGGGCGTTCTACATCGCTTATCCTTCATTCAACGTTATTGACTACGGCATTCCGTGCGATGTTCGGTATCAATAGTCATACAAAGACTGTACCGGATTGGGTTCTCCAGGCACCGGATAACTTTGTGAAAGGATTTATGGATGGCTATATGAGTGGTGACGGTTATGTCGATAACCGTAATACAATTCATTGTAGTTCATCATCAGAAGCACTTATTCAACGCCTTTCGGCGTTGTTAGCGCGTTTCCAAATCTTCACGCGTCTTTCATCCTATGAGCCAAAGATTCAGACGTTTCAATCCGTCGCTAGGCATTATACGCTCACAATTCCGCCCAAATATTCTCACGTCTTTGCGACTACATTTACGCTCTCCATAGCGCATAAACAGGAGCGACTCAACGCGATTCAGGCGCGTGAAGATCCGTTTGTGTGTAAGGAGAAGGAGTTTAATAATGTTATTCTTGACCGTGTGAAAACAATCAAGGAGGTGGTGCCAAAGGGTGGACGCGTATACGATTTAACTGTGGAGAAAACCCGTAACTTTACGGCGTTGAATCTACTTTGTGTAAAAGATACGTTCCACTTGAGTGGTGTAGCCTCTAAATCCGCAATGACACGAGGTGTCCCGCGTCTCAAGGAACTTCTGAAAGCCACGTCCAATCCCAAGGCGATTGAATTGACTATACCACTTCGTCGTGATTTACGCGAGAAGAAGGAGGAAGCGCGCCGTGTTGCACAAGAACTGGAATTCACACTCCTCCAGGATATTGTGACAGTTGCGCGTATCTACTTTGACCCGCGTGATTCCGCAACACTGATTGCCGAAGATGTTGATTGGCTATCGTATCTATCCGCATACGAATCTGCCGCAGTGACAAAACCCGCTACACCACAAGCCGCGGACCCGTTATCGTCAGCGGGTGATGAGGATGATGTGGAAATGCCAGCAGAACCACCGAAATCTCCTTGGATTCTTCGGTTTGAACTCGATAAAGAACGCATGTTTGCGAAAAATATTACAATGGATGATATTGCGTTTATTCTCAAAACCAAATTCAGTGATAATATCTCCACACTCTATACCGATTACAATTCGTCGCGACTTATCTTCCGAGTGCGCTTGTTGGGTCCTGGAGATGGTATTGACGACCTTACCACTCTCAAGGTCATTCAAAACAGGGTGCTCGTTGGAACAGCGATTCGTGGTATTCCAGGCTTGCGTGCGGTCAATTATCAAAAGATAAGTGACCAAGTTGAACTCAAAGATGGCAAGTATTCCGCTGTTGACCAATATGTTCTGATTAGTGACGGTTCAAACTTCTTAGAGGTTCTCGCGCATCCGGATGTTGATGCGACGCGCGTTCTCAGTAGTAATGTGCACGATATGTATAAGAATCTAGGTATTGAAGCGACACGTGCGACTTTCTTCAAAGAAATTACAACATTGTTTGCTGAATCGGGTTCGTCGGTAAACTATCGTCATGTCTGTATTCTCCTTGATATGATGTGCCACAAGGGAAAAACAATGAGTGTGGACCGTTACGGAATTAATAAGAACAATATTGGTCCGCTTGCGAAGATGTCGTTTGAGCAAACAGAGGATATTGCGTTACGTGCTGCGACCTTTGGTGAGCGAGATCCTGTACTCGGTGTCAGTGCGAAGGTTATGTTAGGTGCTCCAATTAAAGCAGGTACGAGTTTCTCAGAGTTACTCTTTGATGAGGTAGCGGCACAACATCTTATGGAAACAACACCCGAACAAGCCACAGTTGCGATGATGGGTCCTATAGGATTCACTGAAGACGAGCTCGATAATGCGATGTATGGAGGTGACGATGAAGGTGGCGCGTGTGCTATGAATGAACTACGCATGAATGTAGCAATCCCAGTACAATCCGACCTACTCGTAGAAGAAGTGGACGAGGATATTGAGACCACAATCGTAGAATAAATTCAAAGCATTAAATATGGAGGTTGGTTATCACGAGTTTCCTTCGGGGAAGCGGTACGTATATGTGAAATCGGAAGTGGATGGTTCGTTTATTTTTCTGCGGAATATCGTTTTTTTGAAGAATACGACAAATCGCAACGAAATCGCGATTGTTCATGAATGGGGAGAATCGAATATGGGACACTGGGAACCACCGAAAGGTCAAATGGAGTGGAAGGAACTCGCGGATAAAGGTATTCGTAAAGGCGATACAATTACGGAAGCAGCCTTAGACAAATTCATGGTACGCGGCGCGATTCGTGAAATGGTAGAAGAATCAAATGTACTTCCCGAAGAGATTTCTGGATTTCGTAAATTACCCATTGCGTACCAACAACTGTGGAAGGAAGCGGATATTCCAGGTGCGCAATTTCTCTATCAATTCTGGACAGCCAATCTCAAACCAGAGAGACTGTTAGAAGCACAGAAACGTATTCAACATTTGGTAACCAATTCGGATTGGAAGGCTATTTTACCAAGCGATATAACAGAAAAAGATAAAATACGTTGGTGGAAACCTGATGATGGTTGGAAATATATTCGCGGCGGATTCTCGAAAAAAATGACAGCACTTTATTATTCCTAATATCATGTATGGAGTTCACAATTTTACAAGTATGGGGTACTGGCGGACCATCCGCCGAACCCCTGCACATAGCCAAAGAACCGTATGCAAAGCATTCTATTCTTCATAGCCCTGAAAGTCGTTCATTACAACGATATAAGAATGAGATTGATTTGTTTTACGAAGAAGGAAAATGGGACGATTATAAAAAAATAACAAATCCTTATGAATACATATTTCTGTCGTGGAACCGGCGTTCATCGCGGTCTGTTACAACGCGACAACCTCTATCACGTTCGTATTTCAAGATGATTGAGTTGTGGAAACGTCTCGACTTAGATACCTTTCTGAAACCATTAATTGACAAGAATAAAGGTTTGATTACAGCACACGCAGCAGAGGGTCCTGGTGGATTTATTGAAGCATGTACTGTTATATCGGAACGGAATGGATGGGATTATCTATCTGCGTTTGCTATAACGCTACGTTCGGAAGCGAAGAATGTACCAGGATGGCGTAAAGCGGCGCGGTTTCTATCGTACTTTCCGCAAATACATATTCATGACGGTGAAGATGGAACAGGTAATATTCTACGTATTGAGAATCAAAACGCCTATGTTGAATCGGTACGAGCGGAACATATAGACGGTGTTCACATATTTACTGCGGATGGCGGTTTTGACTTTAGTAACGACTACAATGCACAAGAGGATACAGTATTTCCATTATTCCTTGCGGAGGTTATTATTGGTTTGCAGACGTTACAAAAAGGGGGTTGTATGATTATTAAATGTTTTGATACGATTGAACTTCCAACACTTCATTTACTCTGGTTAGCGAGTCGTGCGTTTTGTGAATGGGGGATTGTAAAACCACGTACAAGCCGCGCCGGTAATGCTGAACGGTATCTTATTGGTAAGGGATTCCTCGGCAATATTGAGGATATTTTGGGCATTTTACTCGAATACCAAGCAAACGCGAGTTTTACGGTACCTATTCTGGGTCATGTGAAAGAGGAATCCTATAAATCCTTTCTAGTTCAGATTGCGGGAATTCAGGAATCCATTGAACATATGGAGATTATAGTCATTAAAGAGACACTAGATTTAATAAAGGATACAGACCGTTCCGTGATTATACGCCTCGTACGTAGTAATATTCAAAGGTCAATCGATTGGTGTATGGAACACGGGGAAGTTGTATCACATAGTTGGTGCGATGATATGGAAACGAATGTCATTAGCGAAGCGAATGATTTGTTACATATATTAAAACCCCCGATGAATACAATATCATATAGTTACAATAATTGGAACCATAGGAGTACATTTCATTCGCAAATATCATTTGATGGGTTTCGGTCAACGACGATGACCTTAACGCCTCTCAAGAATAATCCGTTTATGCGTATTAAAGGCAAAGACGCGGGGACAAAAATTGAACGTTGATGCGAGACAGATAGGCTGTGTGTTCCTTTCTTTTTTCTTACTCACGTTTCTTAGTTTCTTTCCTACGTATTTCCTTACAATGCCTGCCTTTGAGATTCCTTCCTTTTACATGATTCCGTGCCCGAAGTTCCTACTTGGAATGAACGAAACGGACCAACTCGCGCAAATCATTGTATTTGGTGGCGAAAATTGTATTATAGAGGTCGCATGGATTCGTGATACGCGCCAAGTTCTATTTCGTATTCCGGAGGGGCTTCGGGTTCCAGCGGGCGATTATCTTCAGCCCGATGGACCTATTACACAGTCTCTTGCGCATATCGTCGGATGTGCGCAACAGTATATTATAGCGAAGGACATGATGCTGTGTATTTCGTCGGAGAAGCAGGAGCGCTTTAATGATGAGATGCGTCTAGGCTTCTACGATTGTGCGTGGTCGGATTATGCGTGCGACGACCTTGCGATGCAATTTACTATGCTGATTGACCGAACGTGCATCACGAGTTCGCACCGAATTATGAAAGTTATTCGGGAGATGATTGCGGAGGAGGCTCGCGTAACAGCTTTGGCGGCGGCAAACAAGGCAAAGCGCTCGACTGCGACTGCGACTGCGACTGCGACTGCGACTGCGACTGCGACTGCGACTGCGACTGCGACTGCGACTGCCACCACCGCAGATGACGACGAGGATGAATATGCCGATATGCCTGCGCTAATTCCGTTCTAATCATTTCTTACCCGCAAGTTGCGGTTTTACAATCTTATCCACTAACATCGTTCCGACTGCTACTGACGCGTTATGTTGCGTTACAGAACCCTCTTCAACCTGTTCAAATTGTGCGATCATCATTGCGATAAATTCAGGTTTCAATGAACGGGCTAAAATCATTTCAAATATCTTCGGAAACTCCTTTTTCCAATCAGCGAATTCAATCGTAACTTCGTCATTTGATTTTTCATGAATCGCTTCACTAACTTCAAGAATCATGCGTTTTGCGCGCACAGAACGTTTTTCAGCACTAGAATCCATTTTCTAGGAAACTTTTTTTATTCGATAGCCAAAAACGCAATATGTTTCCCTCAAGTAGAATGGCACGCAGTCGAAAGCAAAAAGGAGGTAATTTATCAGCCATACTTCCAACAACAACGTGGGGAAACTGGGCGAACTATCCGGGTGCTCTTGCCTGGTCTGCACAAACATCAGCTCCGGCTCCGCTTGCGAACGGCGGTTTATTTACGGGCGTACAATCTACGGGCGCATGGGCATCGCAACCAATGCCTGCGACCCAATATGCGTTTGCTGTGGAAGCCGCGAAAACATCTGGACTTCCTAATGTATTCTATCATCAGAGACCGAATGATAATACGGGTGCGAGTTTTTCACCGTATGTGGGTATTCCGGTATCATCGCAACATTATGCGGCAAGCGCCGGTAATTCGCTGAGTGGAGGACGACGTAAGAAGTCCAGAAAACACAAAGCGCGATCTCGTTACAATCGCCGCAAATAATACAAATGCCATCCAAAAATCTTCCACATAAGTAAGAATGGCACAACAATTCGTGTTTGATTCCCGATTACCCGTAAGCAATTCTTTATCGTTATCCGATCCGAATCATCCGAAGAATGTCTCTAGGACTCTAAAAGTCACAGAAATGCAGTCCAATGCGGATACAAAATATGATATTATACCGCCTCCGCGCGTTGAGGGATTTCAAAATAGACATGATGCATGGCTATTTTTTGGCGCTGTATGTGTTGTAGTCATCGGTCTTTTTATATTAATACGTCCCTTACCACTTGTGTTCAAATTCAGTTGTATAGCGGTTGTGATTTTCGCACTCAATTATGCTGCTGGCAAGTTAGAAAATCGCACCGTATAAAGTTTTCCTACGTGCGTTAATTTAAATTTCATATCTTCCAATCGCGATTTCTGTAAGTAATCGCTATTGCGAATCGCAATAACAGTGGGGTTTTCATCAATATCTAAATTAAATTGAATACCAAACGATGCAAAATAGCCTATTAATTTGACGAGATGCGATGGTGTAATGACCCCGATTGTTATGGGTGGTGAATACCATCGTTTGAGAATTTCGGTCATTGTCATTAGCAGAACTTCAAACAGAGCATGAACATCACCACCTGTATCAATTTCAAGCTGAACCGAATGAGGAGAACCCGGTTCTGTTTCTAAAAGTGAGGTGACAAATTGCGCTATTTGTTCAGCCATTTGAATTACTTAGATAGATTGTTTGAAGTTTTAGACCCATATGGCGTGCTTAATAAATTCAGAACTATCTTATGCGATATTAAATACCTTCAATAAATAAGGAAATGGAATTCGTAACGATTGTAGAGTACGACCAGCTAGTTAGCGAAAGTAATAATGGTTACATGTATTGGTATCAAGTGTATGACGAACTCATGAATGCGTTTAGTAAGTATCGACATTGTCAATCAAAAGGAAAACTTGGAAACATCATAAAAATAGGTGGTGACTGGATAACATTCTCAAACGGTCAACATTTGTTTTGGAAGTATGGTGTTTTCAACTGGAACTGTAATTCGGATGTAGTGGTTCCAGTGAAACTTCTACGAACTCCAGATTATAATCCTGGGCTCGAAATTTGTACGAACACATGCTCGGGAAATAAGGAAGATGCATATGATGAAAGTGACAGTTCCTGTATTCAAAAACTGTTTGGATCATCGTATATGAGTGATAAAATTGCGACAATTCCAACAGCCGCTACTATTCCGGTATTCACTCTAGCTACAGGTATTCATCCGTCTTCAACAGATGCTGGATTCGATTTCTTACGTTATCATTATAGGAATCTTAAACTAAATCATGGAGTTTATACATATGAAGACTTGTCGAAAACAAAAACAGAACCGCTTGACCATTTTGTACTAACAATTGATTCTCCGCCACCAGCACTACTTAAACCGGATCTCATTGCTGGACCTGTTCCTTTTAACAACTACGCACCACTTGATTTGGGGCGTTCAGGTGGGGAGTCCATAAATGGATATTGGTGTAATACATATTTACGTAAATTACAAGACCCGATGGCAAAAGGAGTTTTAGCGCGACACAGAGCTAAAGAATCAAACCGCATTCAGGTTGGACAAATTTATTATGAAGCGCTTATGAGTAATTGCACAATACCTGCTGACTATCCACTGCTAGCCGCAGTGCCCTACATGAAAGCAGTTTTAGATAAAGGTGGTGCGATTTTTGTAATTCATGATGCTTGGTGGCGTGTTAGTTATGGGACATTAACGTATAAGGAAAATCAACGATTTGAGCAAATGTATGAAATCCCTATGTTGTTATGGACTATGTTTCCGGAGTCTCAGCGGGACCAAATGTTTTTAGTGAGTTACGAGCGTATACGAGGAAGTGAGCTTACGGATAGATGGACTAACCCAACAATACGTAATTTCTTCAATCTTACACGGTCTGATTTGAATGATTCATTAATGAGTATGGTTCATAAAAGTAGGTATGCTGGTTGCGCTACTGCGACTGCGATTTCCGGTGGTGCTGCGACTGCGATTTCCGGCGGTGCTTCTTCCGGTGCTTCTTCCGGTGCTTCTTCCGGTGCTTCTTCCGGTGCTTCTTCCGGTGCTTCTTCCGG
>Ga0114962_10001909_pt1 | contig 17728 bp, 12 predicted proteins | sample C_130820_MF_Meta_FD_87017 | JGI IMG/M metagenome (GOLD analysis project Ga0114962, IMG submission 87017) | Freshwater microbial communities from Lake Croche, Canada to study carbon cycling - C_130820_MF_MetaG | ecosystem: Environmental > Aquatic > Freshwater > Lake | place: Lake Croche, Canada...
GAGGCTTCGGGTGCGATATCGTGCTTAGCCAAGTCTTCGAGCATGCCTAAAACGCGTTTGGTACAGCCCTCGCGAATGGCTTTGACATCGCGGCTTTCTTGTAGCAATTCGCGGCTGACGTTGAGCGGTAAATCAGCAGAATCCACCACGCCTTTGACAAAGCGCAGGTAGGCGGGGAGCAAGGCTTCGGCGTCATCCATGATGAACACGCGTTTGACATACAACTTGATGCCCGCGGTTTTTTCGCGGTTGTACAAATCCATGGGCGCTTTGCCTGGAATGTAGAGCAGTTGGGTGTATTCGGTGCTTCCCTCCACGCGGTTGTGTGTATGGGCCAAGGGCGCTTCAAAATCATGGCTGATTTGTTTGTAGAAGTCGTCGTATTGCTCTTGGCTAATGTCTTTCTTAGCACGCGCCCAAATGGCGTTGGCTTTGTTGACCGTTTCCCAGTCGCCGGTTTTAACCATAGCGCCCGGTTGGCGGCCGCCGCTCTCGTCGCTGGGGTTAATCAGTTCGCCATCTTTCCATTCTTCCTTTTCCATCAAGATGGGAAGGCTGATGTGGTCCGAGTATTTATTAATAATGCCTTTCACTTTCCAAGCGTTGGCATAGTCTTGCGCGTCTTCGCGCAGGTGCAAGGTCACGCTGGTTCCGCGTTGTTCGCGAGAAATCGCTTCGACTTCAAACGCGCCGCCACTGGCACCGCCATCGCTGACCCAACGCACGCCTTGTGCCACCGGCAATCCCGCCCGGCGCGATTCCACGGTGATTTTGTCGGCCACGATAAAGCCAGAATAAAAGCCAACGCCAAATTGGCCAATGAGTTGCGAGTCGGCTTTTTGGTCGCCGCTGAGCTTGGAGACAAAGTCTTTGGTGCCACTCTTAGCGATGGTGCCTAGGTTGTCGATCGCTTCTTGTTCGGAAAGTCCAATGCCGTTGTCGGTAATGGTTAGGGTTTTGGCGTCTTTATCAAAAGTCACTTTGACTTTTAACTCCGCGTCGCTTTCCAATAAATCGGGTGCGTTGATCGCTTCAAAGCGCAGTTTGTCGCAGGCGTCAGATGCGTTAGAAATTAACTCACGCAGAAAAATCTCTTTGTTGGAATAGAGCGAGTGGGTAACGAGGTGCAGGAGTTGTGCAACTTCGGCTTGAAAATTAAGGGTTTGCTTGGTCATAAAAATAGCGGTTTCTAAAGTAAAAAACGAGTCAGTCGCAGTTTGTGGGAAAAAATTGGCCCCCAAATACATGGGGGCGGGGGAGGAAACTTCAAGGCGTTAAAAACGCTCGTGGGGTGCGAGGTAACGCCACTGGCCGACGGGTAAATTTCCCAGCATGACTTTGCCAATACGCACACGCTTTAAGCCGACGACTTTCAGGCCGACTTGCTCACACATGCGGCGGATTTGACGTTTTTTTCCTTCATGCAACACAAAGCGCAGTTGTTCCGGATTTTGCCATTCAACCTTGGCATGCTTTAAGGCTTGACCATCCAAACTCAGCCCATGGCGCAAGAGTTGGAGTTTTTCAGCAGGGAACACCGCTTGCACATCGGCGCTGATGGGGTCATCGTCGTCAATGCGGCTCAGTTGGGTTGGGGCCGCAGGCTTTTGCAAGGGCCGCCCGGGGTAAGTTGCCGCCGCCGATGTGGCTGCGGCGGTGTTATGTACGCCGGTGTAAATCACACGCACTAAATATTCTTTTTCCATCACAGCGTCTTCGCCAATCAATTGGCGGGCGACGCGACCATCTTGGGTGAGCACCAAAAGACCAGTCGAATCAATGTCTAAGCGCCCTGCTGGAACCAGGCTTTTGAGTTGGCTGCCGTGAAAGAAAAAACGCGCATTGTCTTCAGCCCAGCGGTTGTGGGGCTGTACCAAGGTGATGGCGGGCTCGTGGCCGTCTTCGGCTTGGCCGCTGACTAACCCCAAAGGCTTGTTGATCAGCACGGTCACCAAATTGGCTTGTTGGCCTTTGGCGAGTTTGTCGATCTCAATCTTGACATCGGGCGCGACTTGCATGCCCATTTCAGCCACGCGACCATTGACCTTGACCCAGCCCTTGGCAATCCAGTCATCGGCTTCCCGCCGTGAGGCTAGCCCCAACTCAGCCATGCGTTTATTTAAGCGCAGCGTTCCATTGGCCCCAAGGGCTGCGGTGTTGGTTTGTCCTTGAGGAATGGGAGCGCGTTGCGGTGGGGGAGCAGCCCGTCGGAAGGAGGTTTGAACTGTAGCGGGCGCTTCGGTTTTTTTGGAGTCAATCATGGGCTACAGAGTTAATAGGCTTGCAAGCCTTATTTTACGGGCTTTAGCGCAGAACCACTTGCGAGCGCAGCGCTGAAATATCCAACACCCGAAGCCCTCCGTATTCAACCCGAATCGAGCCTTGTTCGGCCAACGTGGTCAGGGCTTCGTTGACCCGTTGGCGTGAGAGGCCCACCAAGTACGCCAGCTCTTGCTGGGTAATGCGCAAGACCTCGCCTACCCCGGGGTACAAGACCGGGTTAAACAATGCAGCCAAACTTCGTGCGACGCGCACGTCGGGGTTATTCATCCGGTCAATTTCACGGGCGGCAATAAATTGACCGAGTCGCTCGTTGAGCTGGTTCATCACAAAACGGTTGAAACCAATCGAGTGGTCTAACAGCCAGTGAAACGTGTCGATGTGCAAACCGGCGACACGGCTTTTGCGCAAGGCCTGGATGTTGTAGCGGTAGTTCTCCCGCTTAAGCGCCGTCCCCTCGCCAAACCAACCGCCCGGAGGTACGCCGGTGTAGGTCATCGTTTGCCCCTGCGCGTTGTCCGTACTCATTTTGAGCAAACCATCAATTACCCCAAACCAATACGTGACGGGCCGCCCGGTGCGGCACACCATATCGCCGGGGCTGGCGTCTGCTACCTTTAAATCTGCAACCGCACGGTCTAATTCTTCTGCACTGAGCAAGCGAATCCAGGGTATGGCGCTCAGTTCCCCTTGCGTTAATGGACGACGACGCTGGTGGAGGGTGGTTTCAGAGGTCATGGCGATTCTGATCAGAGCTTGATTGTCATGTTCGTGTCAGTTACGGGTAGTTTCAGGGCCGATCCCGTCAGTTAGCAGAAAGTGAAGGGAAAACACCTAGCGGATTGTGGCCTCAATTGTCGTTGGAATGACAACTTAGCGTCAAATGCAGTCTTACTATCGCCCCATATTCAATGCCTAGGTGCACCTTTTTGGTTTTTACCTGGGTTGATTTAGGTCACAAGGATTTGGGATGCAAACGACTTTTCCGCAACTTTTATTGCAACACGCGAGTGAACGTCCTCAAGCGACAGCCATGCGCGAAAAGGAATATGGAATTTGGCAATCGCTCACCTGGAGTGACTTAGCAGTCATGGTGGAACACCTCGCTTGCGGTTTACACCAAGCAGGGCTGCAACGCGGAGACCACATGGTGGTGGTGGGCGCCAACCGCCCGCGCTTGTACGCCACGATGCTGGCGGCGCAGTCGCTGGGCGCCATCCCTGTGCCTTTGTACCAAGACGCTGCCGCTGCCGAGTGCGTGTTCCCGCTCAATAACGCCGAAGTTCGATTTGCTTTTGCAGAAGACCAAGAGCAGGTGGACAAGCTGTTGGAAATTCAACCGCAGTGTTCACTGCTGACCCATATTTATTTTGATGACCCACGCGGCCTTCGCAGTTACGACGAACCAGGGTTGGCTTCTTTGGATGAATTACTGGCGGCTGGCAAAGTTCACGCGTCTACCCATCCTGATTTCTTTAAAGAATCTGTGAAAGGCGTCAAGCCAAGCGATGTGGGCGCCATGTTTTTTACCTCAGGCACCACCGGCAATCCCAAAGGGGTTGTTCACACCCATGATTCCTTGCTCAACCGCGCGCGCGCAGGCGCGGAGTTTGACCATTTGACCAACCAAGAAGAAGTTTTGGCATACATGCCAGTGGCATGGATTGGGCAAAATATTTTTAGCTATGCGCAGTGGTTGGCCTGCGGTTATGTGGTGAACTGCCCAGAATCTGCGGCGACAGTCACCATCGATTTGAAAGAAATCGGCCCGAGCTACTACTTCGCACCTCCAAGGGTGTTTGAAGGTTTACTCACCAGCGTGATGATTCGCATGGAAGACGCCAGTGCGCTCAAGCGCCAGATGTTTAAGTTTTTCATGTCCGTTGCGCAGCGTGTCGGGCCTAGCAGGATGTCAGGTCAGTCGCTGGGGTTTTTAGATGGTTTGCTTTACGCCTTGGGTAATTTTTTGGTCTACGGCCCCTTGCGAAATAACTTGGGGATGAGCCGTGTGCGCGTCGCCTACACCGCGGGTGAGGCTATCGGACCGGACTTGTTTAGCTTTTACCGCTCGATTGGCATCAACTTAAAACAGTTGTATGGGTCGACAGAGACGGCAGTTTTTGTGTGTTTGCAGCCCGACCATGAAGCCCGCGCTGACACCGTAGGCGTGCCATGCGCTGGCGTGGAGATTAAGGTCGCTGACAACGGTGAAATCTTAGTCAAGTCGCCGGGATTACTGAGGGAGTATTTTAAAAATCCTGGTGCCACAAGCGAAGTCTTAACCAACGATGGTTGGTACCACACCAGCGATGCAGGTTTTATCGATGCCCATGGTCATCTCAAAATTATTGACAGGGTGAAGGACGTGGGCCGCATTAAGGGGGGCGTTTTCGACGGCTCACTTTTTGCGCCAAAGTATGTGGAGAACAAACTCAAATTTTTCCCGCACATTAAAGAAGTCGTGGCCTATGGCGATGGCCGAGAAAAAGTGTGCGTCATGATCAATATTGACTTTGATGCCGTCGGAAACTGGGCCGAGCGGCGCAACCTCCCGTACGCGGGTTACACCGACTTGGCCCAAAAATCAGAGGTTTACCAACTCATTAAAGAATGTGTTGAAAAGGTCAATGCGGATTTGAGTGCCGATGCCTTACTCGGTGGTTCGCAAGTCAGTCGATTCTTGGTTCTACACAAAGAGTTGGATGCCGATGATGGGGAACTCACCCGAACCAACAAAGTCAGACGCGGCTTTATTGCAGAAAAATACCAAGCGCTGGTGGATGCCTTGTACGAAGGGCGCACCTCCCAATTCATTGAAACCGTGGTCAAGTTTGAAGATGGACGCAGCGGCAGTGTGAGTGCCACCTTGAAGATAGACGACTCCAAAACTTTCGCCCCCGTGAAAGCCGCAGCCTAACCAATAACGCAAAAACCATGAGCAAGAAAAAAATAGGCGAGGTCATCCTCGACGTTAAAAACATTTCGCTAGGTTTTGGTGGCGTTAAGGCGCTTACCGATATCTCCTTCAATGTCAAAGAGCATGAAATCCGCGCGATCATTGGACCCAACGGTGCTGGAAAAAGCTCCATGCTGAACTGCATTAACGGTGTCTACACGCCGCAGCAGGGCTCCATTTCTTTTCGCGGGCAAACCTTCAAGCACATGAACAGCCACCAGGTGGCGGTGATGGGGGTGGCGCGGACGTTTCAGAATCTGGCTTTATTTAAAGGCATGAGTGTGCTTGACAACATCATGTCGGGGCGCAACCTCAAGATCAAAAGCAACATCCTGCTGCAAGCCTTGCGCATTGGCCCGGCAGAGCGCGAAGAAACCATGCACCGCGAAGCGGTGGAGCGCATCATTGATTTTCTGGAAATCCAGGCCTATCGCAAAACACCGGTGGGACAGTTGCCTTACGGCCTGCAGAAACGGGTGGACTTGGGTCGTGCGCTGGCGATGGAGCCGCAAGTACTTTTGCTCGATGAGCCCATGGCGGGCATGAATGTGGAAGAAAAGCAGGACATGTGTCGCTTTGTGCTTGACGTGAATGACGAGTTTGGAACCACCGTGGTGCTCATCGAGCACGACATGGGCGTGGTGATGGATATCTCCGACCGCGTGGTGGTGCTGGACTACGGCAAGAAAATTGGCGACGGCACCCCCGACGAAGTGCGCAACAACAAAGACGTGATCAGTGCCTACCTTGGCACATCACATTGAGGTAGATTTTTATGGCATTTTTTCTTGAAACACTGTTGGGCGGCCTGATGGCGGGCATGCTGTATTCGCTGGTGGCGCTCGGCTTTGTGCTGATTTTTAAAGCCTCAGGCGTGTTTAACTTTGCGCAAGGGGCCATGGTGCTGTTCGCTGCGCTGGCGATGGCACGCTTTTCCGAGTGGGTGCCTTTGTATCTGGGTATTGACAGTCTCTTTGCCGCCAACGCCATTGCCTTTGTAGGCGCTGGAATGGTGATGTTTTGCGTGGCCTGGGGGATTGAGCGCCTTGTGTTGCGCCAATTGGTCAATCAGGAAGGCACCACCCTGCTGATGGCGACCTTGGGCATCACTTACTTCATGGAAGGCCTGGGTCAGACCCTTTTTGGCAGCAGCATTTACAAGATTGATATTGGGATGCCAAAGGATCCGGTGATGCTTTTTGAAAGCACCTTTGAAGGGGGCATCATGATCAACAAGGAAGATTTTTACGCCGCCATCATCGCTGCCGCACTGGTGGCCTTGCTCAGCGTTTTTTTCCAGAAGACTGCTACAGGCCGCGCACTGCGCGCAGTGGCTGACGACCACCAGGCGGCCCAAAGTATCGGCATCCCGCTCAACCGCATCTGGGTCATCGTGTGGTGCGTGGCCGGCGTGGTTGCTTTAGTGGCCGGAATGATTTGGGGGAGCAAGCTGGGCGTGCAGTTTTCGCTGACCACGGTGGCCTTGCGCGCTTTGCCAGTGGTGATTTTGGGTGGACTGACATCGATACCGGGCGCCATTGTGGGTGGTCTGATCATCGGCGTAGGCGAGAAGTTGTCCGAAGTATTTTTGGGGCCTTTTGTGGGCGGCGGTATCGAGATTTGGTTTGCGTATGTGCTGGCCCTGGGCTTCTTGCTGATTCGTCCGCAAGGCTTGTTCGGCGAAAAGATCATTGACCGCGTTTAAGAGATAAAAAAATGTTCTACAGAGAAAACGGCCAATTCAAAACCACCTACCGGGCGGATCAGCAGATTTTCCCTATCGCGCAGGATCGCTTGGCCCTGTTCATCCTATTGGCGATTGCCTTTGTCGCTGTGCCTATGGTGGCCAGCGATTACATGTTTCGCGCCATTTTGATTCCTTTCCTGATCTTCTCGCTGGCCGCCGTGGGTGTGAATATTTTGGTGGGTTACTGTGGTCAGATTTCCCTGGGTTCCGGCGCCTTTATGGCGGTGGGTGCTTATGCGGCATACAACTTTTTTGTTCGCATTGAGGGCATGCCTTTGCTGATTGCCTTGGTGATGGGGGGCGTGTGCGCCATGCTGTTTGGCATCTTGTTTGGCTTACCGAGTTTGCGGGTGAAAGGCTTGTACTTGGCGGTGGCTACGTTGGCCGCACAATTTTTTGCGGACTGGATGTTTCTGCGTATCCAGTGGTTTACCAATTACTCACCTTCCGGTTCGGTATCGGTGTCTAACCTGCAAGTGTTTGGTTTTTCGCTTGAGAGCCCCTTTGGGAAGTACATGTTCTGTCTGGTGCTTTTAGTGGTCATTGCGCTACTTGCCAAAAATCTGGTGCGTGGTGCTGTTGGGCGCGAATGGATGGCTATCCGTGATATGGACGTGGCCGCCGCCGTTATCGGTATCCGCCCCATGTACGCAAAGCTCAGCGCATTTGCAGTGAGCTCTTTTATTGTCGGCATTGCTGGTGCCTTGTGGGCCTTTATTTATTTGGGGGCGTGGGAGCCTGCAGCTTTCTCAGTGGACCAATCGTTCAGGATGCTGTTCATGGTGATCATCGGTGGTATGGGCTCCATCATGGGTAGCTTCTTTGGTGCTGCGTTCATCGTTGTGCTACCGATTTTCCTCAGCCAGTTTCTTCCAGCTTTGGCCAGCTTGGTTGGCATCGATATATCCACCGCTGGAATTTCGCATGCTGAGTTGATGATTTTTGGTGGTCTGATTGTGTGGTTTCTTATTGTGGAGCCGCACGGCCTGGCCAAACTGTGGTCCATCGCCAAACAAAAGCTGCGCTTGTGGCCGTTCCCGCATTGATTTGAGTTCCCTTTTCCCGTGTTCCCTTGTGTTTCATCATTTATTATTTTTTAGGAGAGACAAATGAAACTTCGCAAATTCGTACTCGCAGTTGCCGTGGTGGCCGCAGGTGCATCCGTTCTAACAACGGGCAATGCATTCGCTCAAGCCAAGGAGCAATACATACCTGTGCTGTCTTACCGCACGGGTCCTTATGCACCCAATGGTGTGCCATGGGCCAACGGCTATGTCGACTACCTCAAGCTGGTCAATGCGCGCGGTGGCGTTAATGGCGTCAAGCTGTCGTTTGAAGAGTGTGAAACCGGCTACGACACAGCGCGTAGCGTGGAATGCTACGAACGACTCAAAGGCAAGGGCGCATCCTTTGTTCAGCCACTGTCTACTGGCGCAACCTTTGCCATCACTGAGAAAGCACCTGCAGACAAAGTCTCTGTAGTGACTGTCGGTTACGGTCGAAGCGAGAGTGCCGATGGCTCGGTGTTCAAGTGGAACTTCCCCATCGCTGGCACTTACTGGGTGGCCGCTGACGCGATTATTCAAGCCATTGCCAAAAAAGAAGGTGGTTTTGACAGTCTCAAAGGTAAGAAAATTTCCTTGGTTTACCACGACAGTCCGTTTGGCAAAGAGCCCATTCCCCTCTTGCAAGAGCGCGCGGCCATGCACGGTTTTGCGCTCACGCTGCTGCCTGTGACAGCGCCAGGCGTAGAGCAAAAAGCAACTTGGTTGCAAGTGCGCCAGAACAAGCCTGACTACGTCGTGCTTTGGGGCTGGGGTGTGATGAACTCCACCGCCATCAAGGAAGCCCAAGCCACCGGCTACCCCCGCGAGAAAATGTACGGCGTGTGGTGGGCGGGTGCTGAGCCTGACGTCAAAGACGTCGCTGACGGTGCAAAAGGCTACAACGCTGTAACTATGCAACACGGCGCAGAGCCACAGTCCAAGCTAGTCAAAGACGTGATGGCCATGGTCCACAGCAAAGGCCAAGGTACAGGACCGAAAGACGAAGTGGGTCAGGTACTTTACATGCGCGGCGCTATGAGTGCCATGCTGGGCGTCGAAGGTATCCGCTCTGCCCAGGACCGTTTCGGCAAAGGCAAGGTCATGAGCGGCGAGCAAGTGCGTTGGGGCCTGGAAAACCTGAACCTCACCCAGTCCAAGCTGGATGCACTGGGCTTTGCTGGAGTGATGCGTCCCATCAGCACCTCCTGCATGGACCACATGGGCGCGTCATGGGCGCGTATCCACACCTGGGACGGCAAGGCTTGGAAGTTCACTTCCGATTGGCTGCAAGGCGATGAGCAAATCATCAAACCATTGGTGAAATCTACCGCTGCGAAATACGCAGCCGATAAAAAGCTGACTCCCCGCACCCCTGCGGACTGCCAGTCTTGATGTGATGTTTTTGGTGGCTCCTTGGAGCCACCAATCCTCAGCGTTGCGGATTTTTTGAAAAAATAGATCCGCTGCGCTGACGATTGGTGAAGGTAAAAAAACTATGGATACACAAAATATCGTTCTCAATGTCAACGGCATTGAAGTCATTTACAACCATGTCATCTTGGTGCTTAAAGGCGTTTCTTTGCAAGTGCCCCAAGGTAGTATCGTGGCTATCTTGGGTGGCAATGGCGCGGGTAAAACGACCACGCTGCGCGCTGTGTCCAACCTGCTGGCGGGGGAACGCGGCGCAGTCACCAAAGGCAGCATCGAGTTGCGCGGTGAGCGCATCGAAAACCTGTCGCCTGCCGATCTGGTGCAACGTGGAGTGGTCCAAGTCATGGAAGGGCGTCATTGCTTTGCTCACTTGACGATTGAAGAAAACTTGCTGACTGGCGGCTACACCCGCAAGAGCAAAGCCGAAGTGGCAGCTAACTTAGAAAAAGTCTATACCTACTTTCCGCGCCTCAAAACCCGCCGAACCAGCCAAGCGGCTTATACCTCGGGTGGTGAGCAACAAATGTGTGCCATTGGCCGGGCATTGATGGCTAATCCAAGTATGGTTCTCCTCGATGAGCCGTCCATGGGCCTGGCGCCGCAAATTGTTGAAGAAGTATTTGAGATTGTGAAAGACCTCAATACCAAGGAAAAAGTCACATTCTTGCTGGCTGAACAAAACACCAATATGGCTCTTAAATATTCCGATTACGGCTACATCATGGAGTCCGGCCGTGTGGTGATGGACGGTGTGGCCAGTGATTTGGCAAATAACGAAGACGTCAAGGAGTTTTACTTGGGCGTGGGTGGCGGCGAACGCAAGAGTTTCAAAGACGTGAAGAGCTACAAGCGGCGTAAGCGCTGGTTGGCTTAATTCTTCTCACACATAACTTGGACACGTCTATGACCCAACATTTCGACGCGCTCGAAGCGCGCTCCCCTGCTGTGCGTGAGGCTGCCCTCTTGGCGGCCCTACCGGCGCATATCGCCCATGCGAAAGCCCATGCGCCAGCGTTTTCTAAGTCGCTTCAACACATAACCACTGCCGATATCAACAGCCGCGCTGCCTTAGCGCAATTGCCTGTAATTAGAAAACATGAACTGCTGGAGCAGCAAAAAGTTTCTCGTGCTGCCGGTGGCAATGTATTTGGCGGTTTTAGCGCTGCAGGATTTGGAAAAGCAATGCCACGGGTGTTTGCAAGCCCTGGAACCATTTACGAACCAGAAGGCACAGCCAGCGATTATTGGCGCATGGCGCGAGCGATTTTTGCTGCGGGTTTCCGTTCTGGCGAACTCATTCACAACGGCTTTAGTTACCACTTTACGCCTGCAGGCTCGATGATGGAATCAGGAGCCCATGCGCTTGGGTGCACGGTCTTTCCCGGCGGTATTGGGCAAACCGAGCAACAAGTGGTCGTCATGGCCGAGCTTCAACCGGCAGGCTATATCGGAACGCCGAGTTTTTTGAAAATCATTGTGGAGAAAGCTGCGGAAATGGGCGTAGCTTTGCCTAGCCTGCGCAAAGCCTTGGTATCAGGCGAAGCGTTCCCGCCGTCTTTGCGGGATTGGATGACCGAGCGCGGTATTGATACGTATCAGTGTTACGCCACTGCGGATGTCGGGCTGATTGCCTATGAGACCGCGGCACGCGAAGGTTTGATCGTTGATGAAAACGTATTTCTAGAAATCGTTCGACCGGGTACTGGTGACCCCGTGGCCGAAGGCGAGGTGGGCGAGGTGGTCGTTACGAGTCTGAACCCAACCTACCCCTTGGTTCGGTTTGGAACAGGGGATTTGTCAGCGGTATTGCCTGGACATTGCCCTACGGGTAGAACCAATACCCGAATCAAGGGCTGGATGGGCCGCGCTGACCAAACGACAAAAATACGGGGCATGTTCGTTCACCCCAAGCAGGTGGACGACATTGTCAAACGATTCCCTGAAGTGGTGCGTGCCCGTCTGGTGGTGAGTGGCGAAATGGCCAATGATGTGATGACCCTCAAGGTAGAAAGCGCGGATGCACCGGAGGGGCTGGCGCAGAGAATCAGCGAGGCAGTTAGAGACGTTACCAAGTTACGTGCAAGCGTAGAAATGGGTATGCCGGGGAGCCTCCCCAATGACGGCAAGGTCATTGAAGACGCCCGAAGTTACCAATAAACTGTTTTTCAGCAAGCTCGTTCCACGAGGGGCTAAGTAGTTACGAGCATTGACCAAGAATAGCAAAAAGCTATAGACTGATCACCTCACTTTTCGGAGTTATCTGATGAAAAAACTATTCGTTGTAAGTGCCTTGGCGGCTTTGTTTTCTGTGGTTGGCTACGCCCAGACCTATCCCTCTAAACCGATCTCGCTGGTTGTTCCGTTTGTGGCTGGTGGCCCAACGGACCGTGTTGCGCGCGATTTGGCAGAAGCCATGCGCAAGCCTTTGGGCGATGTCAGCATCATTATTGAAAACGTGCTCGGTGCGGGTAGCTCAATTGGCGCCAACAAGGTAGCCAAAGCTGCACCCGATGGATACACCATCATGCTCAACCACATTGCCATGGCGACTATGCCCAATTTGTTGCGCAATATGCCTTTTAAGGTCGAAAGCGATTTTGAGTATTTGGGCATGATCAACGAAGTCCCCATGACGGTGATTACAAAACCCAGCTTGCCAGCAAAAAACTACAAAGAACTGGTAGCGTGGTTAAACCAAAACAAAGGCAAAATCAATCTTGGTAACGCTGGGGTGGGTTCGGCATCTCATCTGTGCGGCTTGATGTTTCAAAACGCCTTGCAAATCGATATGGCTGCGATTCCTTACAAAGGAACTGCACCAGCGATGACAGACCTAATTGGCGGTCAGATCGACATCATGTGCGATCAGACGACCAACACCACCACGCAAATCGAAGCCAAAAAAGTGAACGTGTATGGGGTGACAACCGCTAAACGTCTCACCACGGCTGTCTTGAAAGACGTACCTACGTTACAAGAGTCCGGCCTCAAAGGTTTTGACGTGTCCATATGGCATGGTCTTTACGCTCCTAAGGGAACGCCAGCGGACGTGATTGCCAAACTCAACAACGCGTTGAAAGTGGCTTTGAAAGACCCAGACTTCATTAAAAAGCAAGAAGCCTTGGGCGCTGTCATCATTCACGACAAGCGCGTAGAACCTGCTGAGCACAAAAAGTTTGTCGCTTCAGAAATCGCAAAGTGGGGTCCTGTGATTGCTGCGGCTAAAGAATATATCGATTAAGCATACCGTAGCCCCCTCTGCCAAGCGCAGGCTTTTACAAAAGCCTGCGCTTTATTTTTTTGTCCCAGGTGCGTACCAAAATTTGCGTATCGCCTTCATAAGCTTCAAGCCGACCTTTGATGTGCCAATGGGTTTTGCTGGCTGTCATGCTGCTGTAGGTTTCGGTGCGAACCACCCAGTTGCCCCGCGAAGTTTCCATAGACCAGTGGCATTCTTGGCGGGCTGACAGGGGATCATTGGGCATGATGCGGTAATACTCACGACCTCGGCCCCAGGTGGTGAGACCGTGTTCGGCAATAGTGCTGCGGCCAAAGTCATCTTCAATCGCCAAGCGCCGCTCGCCGCTGGCTTGGTCAATCGTTACTTCGCGTTTGTTCCAAGGCTTATCAACCGTAATGAGTTTGACCGGAGCGGCGGCTTCAGGTGCTGCAAATGTGGGGGCCTTCTCACCGCGTACTTTGAGCCGCGTAGGGATCTCAACCCAACTTGCTCCGGTATGAACGGTGAGTACCACGGGAGTCGGGGCGGGCCAGATCAGCGGCCAATAACTGGTTGAGATCGATACCCGCAAGCGGTGACCTTTAGGAACACGGTAGGCCACATCGTCGAGTTGAATTTTGACGGTGTAGGTCTTACCCGGTTCTAAAGCTTGCGGATGCTCGTGGCTGCTATCGGAGTGCAGGTGCGTGAGGTTGGCAACGCCATAAGTCAACCGCGAAACTTCCCCATTGGGCCAGATGCTATTGAGTCTTACAGCGACATGGGCCACGGGTTGGTCCACAGAAAAATTCAAGGTGAGCGTGGGCGCACCGACCAGGTCAAAGTCGTGTTGCAGCGTATCGCCATCAAAGGTCAGTGAGCCAGAGTCATCTTGGCGTTGGTCGCCGGGAAACTCAGGGCCCATCCAAATAATGCAGTATTCGCCGCCGTCGGCCCCGGTGTGTTGGGGAGAGGTGAGCTTGCGCTTGCGTTTGGGTTCGCGCTTGAGGCTAAGGCCCTTGTCGTTCAAATGCAAACGCTGCGTTTGGAGGTTCGCACTTGGCCAGGCGGGGTCGCTGACCCAACGACCGCTGATGTGACTAACGCTCGCACCAGGCGCTTGTACGTCCATGATGTAAGTGCGAAACGCGGGGTCTTTTTCTACACCCGTGTCTTGGTCTTTCAGCCAGCGATCCCACCATCGCAAAGACTCTTGTAAGAAGCCAATGCGCGGCTCGGGCACGGCAAAGTGGGGGTACTTGTGGGCCCAAGGGCCGATGATGCCTTTCACCGGCGATTGCAAAGTACTGACCAATCGCGGTACTGCGTTGGTATAGGCATCGTTCCAACCGCCGACAGCGAGCACGGCGGCTTTGATCGCTCCAATGTCTTCGCAGACCGAACCACGTTTCCAATACGCATCGCGGTGCGGGTGTTCAAGCCAATCGATCGCCAAGAGCGGCTCGTTATTTAAACGCTCTAACCACATCGCACGCCACCGCTTGCCCACTAGAGCGGGATCTGGCGGACGCGATGAATAGCCAAACATGGTGGCTGACCAACCTAAGTTTTCACTGAGTAAGCAGCCGCCTTTAAAGTGAATGTCATCGCTGTAGCGGTCATCGGTGGAGCATAGCGTGACCACAGCATCTAAGCCTTTGGGCTGGCGGGCTGCAACTTGTAAACCGTTGAAGCCGCCCCAAGAAATACCCATCATTCCGATACGCCCGGTGCTCCATGGTTGCTTTACCAACCAAGCAATCACATCGTCTGCGTCTTGTAATTCTTGTTCGCTGTACTCGTCCCACATCAGCCCATCGGAGTCGCCGTTGCCACGCATATCAACCCGCACGCACGCATAGCCGTGACCTGCAAGGTAAGGGTGGGTGAGGGCATCGCGAACGATGGTGCCATCGCGCTTGCGGTAGGGAAGGTATTCCAGTATCACGGGCACCGGGTTTTTGGTAGCGTCTTGAGGCATCCATAACCGAGCCGCAAGGCGAGTACCGTCCGGCAGAGGAATAAATACGTTGGGGGTTTCTATGACCTTGCGGGGAAATGATTTCACGGTTTTCATGGACAATCTCCAATTCAGGGACTAACGCCTTCGGTTAGTCATTTTGCAATATTTTATGAATCTATCAGCATTGACATCCGCATCCACCAGTTACCTCATTGGCGTCGATACCGGGGGCACTTATACCGACGCTGCCATTATTGAAGCCAAAGGCCACCGCGTGGTGGCATCAGCCAAATCGATTACTACCAAAGGCGATTTATCCATCGGGGTCAGCGGCGCTATCACCGAGGCGATTGCCAAACTTCCCCAAGGTTTGCAGGCCAAAGACATTGCTCTGGTATCGGTCTCCACCACCTTAGCGACCAATGCGGTGGTCGAAGGCCATGGCAGCGCCGTTGGTGTCGTGCTCATTGGCTTTGATGCGGCTATGGTGGAGCGCACTGGAATTGCCAAGGCGTTTCCAGGCATTCCGATTGAGGTGATTGCGGGAGGGCATGACCACAATGGCGATGCTCGCGTAGCATTGGATGAAGAGGCGCTGCGCTTGGCAGTGGCTCGAATGGCCGACCGCGTGGATGCATTTGCAGTAGCCTCGGCTTTTGCGGTTCGCAACGCGGCCCATGAACTTCAGGCTCGCGACATTATTGTGGCCCTATCGAACAAGCCGGTAACTTTATCGACCGAGTTGTCGTCTTCCCTAGACGCACCTCGGCGAGCGCTCACCGCTGCGCTCAATGCGCGCTTGATTTCTCGGGTGTCGATGTTAATTGAAGCAGTGAGCCGTTCGATGGCTGAGTTGGGGATTAAGTGCCCGCTGATGATTGTCAAAGGCGATGGCACGTTGGCTTTGGCCCAAAGCGTGGCAACGCGCCCGATCGAGACCGTCCTTTCGGGTCCAGCGGCGAGTTTGGTCGGAGCGCAATGGCTGTCGGGTTTGCAAAGCTTCATCATGTCCGATATGGGCGGAACAACGACGGATTTGGGTGTCTTGTGGGATGGCCGTCCGCGCGTGAACCAAGAAGGCGCCGAGGTAGGCGGTTGGCGCACGATGGTGCGGGCGATTGATGTTCGCACCATTGGTTTAGGCGGCGACAGCGAAGTCGCCTTAGGCCCTAACGCAGCTTTAACTATCAACCCGCAACGAATCGTTCCGGTATCCTTATTGGGAGCGCGGTACCCGCAGGTGCTGGCGATGTTGGAAGCCGATTTAGCTGACGTGGACGGCGGCGGTTCTATGCACGGGCGGTTTGTTCTCTTGCCTTTTGGTGCCCGCGTTGGCGGCAAAACGGGGGAGGTCACCGAACGCGAGGCTGAGGTTTTGCGCTTGGTCACGGAAGCCCCGCAGCCCATGCGCAAGCTGGCGACTTCCATGAACGCACAACGCGCCATCACTGCGTTACAGCGCAAAGGCTTGGTTCAGATTTCTGGGTTTACCCCGTCGGATGCCGCCCACGTTTTGAATTTACAAGCCAACTGGTCTCAACCCGCAGCGCTGATGGCAGCGCAGCTGGGTTGTCGTTTACAGACCATGAAAATGCCTACGCCGGAACGAACCCAAGCCTATGCGCATCAAGTGTGGAGCGAAACGGTGCGCTTAACCGGACGCGCGATCTTAGATACCGCATTTGGTTTCTCTTTGCCTGAAGACAAGCTCGTTAACGCAGTGTGCAGCGGCGAGCCGACAGTGGGCTTGGCTCAGATTAGTATGCGCCCGAGTGTGCCCGTGGTCGCCGTGGGCGGGCCGGTCAAGGTGTATTACGCGGAGGTCGGTAAACGCTTGGGCTGCGAAATGGTTTTCCCCGAGTTTTGCGATGTAGCTAACGCGGTGGGCGCAGCCACTGGGGTGGTTGCGCAGTCGGTGCACGTGCAGGTCCATGGCGATGGTAGCGGCGTATTTCGAGTGCACTCTACGGTGGGTACCCAGCAATTTCCCAACCCTGCGCAAGCCTTGGAAGCCGCAACCGCCATGGCGCGCAACGCGGCTGTTGCTGCGGTGGTGGCCATGGGAGCAGGGGATCCGCAGGTGCAAGTGACCATCACCAAATCCTTTTTCCCCAATGCGGTTGATGACCGCGGCTTGATGGAAGCAGTTGTTCTCGCTGAAGGCATTGGTAGACCGATCGCGGCGTGAAACTCCACCCCTAGACCAAGGGTTAACCCGATATTGCTTTAACGGCCTATTGCCAAATCCGATAGAATTCAAGGGTTATAACTTTATTGTCATATTTCTTCAATAAAGTAACTAAGTCATTGGAAAAAAGGCGGGAACCATGCCAGCATGGAATGCTGAAGACAGTGCGTATCTAAAAACTTCGCGTGAAAATGCGGGGATTGATGCCTATAGTTTTGCGCGTTCCGCCAGCATTTCTTTGGCCCAGCTTAAAGAGTTAGAGAGCAGCGTCCCCGGCGAAGACCAACTCTTTTATTCAGAGCAAATTAAACGCCACGTAGGCCGAAGCCTCTTAGCAAGGCTCGGCGTGGAGCCCCTGGTGAGAATCCAGCCTCCACCCCCAGAGCCCATCCCTGTTGAAGTTGTCGTTGAAGTCGCTGCTGAAGTCCCACGTGTTGAGCCAATCGTGGTTCGTCAAAACACACCAGAGATTGCAACGCCAGAATTGGCAAACAATCTTAGCCATTGGGCGGACCGCTTGTTTGAAAAACTGCCAATGGCCGCAACAACGCAAGGGCGTATGGGGTGGAGTGTGGCTTTCGTTGTGACCTTGGCTGCGAGTCTAATTTTGGCCAATGGGCAATCCAAAAAACCAACTGCGCCACCAGCGAAAACCGTAATGCAAGAGGTACCTGTTCCAGTAGTTGCCGCTGTACCTTCTCCTGTGGCTGAACTCGCAGCGTCTGAGGCCGCTGCAACGGCTGCTAATGTTCCCGCTGTTGCATTGGCCACTCCAGTTGCGGCGGAAGAGACAACGCAATGTGATTGGAAATTTAAAGGAAAAAGTCTCGTTGTGGTACCGAGCGAGCCCTTAAAAGCTGGGAATTATGTTCACGTCGCAGCAGATAAAAATACGAC
>Ga0114962_10001911_pt1 | contig 17724 bp, 10 predicted proteins | sample C_130820_MF_Meta_FD_87017 | JGI IMG/M metagenome (GOLD analysis project Ga0114962, IMG submission 87017) | Freshwater microbial communities from Lake Croche, Canada to study carbon cycling - C_130820_MF_MetaG | ecosystem: Environmental > Aquatic > Freshwater > Lake | place: Lake Croche, Canada...
CCGACCACAGCAAGAAGCCGGTAAAGACCACCCCGATTGAAAGCGCTGCCAGCTCGAAGCCGCGACGCAGGCCGGGCGGCATCTTCTCGAGAAAGAGGCCCACGCGCACGAAGTCACCGTGCTTGAAGGTGTGAGCCAGCCCGAGAAAGGCCGCGCCTGCGGTCATCCACGACACCAGGTCGTCAGTACCGCCGGTGCGAAATCCGAGTTTGCGAGCGCCGGCGGCAAGGAGCATCACCGCAAAGATCGCGAAGACACAACAGCCGGCCGCCGCACCGGCCGCGTCATAGAGACGGTCCAGCGTGCGGCGGATCACTTGCGATAGGCGTCGATGATCGCCTTGCCTTCAGGGCCCGCCTTCTTGACCCATTCCTCGAGCATGATGCCGCCGACCTGCTGAAAGTCAGTGGTCAGCTTGGGCGAGGGCGGCAGGATCTTCATGCCCTTCTCGGTCAGCGCTTTCTTGTAAAAATCATTCTTTTCCTCGGAGATTTTCCAGCCGCGCTTTTCGGCATCGGCGCCGGCTTTCATCACCGCGTCCTGGGTGGCCTTGTCGAGCGCTTCAAACGCCTTGCGATTGACCAGCACCGCGTTCTTGGGCAGCCAGGCCTGGGTGTCGTAGAAGTATTTCAGGTGCTCGTAGGTCTTGGTGTCATAGCCGGTCGAACCCGACGACATATAGGCCTCGACCACGCCGGTGGCCAGCGCCTGGGAGAGTTCGGCTGCCTGCACCGTCACCGGCTGCGCGCCGATCAGGTCAGCGATCTTGGCGGTCGAAGGGCTGTAGGCGCGCCATTTGATCTTGCGCATATCGGCCACCGAGCTGACTTCCTTCTTGGTGTAGAGCCCCTGCGGCGGCCAGGCCACGGCATAGAGCATCATCATTCCCTGCTCGGCAAGTTTCTTGTCGAGCGCCGGCTTTTGCGCCTGATAGAGCTTGAAGGCTTCCTTGTAGCTGGCGGCCAGGAAAGGAATGCCGTCCAGGCCATAGACCGGCCATTCGTTTTCGAAGTTGACCAGCAGCACTTCGCCGATCTGAGCCTGACCCGACTGCACCGCCCGCTTGATCTCGGGGGCCTTGAAGAGCGAGGCATTCGCATGGACCGTGATCTTGAGTTTGCCGCCGCTCGCCTTGTCGACGTCATTGGCGAACTGCACCAGATTTTCAGTGTGAAAGTTGCCGGCGGCATAGGCTGCGGGCAGATCCCATTTGGTCTGCGCCCAGACTGAGGTCGCGGTCAGGGACGAGGCAGCCACCGACAGGGTCAGGGCGATCAGAGGGACGAGCTTCATTCGAATCTCCGGAATTCAGAAGGTAACCGGCAAGGTTAGGCTTCATGAAGCGCGCGAGTCAATGGTGAGAGTGTGGTGTGCAGCCCCTCGCCGTAACCATGCTGCGCCACCGATCAGCGGTGAGCGGCTGGCGTACGGCCGCGACATCGCTTGATACAGTGCGCCTTCCGCTTGCGATTGCCATTTTTCCTCTTCGAGCCCCAGTTCGATCCCCGTTCGACTCCCTATTGACCTTATGTTCGAGCCTTCAGCCCCGTCTTCCCCGCAGCGGGACTCCTCTCAGGCCATCACCCCCGGATCGACGCCGCAGCGCCGCTGGCAGTTCTGGGTCGATCGTGGCGGCACCTTCACCGATGTGGTCGGTCGTCGTCCCGATGGCACGCTGATCAGCGCCAAGCTGTTGTCCGACAACCCTGAGCACTATGCCGATGCCGCGATTGCCGGTATCCGGCGCCTGCTTGGCGTGGCGGTGGGCGATCCGATACCTGCCGACCAGATCGAAGCGGTCAAGATGGGCACGACCGTGGCCACCAACGCGCTGCTCGAGCGCAAGGGCGAGCCGCTGCTGCTGGTGGTGACACGCGGTTTTGCCGATGCGCCACGGATCGGCTACCAGGCTCGGCCCCGCCTCTTTGACCGTCACATTGTCTTGCCCGAGCTGCTTTATCGGGAGGTGATCGAGGTCGATGAACGCATGGCGGCCGATGGCAGCGTGGTGAGGCCACTCGACGAGGCAAATGCGCGGCTCGCGCTGCAGTCGGCCTTCGATCGCGGGCTGCGGGCCGTGGCGATTGTGCTGATGCACGCCTATCGCTATCCCGCGCACGAAGCCCGCCTGGCCGAAATCGCCGGCGACATCGGCTATACCCAGATCTCGGTGTCGCATCGATCCTCGCCGCTGATCAGCTTCGTGGCGCGCGCCGACACCACCGTAGTCGATGCCTATCTGTCGCCGGTGCTGCGCCGCTATGTCGATCAGGTCGCAGCCGGTCTGCCGGGCGTGCGGCTTCAGTTCATGCAGTCCAATGGCGGCCTGACCGACGCCCAGACCTTCCAGGGCAAGGATTCGATCCTGTCCGGGCCGGCAGGCGGCATCGTCGGCATGGCCCGGGTCAGTCAGGCCGCCGGCTTCGATCGGGTCATCGGCTTCGACATGGGCGGCACCTCCACCGACGTCTCGCACTTTGCCGGTGAATTCGAGCGGGTCTTCGACACGCAGGTGGCCGGTGTGCGGCTGCGCGCGCCGATGATGAGCATTCACACAGTGGCCGCCGGCGGCGGCTCGATCCTGCATTTCGATGGCGCCCGGATGCGGGTGGGTCCGGATTCGGCCGGCGCCAATCCGGGGCCTGCCTGCTATCGCCGGGGCGGGCCGCTCACCGTGACCGATGCCAACGTGATGCTCGGCAAGATCCAGCCCGACTTTTTCCCGAAGGTCTTTGGCCCGCAGGGCGATGCGCCGCTCGATCGCGAGGTGGTGCGCGAGCGCTTCGCGCAGCTTGCACACACCATCACGCAGGCGACCGGGCGCCAGATCAGCCCGGAACAGGTCGCCCAGGGCTACATCGATATCGCCAATGCCAACATGGCCGATGCGATCAAGAAGATCTCGGTGCAGCGCGGCTACGACGTCACCCGGTATGCCTTGACGGTATTTGGCGGCGCCGGCGGCCAGCATGCCTGCGCGGTCGCCGATGCGCTCGCCATGTCGACGGTGATGGCCCATCCGTTTGCCGGTGTGCTGTCGGCCTACGGCATGGGGCTGGCCGAACCGGCGTCCTTGCGCGAGCGCTCAATCGAACGGCGCCTTGACGATCAGGCGCTTGTCGAGGCGATCGAGCAGATCGATGCGATCGATCGTCAGGCCCGTGACGATCTGATCGCCCAGGGCGAGCCGGCGGCCAGCCTGCGGGTCGAGCGACGTGTGCACCTCAAATACCAGGGCACCGATACCGCGGTGTCGGTGCCGCTTGGCGCTATCGACGAGATGGTCCGCCGCTTCGAGGGCGGCTATCGCCAGCGCTTTGCCTTTCTGCTCACCGGACGCCCCCTTGCGATCGAGGCGGTGAGCGTCGAGGCGATTTCGCCGCGAGCGCCAGACGATGCGCTGAGGGCAGGCGTCGGGCAGACGGGTGTTTCAGTCGGTGCCACCGGCAGCGCCACATACAGCCCCACAAACAGCACCACACACGACAAACCAGGCGGCCTGATCCCCGGAATGACAAGCCGCCAGTCCAATGCGATCGCGATGCCGACACCGGGCGCGGTCGTGTCGCTCTACTCGGCGGGCGCCTGGCGCGACGCGCCGCTCTTCGATCGCGAGACGCTGCCCCCCGGGGCGCTCATCGACGGTCCGGCGATCGTTAGTGACCCCACCGCAACCACGATCATTGACCTCGGCTGGGGTGCCACCGTCAGCCCGCGCGGCGACCTGATTCTCAGCCGCGCGGCGCCTCGCGCCTGCCTTCATGCGATCGGCACCGATGCCGATCCGGTCATGCTCGAGATCTTCAGCAATCTCTTCATGTCGATTGCCGAGCAGATGGGCTATCGCCTGCAGAACACCGCGCATTCGGTGAATATCAAGGAGCGTCTCGACTTTTCATGTGCGGTTTTCGACGCCGGTGGCGCCTTGATCGCCAACGCGCCGCACATGCCGGTGCATCTCGGCTCGATGGGGGCCAGCGTGCAGGCGGTGATCGCCGACAATGCCGGTGCCATCGCGCCGGGCGATGTGTTCGTGCTCAACGATCCCTACCGCGGCGGCACCCATCTGCCCGATGTCACCGTGATCACGCCGGTCTTCGATACCGCGGGGCGAGAACTGCTGTTCTGGGTCGGATCGCGCGGCCACCATGCCGACATCGGTGGACTCACGCCCGGGTCGATGCCGCCCAACAGTCGTCACATTGACGACGAAGGCGTGCTGCTCACCAATGTCAGGCTGGTCTCGGGCGGTGTGCTGCGTGAGCGGGAGTTTCGGGCGCTGCTCAACGGCGCGGTCCATCCCGCACGCAATCCCGACCAGAACATGGCCGATCTGCAGGCACAGGTCGCGGCCAACGAGAAGGGGCGCGAAGAGTTGCTGCGCATGGTCGAGCACTTCAGCCTGCCGGTGGTGCAGGCCTATATGCGCCATGTTCAGGACAATGCTGCCGAATCGGTGCGCCGGGTGATCGGCGCGTTGCGTGATGGTCGCTTCGAGCTGCCCTTCGACAATGGTGCGGTCATCCGTGTCGCGATCACCGTCGACCATTCGGCCCGCAGCGCCCGCATCGATTTCACCGGCACCTCGGCACAGCAGCCGAACAACTTTAACGCGCCCCTGGCGGTCACGACCGCGGCGGTGCTCTATGTGTTCCGGACCCTGGTCGACGACGATATTCCGATGAATGCCGGCTGCCTCGCGCCACTCGAGATCATCGTGCCGGCCGGCTGCATGCTCAATCCCGGCTATCCCGGGGCGGTGGTTGCCGGCAATGTCGAGACCTCGATGTCGATCACCAATGCGCTGTATGGCGCGCTCGGCATCTTGGCCTGCGGCCCGAACAGCATGAGCAATTTCACCTTCGGCAACCAGCGCTACCAGTACTACGAGACGATTTCGGGTGGCTCGGGCGCGGGTGGCATCTTTGACGCCCAGGGCTGCCTCACCGGCGGCTTCGACGGCACGGCAGTGGTTCAGACGCATATGACCAATTCGCGCCTGACCGATCCGGAAGTCCTCGAGCTGCGGTTTCCGGTGCACCTGGAGGGCTACGCGATCCGTCGTCATTCGGGTGGAGCAGGGCGCTGGCGTGGTGGCGACGGCGGCGTTCGCACCATCCGATTTCTCGAGCCGATGACCGCATCGATGCTCGGCAACAGCCGGGTCGTGCCGCCCTTTGGCGCAGCCGGTGGCGCAAGCGGATCGGTCGCCAACAACTATGTCGTGCGGGCTGACGGGCGCATCGAGCCGATGGGGCATATCGGCAGCGCCGAACTGCTCGCCGGCGACCGCTTCGTCATCGAGACGCCGGGCGGTGGCGGTTTCGGGGCGCCGTGAGCACCGAGCAAGCGTGAGGCGGGTCGAATGCGGCGGGTCGATTGAGGCGGGGTGAATCCGCGTGAAAGGCGTGGACACAAGAGAACCGCTTCGGGCTCCCGTTATACTCGGCGTTCCCTTCTAGCCCCTTCGCCAAATGCCCGAAGCACTTGTTTTGCGGGGCGGCGCTGCCCTCTCCGAATTCCGCCGAAGCCGCCTGCTGCAGGCGCTGCAATCGGTTGACGAGGCTGTCGCCGATGTCCAGGCCACCTGGTTGCACGTCGTGCTGTCGGCGCAGCCGCTGTCGCCCGACACTCAGTCGCGGGTCGCTGCGCTGCTCGACGACGGCCTGGCGGTCGCCGCCGAACCGGCTGGCGCATCCGTGCTGTGGGTCATGCCCCGCCTCGGAACCGTCAGCCCCTGGTCGAGCAAGGCCACCGACATCGCCCGCGTGTGCGGGCTGGAGCAGATCAGCCGCATCGAGCGAGGCGTGTCCTACGCGCTGACGCTTCGCAAAGGCCTGGGCGGCCTGCTCGCCAGCCTGTTCGGCGTGCGCACCGCCGGTGACGACTTCACCCCTGCCCAGCGCGATGCGCTGGCGGCACTCCTGCACGACCGGATGACCGAATCGGTGGTTGCGCCGGCCGCCGGTTCTGCCGCGATCGCGGCGCTCTTTGCCGACCTGCCTGGCAAGCCGCTGCAGACCGTGCCGGTCGGTGCCAAGGGTCGCGCCGCGCTCGATCAGGCCAATACCGCGATGGGTCTGGCGCTGTCGTTCGACGAGATCGACTATCTCCTTGAGGCCTTTACCGCCGCCGGTCGCGATCCGACCGATGTCGAGCTGATGATGTTCTCGCAGGCCAACTCCGAGCACTGCCGCCACAAGATCTTCAATGCCACCTGGACCCTCGACGGCCAGGCGCAAGACACCTCGCTCTTCGGCATGATCCGGGCCACCCATGCCGCCCATCCGCAGGGCACCATCGTTGCCTATTCCGACAATGCCGCGGTCATCGAGGGCGGGGCATCGCAGCGGTTTTTTGCAATCCAGAAGGGGCAAAACGCCCGCTATGTCTGGGAGCCCACGCTCGTTCACAGCGTCCTGAAGGTCGAGACGCATAATCATCCGACCGCCATCTCGCCGTTCCCTGGCGCGGCCACCGGCTCAGGCGGCGAGATCCGCGACGAGGGTGCCACCGGGCGTGGCTCACGGCCCCGATTCGGCCTCACCGGCTTTTCGGTCTCCGACCTTCGCATCCCGGGCTTCGAGCAGCCCTGGGAGACCGCTCAGGAGGTGACCGCACCGATCGACGGCCGAGCCGCCAACCCCGACTTTCTCGGCGGCCCGCAGCGAATCGCCTCGCCGCTGTCGATCATGATCGACGGACCGCTTGGCGGCGCTGCGTTCAATAACGAGTTTGGCCGGCCCAATCTGGTCGGCTATTTCCGGACCTATCAGCAGCAGGTCGGCGGTGCGGTGCGCGGCTATCACAAGCCGATCATGATCGCCGGCGGCGTGGGGGATATCGATGCGATCCATGTCGGCAAGCACGATCTGCCGCCCGGATCGCTGCTGATCCAGTTGGGCGGCCCCGGCATGCGCATCGGCCTGGGCGGTGGAGCCGCCTCGAGCATGGGCTCGGGCAGCAACACGGCCGAGCTCGATTTCGATTCGGTCCAGCGCGGCAATCCCGAGATGCAGCGTCGCGCCCAGGAAGTCCTCAATGCCTGCCGCGCCCTGGGCGAAGATAATCCGATCCTGTCGATCCACGACGTCGGTGCCGGTGGTCTGTCCAATGCGCTGCCCGAACTGGTCGACGGCGCGCATCGAGGCGCGGTCTTCGACATCGACACGATTCCGCTTCAGGCCAGCGGCTTGTCGCCAGCCGAAGTCTGGTGCAACGAGTCGCAGGAACGTTATGTCCTGTCGATCGCGCCCGAGTCGCTTGCCACGTTCGACTTTCTGTGTCGGCGTGAACGCAGCCCGTATGCGGTGGTCGGTACAGTCAGCAAGGATCGCAATCTCGTGCTCCAGGCCGCCGATGGCAGCCGACCGGTCGACATGCCGCTCGATGTGCTGCTTGGCAAACCGCCCCGCATGCATCGCGAGGCCCAAAGCCGTCAGCGCGCCTTGCCCGCAGTCGACGCCTCCGGGCTTGAGCTGAGCGAGCTTGCGCTGAGCGTACTGCGCTTGCCGGCGGTGGCCTCCAAGTCCTTCCTGATCACCATTGGCGATCGCACCGTCGGCGGTCTGAGCGCGCGCGATCAGATGGTCGGTCCGTGGCAGGTTCCGGTTGCCGACTGCGCGATCGGTCTTACCGACCACAGGAGCGTCACCGGGGATGCCCTGTCGATGGGCGAGCGCACACCGCTTGCGGTCATCGACGCAGCGGCGTCGGCCCGCATGGCAATCGCCGAGTCGGTCACCAATCTCATGGGCGCACCGATTGCCGGCATCGACACCATTAAGCTGTCGGCCAACTGGATGGCTGCCTGCGGCACCCCTGACGACGACGCCGATCTCTTTCACGCGGTCAAGGCTGCGAGCGAGTTCGCCATCGCGTTGGGCATCGCCATCCCGGTCGGCAAGGATTCGCTGTCGATGCGCACCCGCTGGCAGGACGCCGATGGCAGCCCCCGCGAGGTAGCCTCTCCCACCTCCCTGATCGTGACGGCCTGCGCGCCGGTCAGCGATGTCCGCCGAGCGCTCACGCCGCAGTTGCGCACCGATCTGGGCGACACCACCCTGATCCTCATCGACCTCGGCGAAGGGCGCAATCGCCTCGGCGGATCGGCCCTGGCGCAGGTCACCCAGCAGATCGGCGACGCGGTGCCCGATATTGCCGATCCTGCGCTGCTGTCAGCCTGCTTTGGGGTGGTGCAGGCGCTCAACACCGCAGGCGAGCTGCTGGCCATCCATGACCGCTCCGACGGTGGCCTCTTTGCCACGGTCTGCGAGATGGCCTTTGCCGGACATTGCGGCGTCACGCTCAATCTCGACATGCTGACCATCGATCCGCATTCGTCCGACTGGGGCGACTTCAAGATCCGGCCGGAACAGGTCGCGGTACAGCGCAATGAGCTGAGCATGAAGGCGCTCTTTGCCGAAGAGGCCGGAATCGTGATTCAGGTGCGCCAGTCGGCGCGTGATCGCGTCCTGGGCGCCCTGCGCGAGGCCGGCCTGTCGCGCATCTCGAACGTCATCGGCAAGCCCAACGACCGCGATGTGATCGAGATCTGGCGCGATGCCAAAAAGATCTGGGGCGAACCCCGGCCGATCCTTCATGCCGCCTGGAGCGAAACTTCCTACCGGATCGCCGCGTTGCGTGATGACCCTGTGTGCGCCCGCGAAGAGTTTGACAGCAATGGCGCAGGCTCCCAGCCGCCGCTTTCCGTGCAGCTCAGTTTCGATCCTGCCGTCGATATCGCGGCGCCTTTCATTGGGGTCGGCGCTCGTCCACGGGTTGCGGTGCTGCGCGAGCAGGGCGTCAACAGCCAGGTCGAGATGGCGGTCGCCTTCGATCTGGCCGGATTCGACGCCTACGATGTCCACATGACCGATCTGATCGACGGGCGCCATCGCCTTCGCGACTTCGCTGGCCTGGTGGCGTGCGGCGGCTTTTCTTATGGCGACGTGCTGGGCGGCGGCACCGGTTGGGCGCGCACCATCCTGTTCAATGCCAGCCTCGCCACGCAGTTCGTCGAATTTTTCCAGCGCCCCGACACCTTTACGCTCGGCGTCTGCAATGGCTGCCAGATGCTCTCGCAGCTCAAGGCGATCATTCCGGGCGCCGAGCACTGGCCGCGCTTTCGCACCAATCGCTCGGCCCGGTTTGAAGCGCGCTTCGGTATGGTCGAGGTCCTCGACTCCCCCTCGCTGTTCCTCACCGGCATGGCGGGGTCTCGCCTGCCGATTGCGATTGCGCACGGTGAAGGTCGCGCCGAACACGCCCAGGCAAACGATGCCGGCCAGGCTCTGGCGGTGCTGCGCCATGTCAACGGCGATGGTTCGGCTGCCAGCACCTATCCGGCGAATCCGAACGGCTCCCCGGGCGGAATCGCGGGCTACACCAGCATCGATGGCCGGGCGACCATCCTGATGCCTCATCCGGAGCGGGTCTTCCGAATGGTCCAGTGGTCGTGGCGACCGGACGAATCGGTCAGCGGCGCGCCCACAGTCTCGGGTATGGCAGGCGAATCACCCTGGATGAGGCTGTTTCGCAATGCCAGGGTGCGACTCGGTTGAAACGGCCTGTCTTCCCTTGCAGCCTGGCAAAGCCCACGAAAGTCATGACATCCGGTTACATTGCTTGCAGTTTTTCCTCGCCTGATGAGGATCTGTCCAATTAGATTGAAAGTTCCTGCACTTTTTCAGGTCTGACGTCCATGAAAACGCGACTGTTTTGCGCATTTGCTTTCACCGGTTCGCTTGCCCTCGCGCCAGCTGCCCATGCTTATGACGGCAGCGCTGTGGCGGGCGCGATAGTTGGTGCGGGCGCTGGTGCCATGATGGGCCAGGCCTTTGGCGGCGGAACGGGTGCTGTCGTGGGTGGGATGTTCGGGGCTGCGGCCGGTACTGCCATTGCGACTGCCAATACCCGCGTCTATGCTTCGCAGCCGGTTTACTACCAGCAGCCGGCTTATCCTGCCCGTCCGGTCTACGCTCCCGCGCCTGCCTATGTTCCGCCGCAGGGCTATCTGCCGCCACAGGGCTATGTCCCGCAACAGGCGTATGTCCCGCAGCAAGGCTATCTGCCGCCCCAGGGCTATGCGCAACCGCAGGTCTATGTCTCTGTGCCGGCCTACGGCACAAACCCCTACTACCCGCCTGTGTACGCTCAGCCGGTGGTGGTTTACCGACCGGATGGTGGCTACAGATACGCGCCCGGATACGGTTATGGCCACCACTACCGGGGTGCTTGGCGCTGACCGATCAACGACCCGCGATTTTTCCGACTGCGGGTCGGCCTGACGCTGGCTGTCATGCCGATGGGATGAAGTCCGGGTCGTTCTGGTGTTTTCGCTCGAATTTCAGGAAATCGTAGTACCCGCATTTGCTGCCGTTTGGATAACTGCGACAGACCTTGGGCCGAGCTTCGTACACCGTGCAGCGTCGCTCGCTTGTGTCAAAAAATCGGCAAATCGAGCCGTAAATCTCGTCCTTCTTGTGCCTCAGGATGCGCTCACCCGGCTCGTACCAGCGGGTGAAGCGCTTTTCGGCCTGCGCGTTATCCAGACCGAAATGGCGTGCCAATCGCGCCAGATCAGCGTCTTTGACCTCGATGCGCGGATAGCTGCAGCAATAGCCTGGACACTTGGAGCAGTCGTAGCGAACGATTGGGATGGTTTTCGTCGTCATGGCCATAGGGGTAGGTTGTGCAGACCCGATCAGGATTCATCAGCCGATCGGAATGGCAAGCAGCCAGATGATGCACGATACCGTGGCCGCTGCCATGAAGGTGCCCAGCACGATGGCCGCGCTCATGGGTCTGGTATCGACGCCATACCGCTGTGAGAGGATGAAAGCATTGCTGGCGGTCGGCAATCCCGCCGCCAGGATCCCCACGGCGGCCATTCCCGGTTCGACTCGAAACAGCAGCATGGCAAGCGCCATCAGGGCAGGGTGGATCACCAGCTTGATGGCGATCAGACCGCTCACGGTTCGATCAATGACCGCCTTTCGCGCGCCCAACGATGCGCCGATCCCGAACAGCGCGCACGGGCCGGCGGCTGAGCCGAGCAGCTTCACAAAGGTGTCAGCGGATGCCGGCAGTTTCCAACCTGCCGACGAAAAGACAATCCCCGCGATGATGCCGAGGATGAGCGGCGTCTTCAGCAGGCCAACGATCGATTTGCGGATCCGGGCAGCGCGCGAGATCACCGCCTGATTGCTGGTTCGGGCAAACTCGAACAGCACGATCGACATGACGATCACGACAAAAATGTCGACGATCAGTGCCATCGCGATGCCCGGCAGGCGGCGCGGATCACCGAGTTGTGCGATCAGCGGCAGCCCGAGATAGCCGATGTTGCCATGCGTTGCCGCAAAGGCCAGCCCGATGCCTTGGGTGCGATCGGATGTCTCGACACTCGCGAGCGCCCGGCTGCCGAAAAAAATGATCAGCGCTGTGACCAGATAGGCTGCCACAAAGCGGATGTCGAAGTAGTCCGACACCGGATAGGCTGACGTCGCCCGAAACATCATCGGCGGCAATGCGAACATGAAAACGAAGGTATTGATGCCGTCGATGCCTTCGGTGCTCAGCAGGCTTCGGCGCGCAGCAATCCAGCCGCAAAAAACCAGCGCGAAAACAGGGATCGTGACTTCGAGAACTGTGAGCATGGTGGGCAATCAGACCGGGCACGATACGGACTGGGACGCCGGTCGGTCAAACGATGTTGTGATCGCGTCGAAACTCCCGTCGGATGAATCGACCCGGATCGAGCGCCTGCGCGAGGCTGCGCTGCAAGGGCGAGGGCGTGACGTCGATGCGAGCCGCGATCAGCTCGGCGGCCAGCACCGACCAGAGCAGCCCCCGACCGCCGAAACCTGCCGTAATCCACAGGCCTTCAATCGCTGGCAGCGGCAGCCGGTCGCGCTGGATCAGGCGATCCCGCTGCTGCGCAATGCCTGCGATGTCGGGAACCGGGCCGGCAAGTGGCAGATGATCGCGGGTCGACAGGCGCATTCCGGCCGGATGAAAGCGCATCGAGATCGGTGTCGTCGGATGTTGCAGCGGCGTGCTGAATCGCTGCCAGATCGCCGCCGCAGCACCGGCTTCGCCTGCCTCATCGGAATGCGCGTCGCCCGGGTCGGCGGGCCCAAGCAGGAGGCGGCGGGCGTCCATCGGAATCGCGTGGCCGTTGCCGCCGACAACACACGAGGGCATCGCCTCTGGGGGCAGCGTGACACACAGGCTACGTCCGCCGCGCCGCTCAAGGCAGGCCGAGTCGAACACATCGGCAAGCGTCAAGGCAGGCGCCAGGTGATCGGCGCAAATCGACAAGTCGCCAATGTGTGCTCCAGCGGCGATGACAACCTGCGCTGCTTGGGCCAGACATCGCCCGTCGCGATCAAGTGCGCGCCACTGGTCGCCGATTCGCTCGAGGCGGCTGACGCGAGCCCGATATCGGGTGTCTATTCCGCTGATCGACCATCCTGCAGCCAGGGCGACTGGATCGGCGTGGCCGGCACCTGCCATCCAGATACCCCCTGAGCGCAAGGGCACACCGGCGCGTTCGCAGGCTTGGGCAACATCGACGGCTTCGGCCCAGTCAGTCGGGCTGCCTGCGCAGGCAGCCTCCGCCTGGTCGGCGGCGCACAGCTGAAGTCGACCCGTCCAGCTCACGCCACCAAGGTTGTAGGGCCCCCGTGACAGCCGCAGCGCGGCGCGGGTGAGCTGGGAAAGCGGTGCATCGTCCGGGGAAATCGAGGGGTAGTGGGCAAGCGAGGCCTGGCCCGAGGCGCCGACCATGGGTGCATCGCCCTGATCCAGACGCTCGACCGTCCAGCCGCGGCAGGCCAGTGCAAAGGCGCTTGCACATCCCGCCAGTCCGCTGCCGATGACCAGTGCATGACGCGCTTCCGGGCGAGCAGGCAGGGCAAATGATCGGCCATGGCGTCGGCCAAGGCGAAACGCCCGCCGACCGCCGGCATCGACCGGCTCAGCCTGCATACCGGCCTCAGCGAGGTCTGTGAGGATCGATGCCGGTATCTCGGTGGCGTGATCGACCGCGGCGAGCGCTGCGTGCCGATGCGGCGCCAGTCTCGATAGCGCAGACCGCAGCATCGGCGCGGTCAGATGATCGTGCGCATCGTCGGCACAGGGCACAAAGAGCGAATCGATGCGCGGCACCAGCCCCGGCAACATGGCAGCCGGTGGGCCGGCAGCCAGGGTCAGCTGCACGCGGGCGCCGGCCAGATCGATTCGACTGACGCCCTTGAGCGCGATTGGCCATTGCGCCAGCAGCCGTTGCAGATCGCCGAGCAGTGCCCGGTCAGACTCGCCCGAGCATCCGGCGATGGCCTGCCCAATACAGTGCCGGTCGAAGCGCTCATGCAAGGCTTCGCGAGACAGTGGCGGTCCGGTCAGGACCGCATAGTGCAGACGCAGGGGGCGACGCGGATCATCGTGCCAGGCCCTGAGGGTGGCCAGAAACGCTGCGCCAGCGCTCAAATTGAGATCAAGCACCGTCCAGGTCTGGGCGCCCCGCCATGCGCCCGGCAGATCGCAGGCCGCCAGCAATGTGTCGGCGGCGTGCGCCAGCGCGTCATTGTTCCGGGAAGCCGCGTCACGAGGTGTCATGCACGGATTATCCGCGCGCAATGACGCCGGGATCGGCCGGTCGTTGCGCCTGCACTGTCATGCGTCATCGAACAGCGGCAGCGTGCCATCGTCGTGTCGAGCTGTCGCCGTCCCGGTCGGGCCCGGCGCCGCAGGGAATGCGTCATCGGCCGGCGACAGTTCGCCGACCCGCACTCCCACCAGACGAATCGGACGTTCAAGCGGAATGCGCCCGAGGCACTCGAACGCCAGGCGCCGAATCGATGTGCCATCGTCAAGGGGCGTGTCGACCGTTCGATCTCGCGTGACGGTACGAAAGTCGGAAAAGCGCAGCTTGATGCCCACCGTGCGGCCACGATAGCCCCGCTTTTTGAGATCGTCGCCGACCTGCTTCGACAGGGCGGCGATCGTCTGCGCCAGGGCCTGCCAGTCGCGGGTCGGGTGCAGATCGTTCTGGAAGGTGGTCTCCCGGCTGCGCGAGCGTGGCTCAGGATTGAGATCAAGCGGGCGGTCGTCCTGACCATGGGCAGCCCGGTGCAACCACTGGCCGTAACGCGGCGAAAACTGCTCGCATAGCCACGCCGGTTCGCAGGCGGCAAGCTGTCCGATCGTGGTGATACCGAGCTCGCCCAGACGGGTGTCGGCCTTCGGACCGACCCCGGGGATCTTTCGGGCGGGCAGGGGCCAGATGCGCCGGCTGATGTCATCGGTGCCGATGAGGCTGATGCCACGCGGCTTGTCCAGGTCGGAGGCGATTTTCGCAATCAGCTTGTTCGGGGCGATCCCGATCGAGCAACTCAGTCCGGTGGCCGCCAGGACACGGTCCTGCAGCCTTTGGGCCAGTTCGTGCGAGCCGGCCGCAAGCGGGGTCAGATCGAGGTAGACCTCATCGATACCGCGGTCCTCGATCTCATCGGTCACGACCGCGATCGCCGCCTTGAACGCGCGCGACACCGCCCGGTAGCGCTCGAAATCAACCGGCAGAAAGACGCATTCCGGACATTTTCGCGCCGCCACCGAGAGCGCCATCCCCGAATGGATGCCGAAAGCGCGCGCTTCGTAGGTGGCGGTCGTGACCACGCCGCGACGGGTCGGATCGCCCCGCCCGCCGATGGCCACCGGGCGGCCGCGTAAATCAGGGCGGCTCAATAATTCGACCGACGCATAGAAGGCATCCATATCGAGATGCGCGATCCGGCGCGAACCCTTCAGGAACGGTTCATTGTGCAATCGGAGTCACTCGCGAGGTGGGCGCGTTGCACAGGCCCCGCGCCCTTGATGTTCGTACCGACAAGGCCATTCGTCACCAGACAGGTCGGGCCAGACCAGGCAATCGCGGCAGCACAACATGATCTGGCGCTATGGTCGAGTAAACGGTGTCAACCCGGTCGCAGCATCGACGGATGCCAGCCGTGCACCAGCAGCATCACACCGAAACCCGCGAGATAGGCCAGCAGCACATGCCAGCCATGGCGCAGCCAGGGACCCACCGATCGGGCATGTTCGAACTGTCCGGTGAGTGCCACGCCCGCTGACGACCCGAACCACACCATCGAGCCACCGAATCCGACGGCATAGGCGAGCATTCCCCAGTCGTAGCCGTCCTGCCTGATCGCCAGCGCGGTCAGCGGAATATTGTCGAAGACGGCGGAGACAAAACCCAGCCCGAGCACTGACATCCAGGACGGCTGCGGCATGGTCTGCACCGGCATCATCGAGGCCAGCAGCACCAGCGACAGCAAAAACAGCGCGCCGCGCGCCGCACCCGGCAGCACCGACCAGTCGGGTTTGCGCCAGGGCGTACACACCAGAATCGCGGTCCATAACGCCGTCGCAAGCACCGGAAACCGATCGGCTGCCCCGGCGAACCGGGTATTGGCAAGAATGTTGGCGCTCATCACGGCGCCCAGCATGATTGCGACAACCATCACCCGGGCACGATCGATCGGGCTGTGCGTCGGAGCATCCACGATGATCGGCGAATAAGCCTGCTGCTGGCGCGCAGCAAACCATGCGCTGATCAGCAGGGCGGTCAGGGCCGCGGTATAGGCATGCAACACCGCCAGCGGCGACGCGCCGGCAATCCACATCATCGTGGTGGTGGTGTCGCCGACCACGCTGCCGCTGCCGCCGGCGTTCGAGGCGGCGACAATGCCGGCCAGATAGCCCACATGAACCTTGCCCCGAAAGACCGAGGCCGCAATCGTTCCGCCAATGATGGCCGCAGCGATGTTGTCCAGAAATGCCGACAACACGAAGACCAGCACCAGCAGCGCAAAGCCGCCTTTCCAGTCGTCAGGCAGAAAATGCGGCAGACGCTTTGGAATACCGCTTTGCTCGAAGTGTCTCGACAGAATCGCAAACCCAAGCAGCAGCCCCAGCAGGTTCGACACCGACACCGACTCGTGAGCAAGATGCGCCAGCAGGCCTTCGAACCCCCTTACGGGTCCGAAACCGAGCCAGGCGGTCTTGAGTATCGTCACGACGACCAGCCCGCTCACCGCCACCCACAGCGAATGTCTGTGCAGCACGGCCACGCCGAGCAGGGTGAGTCCGAAAATCGAAAATTCGAGCAAAGTCGTCTGCCTGCCAGGAATCGGGCCGTGCTTTGGTGGGTGAAATGACCCGCGGATTGCGCCATGCAGGATGCCTGAGCCGCGGGGATTGCGTACAGTCGAGGGATGGCATCCAACGCTTCGAACCCTGGCACCGTCGCCGATGCCGCCTTGCCGCGTGACAGCATCGTCGACGTGGCCGGCCTGTCGGTCGGTCATTACACCGATCCGCGCCGCCCCACCGGCTGCACCGTCATTCTGACGCCTGACGGCGCGGTGGCAAGCGTCGACGTTCGGGGCGCAGCACCCGGAACCCGTGAGACCGACCTGCTCGATCCGGTCAATGCCGTCGAGCGCATTCATGCGCTGGTGCTCTCGGGTGGCAGCGCATTCGGACTCGACGCCGCAAGCGGCGTGGTGGCCTGGCTCGAAGCGCGCGGCGTGGGTCTGGCGGTCGGGCCGGTCCGCGTACCGATCGTGCCGGCAGCAATCCTGTTCGATCTGCTGCTCGGCGATCCGTCCATTCGCCCGGACGCCAGGGCAGGGCGCCTGGCCTGCGAGGCCGCCTCGACCCGACCACCGGCCGAAGGCTCGGTGGGTGCCGGTGCGGGCGCCACCGTGGGCAAACTCTGGGGCCTTGGCCGGGCGATGCGCGGCGGCATCGGATCAGCCTCATTGCGGATATCGGGTGTCACCGTGGCAGCACTCGTGGCGGTCAATGCCATCGGCGACATCATCGATCCACAGACTGCGCTGCCGATTGCAGGGGCCCGCACCGCCGACGGCATGCGCCTTCGCAACACGACCGCGAGTCTGCTTGCCGGCGACTTGCCGCAGCGACTGATGCCGGGCGGTGCCACCACGATCGGCTGCGTGGCAACCGACGCCATGCTGACCAAGGCCGAATGCCGCAAACTGGCGCAATGTGCCCACGATGGCCTGGCCCGAACCATCGACCCGGTGCATACCGCATTCGATGGCGATACCCTCTTTGCCCTGTCGACCGGACGCACCGGCAACACCCTGCATCCGGTGGTCCTGGCGACCGCCGCCGCTGCAGTCACCGCCACCGCAGTGTTGCGGGGCATCAAGGCCGCCACCGGCATTTCCTCGCCCGGAATCGAGCCGATTCCTTCCTGGTCCGACTTTCATTCCAATGGAGCTTCGCGATGAATCCGAACCGACACCTTGCAGGCCTGGCTGTTCGCGCCGCCGCCGCGTGTGCCGCCAGTCTGATACTGGGCCTGATGGGCACGCAAGCGGCCGTGGCCGCTTCTACCCCCACGTCGACGCCGACGCTGCAGCTCGATGCCATGGCCAGTGCCACGATTGCCAATGACGAGATGGTGGTCGTGCTCGCGATCGATCGCGATGGACAGCAGCTTGCCCCGATCAACGAGGCGGTGGTGTCGCAGCTCAACGCGGCCATCGCCGAGGCCCGACGGGTTGATGGCGTGCGCGCGCGTCTCGGGTCGCTGTCGACTTATCCCAACGTCACTCGCGAAGGCAAGCCCAACGGGTGGCGAGTGCGCGGCGAACTCGTGCTCGAGTCTCGCAATCTGCCGCA